>Ga0098061_1000971_pt1 | contig 14003 bp, 12 predicted proteins | sample 22_taG_FD_92579 | JGI IMG/M metagenome (GOLD analysis project Ga0098061, IMG submission 92579) | Marine viral communities from the Subarctic Pacific Ocean - 22_ETSP_OMZ_AT15343 metaG | ecosystem: Environmental > Aquatic > Marine > Oceanic | place: Subarctic Pacific Ocean | collected 2015-01-20 | reverse complement strand
GTGCTCTCGTCATAATCAAACTGGATCTTTACGCTAATATGCTTTGCATTTGGGTACCTGAGAGCGCCCGCGATCTTCGTAAGTTTTTCAGACGAAATATTGACTGGCTTTGTCGTTTCATATTTACCTTTGTCGCCCACCGGAACCTTATAGGGGATCCAGTCTACTGCTGCCACAAGTGCTCCCTCCCTATCAGAAAGACCGGGCGTTCCCCAAATTCTATACGCTTCGCCAACGGTCGTATCGGCATAATTATACCTATTTTTATTATAACTCCTTTCTATTGCCTTAAGGGGAAACATTGCCACAATTTTATCCCCCTTGTAAACAACGACATCCATTTTAAACTTACCGCCATGGGTGCATGCAATTGGATGTTCTGCTACTATTTTATATCCTTTATCTTCCGAAAAGATAGGGCGCACAACGCTGTCGATGAACACCCTGTTTAATTCATCGGTCCTTTTTGAAGACCTATTGCCGTTTTTGTGAGACAAAGAATATTCGTTCGCAGCAACCCATGGTGCGACGGCGGCTTTTGCAGATATTTGATTCAACATTTTAGGATCCATTGGTCTTGGGGTCTTTGGCAGACCTGATGTTAATGATAAACTTTCCCTTGGGAGAAGATACGATTTCAAATTTATTCTTTCGAATGTATTTCGCCAAGTCGGGTCGGTGGTAGTTAAAATCAACCAAGTCTGCGAGGGCTTCGCAGACATCTTCTTGGTCGAACGCAATTCGGACGGCTGTGCTTGTAAATTTCATATAAACTCCTGTCTACTCTATTAATATAACACAAATTCGTGTAGTTGTCAAGCTAAAATCCTAAAATTTCTTCGAATACTTCGTGTCGAGAAGCCCCACTTCTCATTGTACTCTAACTTAGCCATATATGGCTTGTTAATGTGAATCCTGTCGTGTGACTGCACACCCCAACACCTAACACGAGTTGTTGTGTTGGTGTCATCAATAACTTCCAGAATCCAATACGACTTGCCGTTCTTCGTCAGCCTCGGCGTAACCTTTCGGGGAATGAACCACACAACATCACAAAGCTCGGGATCGTAGTTGGCAACAGCGGGAATATGGTATTCGCCGAGTTGCTTATACACTTCCGGCTTCATAACTCTGTCAAATGGGAAAACCCCTGTAAGTTCAACCAAGTATCCAATCTTCTCTTCGTCGGAGAAGTCGCCCTCTGGAGCGTACATATCGATGTTCTCCAAAAGATTCTTTTCCTTTCGTGGGCGGTCTAAGCAAACGGCAGTCCAAAAATGTTTGCCTCCTGTAAACCTCCCGTCCATCAAACCATTGAGGGCGCCGCTACGGCACAGGACATCGAGACTCTTTTTATTCAACTTTGAGTATGTAATGCCCTCATTGAACAAAAACTCTTCAATATTTTCAAAAGGACGATTAGTTGTGATCTGATCAATGGCTGCATCGCCGAGGCCCTTGACGGAGGAGAGAGGTTGAATTAGTATTGCTCCATCCTCCGAAATCTCCCACACCCTACCAGAAGAATTAACATCGAGACTCTTAATTCCAAGACCAAAAGACTTGGCGACGTTAATAGCCTTCTCTTTTCTTGTCTCTGGCTCTTTATCTAAAAATGCAGCTAGCCACTCGACTTGATAATAGTTGAGCAACCAAGCACACTGATAACTTAAAATGCAATATGAAATTGCATGAGACTTATTAAATCCATAGCCCGAAAAATATTCAAAAGTTTCCCATAAGCGGGCGGCTGTCTTCTCTTGCAGGCCCTTGTCAAGACAACCCTGAACGAACTTAGATTTCAAAGCTTTCTTAACCCGAGCTTCCTTGCCAGTACCTTTCTTGGTCAAAACCTTGCGCAAAGCATTCCCCTCATCAAGAGAAATATCCTTTCCTAATTTATGAGCTAAAAGAGCAATTTGTTCCTGGAAGATCAGAAACCCGGAGGTATCTTTGGTGACGGATTCGTGCTCGGAATTGATAAACTTGAGCGCCTGGGGGTTCTCGCGGGCTTCGACATAATCATTGTGGACATTGGCGCCCAGTGGACCGGGGCGGTATATGGAAGTAATGGCCGCAAGGTCGATCAAGCTAGTTGGCTTGACTTGTTGGCAGAATCTTTGGGCGCCAGTTTCTGTAAACTGGAATATTCCAGCCCACTTTCCTGCTTGAAATATATTCTTATAGACGTTCTGGTCGTCGAGGTCAATAACATCTGGATGTAGATTCTTTTTATAATAAGCTTTTATGTCCTCGAACGTCGGATCCTCAATGCCATGATGACGACGAAGGATATGATAGATTGCTCCGTCAATCATCTTTAAAGTAGAAAGGCCAAGGACATCAAACTTAATAAAGCCCATGGGCTCCAAGTGTCTGACATTTTGGCCTTCCGACCAAGGAGTTTGACGAACTCCTCCCGAATTAATAAGAGGCATCCTCTTGTTTAGGTCTTCGGCTACCACAACTCCGCCTGCATGGCGAGAGCACGAGCGCACCTGACCGTGTAGGGCCTCGACGTGCGTCTTAACGTGGGGATATCGCACTAAGAAGGCTCTTAGTGTGTCACTAAATTCCATCACCTCTTCGAAAGTCGGGGCATAAATTCCAGTCTTAATGCCGTGCTTCAGCTTCGCAGGGCCCATTGCCTCATAGATCATCACACTAGTAACATCATTAACTTCTTTAAACGAAATCCCATAAAACTTTGAAATATCTTTAACAAGAGATTTAAGCTGCAGGGTGTTCCAGTTTGAAATCGGGGCCACCTTGCTCTCTCCCCACTCATCGATAAGGATCTCCTTGAGCCTCATGCTATCTGCCACATCATAGTCAATGTCGGGATAGTCTGTGGCGTCAGCGCGGAGGAAGCGGGCGAACTGCAAGTCCCACTTGATCGGGTCTACTTGTGTAATGTTTAGGGCGTATGCAACCAACGAGCCGGCGGCTGATCCGCGTCCGGGACCAGTGAGCATAACCTCGTTTGCCTTTTGGCTGATCTGATTCATGGTCAAAAAATATTTAGAAAAGCCTCGGTCTGAAATAACTCCCAATTCCATGCGCAAACGCTCAATGTACTCCTCGCTTTCGTATAGCCCAAGGCGGCGGAGACCCTCAAAGCAGAACTTGGCCAATGCTGAGTCCGCCGTCTCTCCTGGCGGAACAACAAAATCCGGTAATCGCACCGTATTGTCTGGCGTAAAAGCCTCGATGCGGTTGTGAGCAATATCATATGTTCTTGTGATAGAAGCCATAACTAAGTCATCATCGTATTCAACGCCGCAAGATTCAGAATACTTCTTATACGCCTCCCACATCTGATCCCCATTCCGAGGGTATAACTCATAGCCGATCTCTTCGACACCCGATGGTAAGAGGGAAGATGTCTCATAGCCAGGTCTTGGTTTGCCAAGCCAGCCGAGCTTCTTATAAAGCTCTCGGTCCTTCCATGCGTCTGGAGTGGGATAATGAGAATCAGAAGTCGAAATTAATTCAATCCCGAATTCTTCGTGCATTTTTATTATATATTTGTTTAGTTCGTGCTGCTCAGGAATATTATTCCACTGCAGTTCGCCATACCACCGATCTCCAAAAATGTCCATCATCTTTTTCGTGGTTTTACGCATTGCGCGCAGAACAGCCTCTTCACCCTCTTCTCGATTCTCCCAATAGTTGCCAGCGTAAACCCCGCCCAGGCATGCAGATGACGCTATGACACCTTTGGAGTACTTCTTAAGTGTCTCGAAATCGACACGAGGGTAACGATAGTAATTACCGGGACTAAATGATTCTGAGATTAGCGAGAAGAGGTTATTCAGCCCTTCTTGGTTTTGAGCTAAAAGAATCAGGTGCCTGCGGCGGTTAAGAACATTGCGCACCGCCTTTTTAGATTCCTCATTCTCGACAGTAGTGGCAGTTACACTTTTGCTCAAAGTCTTGCTGCGCTTCTTATCTTCCTTGGCTGCATCATAGTCCTTTTGCCATCCTTCAAGAGAAGGCAAAAAATACGCCTCTACTCCGAAAATAGGCTTAAATTCCTTCCCACCCTCGCTCATCTTTTTCGCATGAAGAACCTGATGAGGTAGTCCGTTCATGTTTCCATGGTCAGTCAGAGCCAATGCGTCCATGCCATTCTCAAAGGCAAAGTCCATATGTTCTTGTGGGTAACCAAGGGCATCAAAAACGCTCCCCGCCACACTGTGTGCGTGTAATCCAACAAAAGGGATTTTATTCTTCATTATCAACTCCTATTTCGTTCCATTCGCGATACTTCATAAATATTGGGTGAGGTCTTTCAACCAGCTTTCGCTCTTCTGATCCCAAGTAGTTGCAATAGCCATCCCAAGAATCTATGTTGTGATACCATGGGACTTCTACTTTGTTTTCTATATCTATTATAACAGATTTGAAGATTTTGTCAAGGGAAAAATAGCGCGCAGAGTATCTTTCTTCTTTCGGCAGTTTCTTCCTGGGATACAGGCCGGCTTCTAGAACTTCCGAATTATACTTTCCGGTGCCCTCGCGGATGATTCGGCGCGCGGCGACAAAATCATCTTTATCGAAAGTAAAACCCAAGTACTCACCATCCTGAACTGTCTTGCCATCACGACTCAACATAAAGGGGGTGGCGCTGGAAATAGTCTTCCTGTACTCTCTCAATATCTCTGGATTGTATACGCCATAGGGGAACGCGACGTAATTCCTCCTGGGTATTACCCACTTACTTAAGCGCGCGGAAGTTTCAAAGGCCGAGGCGGCGCCGTGGAGCACACTCCAAGCCAAACAATCTCTCTTTCCAATGTCTTTTGCACGAACAGGTACATAGAATATTGGAATAGGCTTCCTTGTCTGCGAGGGATACGGATCGAGGCGGCGACCGACCCACACGGGATCCTGAACCCATTCTCCGATGCGATACTTAATAAGCGGACCAATGTCGTCATTGCACACTATCCAAATGGTTTCACAGCCGGCCCAGGCGCACTCATATACTGCGCGCTCAACAGCAAGGTAATCAGGCGCAACTGGCATCATCGAATCGTGCCAATCAAATTTAAAATCCAAAGAAAGGCCGGCGACAGGAACGATGCCGGCTAGGTGGTATGCATTCAAATTAAACTCTGTATTTTAGCCAAGAAAATCGGGCCCTCTCAGAAGGATAGTCTTCTTCAAAGTCATTATTATAAGCCTCTTGTTCAAAACGAATCTGATAGTAAGCTTGGGCTGTGTTCTTGTACTTGATAAGGCCAGCGATATAATCAAACAAGTAGATCAAGAGAAACCCTATTATGAAAGTTTCTAAGTATTGTTTAAAGTGAATTGTTTCGTGTGTGATAGTGTCTGGATCTCCCTCATCTCTGATAAAGACAAAGGGGAATAAGGTGATAGCATAAACTTCAATTACCCAACTGCATATTGCTGGGACTTTGCTGTTGCGAACTATGATTGGATTTTTTAACATTTTCTGCTCTCCGGCCATTATGGCTCGAGGAGCCCAATAAAGCACTCCATCGTCCCATAAGTAGTCCCCCTTTTTTACAAAAGCAACGCTAAAGATGCTAAAATATTATTTAATGCATGGGCGACCAGGGGGGCCCAAATGGAGCGGGTTTTAAGCCTCAAATACCCCAACAAACAGCCAAGCGGTAGAACCGCCACAATATGTAAAATGTCTACGTGAGCTACGGCAAACAGCAATGTCGTAACAACTAGCGCAGCTATGGGTGACACAGCCTTCTCGACTGCCCACCAAATCCACCCGCGAAACAAGACCTCCTCGACGACTGGTGCGAAAACACACACGCCAAATAGAAATGATGCCAACACTGCTCCATCTGCATTTTTTAAAGCAGTCGTGACAACTTCCAAGCCATCTGGCGCTTGCTGGGGAAATACATCAATTAAAAAATTTATAAACACTGTGCCAAAGGTGCTTACGATTACTGTCAGAAACACGGTCAGAAGCAAATCTACTCCACTAACACGGCGGAATGCAAACAACTCCTGGATACCTCTATATACTGATTTCATGCTGGAACTCCTCTATCTTTTTATTTATTTTCAAAGCATAAGTTTCGTTGTTGGTGTTGAATTTTTTAACTATCTCCTCCGGAGTATCGTTGCGAAATTCAAATCTTTCGTCTTTTTCATAAAAATTTCTAATATTGGGGATGATTTCCCTCTCGGTCGGCTCGATTTTTACTGAGTAAAACCGGTATAATTCTGGATTATATGTATCTCTTCCGTTTCGGGCGCCCTTGATACCGAGACTTTTCATTGCGTCGACGACTTTGAAGCGGACCATTGTATCCGAATAATTAAAGTCGCCCAACTCTTCTGACGTAAGAAAAGAAACTGCTACTAAATCTTTTCTTATTCTTGATGTCTTTTGGGCGCCGAATCTTTCAGAAGGATAAAAATGTATGAACCTAACAAAGTCAGAGTTTGTCTGGGTGACCTCATGAGGGTGCTCCATGCCGCTGCGAACGTTAAACCAATCCAGTACTTTGGATTTTCCCTCGTGGCGCGACGTCATAGCAGGGAGGCCAGAAATGGCGGTGTCGTCGAAAATCACCAATTTTTTAAATTCAAACCTACCCAGCCTGGAGTTTGGTGTCGTGACCTTGAGCAGGTTGTCGCGAATATTAATGGAAGAAGCGCGATTTGTCATCGGAAGCTGTCCGTTCAATCCCAAAAGAAGTATTAGTTTTTCCCATGACTCTCGAAAACTTTTCGTGTGTAGCTGAGTGCAAGAGAGATCAAGTGGTTCCCCGAAGGAATCAAACCTAAAGGGAGGGCTAGGGCCAACAAAAATGCAAGGACACCCAGTGTGGAAAGAGTATAATAGAGCACTTAAACCGCCGCCAATAACAATTGTGTCGTGTAGGTGTACATGTTTATCTATCCCCAAATTATTTCCTTAAATTATTTATTTCTCAGACTTCTTATAAAAAAGTTTGTGCAACCTCTCAGATAAAATCTTATCCAGCTTTCTAAGGCGCGGTGAATCTAAAAGAGCGTTTTGTCGCGTCACCTTTTCCTTAACAAGTTCTTTAATTAAACCTATAAATTTCTCTTTATCCATTGTCGTCATTTGGTGTTCTCCCCAATTATACCAAGTACATTGTTTTCTAATACTAAATAGACCTTTCCTTCTCCAAAATCCACTTCTTCAATCATGTGTCTCAAAACAACTACGCGCTGGCCGGTGGCCAGAGGGGGCTTGACTGCACATGCGATGGCCTTAATTTTGACTAGTTCGTGAGTTAGGCTTGGCGCACAATAATCCTCTGGAAGTTCTATATAACTCTCCCAATCTTCAGCATCTTGTTGAGTTCTTTCAATTAAAATATATCTGTTGCAAGGCTTAAACATGTCTATTCTCCTAGTTTTGGCTGGCTTCTTAGGGCCTCTAAATACTCTGTTGGCAATTCACAAGCCCCGCCAGAGCAGGCGGAATCTTGTTGAAAATCTATGGTGTCGTCTTCTTCGCTCATGCGAGTCCAATCAACATCCTCATATTCTTGGGACAATTTCTCCCAAAGTTTTAAATTATATATGTCTTTAAGACAATATGTCATTTTGCGCACATCGCCATCAAAATGGCTATGGGCGTATTTAATGGCTGCTGTGGCCCACTCACGCTTGTGAAATGCAATTTCGTGAAGGGACTCTCCGTACCCAAGCAAACAATCGCAAGCCGACCAAAGATCGTCGTCAAAAGTTTCAAGTGCTTTCTCAATGATCCCTGAAGCGAAAAAAGAGCCGGCGCCGTATTCGCGAAGAATGTCCATAGGATATAGTACCGCACAGAAAGGAGCCTGGGGATAGTCCCTGTCTCCCGAGTAGGGGAGCAGACTAACGCCGGCAAAATCCTTTCTATTTTTGAAAATAAAATCTTCTACCTCTTCCCATTCGTGCCCCTTGACGTGAATTGTGTTAGACACATTGTGCCTCATTCCTGATCGGACACACAAATTAATATTAGTGCCATATCTTACCCAATTCTGCTGAGTATTCTTGACACTTTCCAGGAGAGTTATCGCATCAATTTGATTTTTTGTTTTCGCGCCGACAGGGACTTCACACAAAAACGTAATCACCTCAGTTGCGCCATTGGGATCCCAAACGCTCTCTTCCACAGCCCTCGGGTTGACTTCTTTAAAGTGTTGTACTGGATTCTCTTGTCGATTAGCTTGGACGCGGCGGAAATAACGCTTAGCATGATGGGGGTGGATTCCGCTAGCGGTGCCCAAGATACACGATGTCGAGCCTGCGGGCTTTACACAGGTAGTCCTGGCTGCCTCGTTCGTGCCAATCAGTTCTGCGATCAGTCTATTGGTCTCTTTAACTATTTTGGCGCCGAGGCGCTGAACTGCCGGGTCAAATAGGACTTCGGGACTATCCATCATCCCAGTGATGGAAACGCCAAGTAGTGCTTCGCGTTTAGTAATGTCTTCAGTCGTTGAGCCGACGTATGGAAAATTAGTGTAAGATGCTTGTAGCGTGCCGATGATCGAGGCTACGCGGCAGGCATTATAAAAATTCTCAGGGGTGGATGCTTTCTTCCCATTTATTTCTGTTAAATTACAAAATTGCCAGCCAGTCTTTCCAGTCTCTATATCCACAGGATAAAGACTAATTTCGGCGCAAGGGTTAAACCCACATTCGGTATCCTCTGCCCAAATAAAACCAGGTTCCCCAAATTCGCGGACCCACTCCATTAGTCGATTAAAATCTTGTTTAGAGGTTCGATCCCGAACCAAGAGGGCGCTATTATTGGAGCGGCCTCTTTGCGGATTCTCAATTTGCCACCTACCAGTTTTGGCTGTTGCCATTTCTTTATCATCGGGCGAAAAAAGAGCGATCGTTGCCGAACGCCGAACGCCGCCAGAAATTACTGCATCTGCTGCGTGCATTATTATATCGTATACTTGGATTGGGCTCAACTTCTTTCGGCCATGAATAGCCATCTCAGAGTTAACGGCACCCTCAAAGACGTCTTTTATTAAATTTAGAGATCGTCTGAGTCCATCTGGCCCTGGTGCCTTGGAGCCGGAACTCAAAGGGGAGCCAGCGGGCCGAATGAGGGAATAATCGAATTCAACATGTCGACCCACATACTCGTCAAACTCTGGAATTCCTCCCACATAACTAGTAATCAAGACGCCGATAGCATCGGCCCAGCCTTCGATGGTATCTGGTACCACAAAAGTTTTCGCTGAGGTTTTACACTTTCTACATGCCGGGGGGAGTTGCGCGACGTGATGCTTTTGGACACTAAAACCAATTCCACAACCACATAGCAAAAGATACATCAATTCTTGAAAAGCACGAGGGCGGTTAATGTGCCCAAAACCACAATTATAAAGCCTAGCGTTATGTTTAAAAATTGGTTCGCCACCAAACTGAAGGACTCGCTGAGAACCTAGAACCTCTTTCCTGCGCACTGCGAGTTCTGCCTCATCAATATACTCTTGAACGTCGGGTATGTCTTTGAATTTTTCTCGATGCATGTCAAAAACACGCTTAACCTGCTCTGCCCAAGTTTCTCGGCGCTTCTCATCGGATAAATACTTAGCGTATTTAGCTATTCTTGTATATTCTTGTAGCGTGTTAATAGACATATTTTATTTTTTCTCCTTCCATTTATCATATTTGCTTTTCATTTTTTTCTCTTGTCTCTTTCTTGCTTCCAGCTTTATCTCTCCGATGGTTTCGCCAGTACAAGGGTGAACACGGATGGTGATGTTAGATGTATCCATGTAGATTGGATACACCAAGCCATCAACCCCATTTCGATTCTTTGCAATAAAAATGCGCCCTTCATTATTCAATTTGTCGTCCGCTGTTCTGGATATTGAAAATATAAAATCTGCAACGAAACACTTATTGAACGCCTCCGATATTGATTCCATTGTGATGACTTCGGCGTTTAAGCCAGATCGATTAGTCTGAGAAGCCGTCCAGACACAACATTTGTTTTCCTGTGCCAAGCTTCGTAACTGTTCATAAATAGTTTCTAGTTCGTGTCTTTTCTCTTTTAATGTGGAAATTGGACGCAAAAGATCAGCATAATCAACAAGAACAATATCTGGCTTGAACCCTCGATTTTTTAACCTCTCTAGGTGCGACCTTAAAGTGTTGACGGTGGAGGATTTGGTGGGATATTCCTTAACAATTAGGCGCCCGTCGAGGTCCTGCAGCTTTTCATATATTTCTTCTTTAAAAATTTTCAAATCACCGAGAGGAACCTTGGTGATACAACTGTCAAACCTAGACCCCACCACCGTGTCGGACAGTTCTAGGGTATAGTATACCACGTTTTTTCCGGCCATCAAGGCTTGGGCGCCCAAGTGAACAAGCGCCATAGATTTTCCAGCACCAGTTGGCGCTATGACTACTCCCAATTCACCCTTTCCAAGACCTTGGTGAGTTATACTATCAAGCTCATCCCAACCAGTTGCTATGGGATTTCGCGATTTAAAGATGAACCTTTGCTCGAAGTCTGCGAGATAGTCATGGCCAAAATCAGAATCACCCCCCAACTTCAACGCATCATTAATAACCTGGGCGATCTCATCAAATGAAGATTTTTTTAAAAGCTTCACGGATTTAAGCATAGCTTCTTTGAGTTTTTGCTTTCGGCAAAAGTCTAAAGAAGTATCGCGAACGTAATCACCATCCTGCACTTCGGACCTAGATATCCTGGCAAAATAGTTTCTAACTTGCTGTTGCGTCAGGTTATTCAAGTCATCGAGGCCCGTGCGCAATATTGAAGTCATAATCTTTTCAGTCGGGTGAACTTTAAACTCGGCTCGATAATTTTGCACAAGCTTAACGAATTCTTGAAGATATCTGAGTTCCAGGAAGTTGATATCCAAAACCTCAAACATTTGATCCGCGAAGGGGCGGTCCACCAAAAGTAGGTGGCACAACATTTCTTGGAAATCTTTGCCATATTGACTAAAATTTTCTTTTGACATCTACCCCCCTTGTCAACAATATAACATAAATTGACTTACTTGTCAAGGAGAAGATGTTATTCTTTTAAATGTAGAAAAGAGATCAAAAGTATTCCACTCTCCGAAGCCATCGGTGGCCATCCTCTTAATAACTTCTGTTTTGTTGAATTGTGGCTCAAAATTATGAACTATATATTTTATTCGGTTTTTTCCATCAATTGAAATAGATGGAGAATAAAGTTGCATTATCTTATAATTTTCTAAGATTCTCTCTCGACTATCAACAATCGAAGAAAACGCTTTGAGTCCAGTGTTGTCTTGTGCGCAGAATTCAACAAGTTCATCCACGGTTGCAGCCACAGCGTCAGCAAAGAATGGTATTCTCTTGGCGATTGTTGCAAGGCCGACGCCACGGACCCCCTCTAGGTTGTCAGACTTGTCGCCGGCGATGGCGCGGGCTAGCGCAAAGTTGGTCGGATGAATCGAGTGCTCTTCCAGTATGCGCACCCTATTGACGAACTTTTTCTGAATCGGGCGATAAAGTACCGTCTCATCGTCACACAACTGAAAGAAATCCTTGTCGCTAGAAACTATGATCTTTTGCCAGCCGGCATAATGTGGCATCTGAACAACATAGGAAATAATATCATCGGCTTCGACGCCTTCATTCATTAGCTGTATCACTGGCATCTGGTTTAGCATCTGCATCAAGCGATGTTGTTGCCACACCTTGTTTTGCATCTCTTCGTCTTCTGTAAGGTTTCGAATATCCCTATTTAAACGAATAGGCTTTCTGCCCTCTTTATAATTCTTATTTATAATCTTGCGCCGTTGTGATCCGCCGGCGCCGTCCCATGCTATGACAATTTCATCTGGTTTCATTTCTCTACATAATTTCTGTAAGATCTTGACAAACCCCTTATAGCCTCCGATTGGCTGGCCGTTAGTCGACAAACTAGGGTCCACGATATAAGCTCGAAAATAAGCGTTCAACGCATCTATAACTAACAGCCTTCTCATGAGTCACCGCCGTCTATAGATTGTGTGGATGCCTCTTCTATAAAATCCAAATATTTCTTCATTATTCTATCCTTATCCTCATCTTGTGACGCGAGGGCCCAGGCATACACCACCATCCCCCTAATGCCAGACACTTCGGCCTGTTTTTCTTTAATTTGAGCTACGACACAATCAATATCGTCTTGGGTGAGCGGCGGCGCCTTGATGTCTAGCTCGCGAGCGAGTTCCCTCAATACTGTTGCATCGCCGCACTCAAAGGCCGCTGCTGCGCGCTTAAATAATTCCTCGCGGCGGTGGGTCTCGAAGTCATCAAGTGGCGCCATTTTGTCTGGGTGTGTGGCGGCCGCGATTTTCTTATAGAGCCTCTTGATCTCTTCTGTTGTTTTTTTCTTTCTTTTTCTTCTCTGCTCTCTGTTTAACGGCGGAGGGTCTTCGTCGCTACCTGGGATATAGAGATTCCTCTCTTGGAGGCCGTATCGAAATCGATGGCTAAAGTCATTTCTGGCGCCATCGATTACGGCGTTGCAGTATTCTAATTCGGATTCTATCAACTTCAATTCCAAAACCACGCTATTGTACCGGAGTGCTATTAATACATCTTCTTTTGACATATTATAATATAGTAGCCAAAAGACTTAAAAGCAACCAGAAAAGCCCTACCTATGAGTGCGGTGGTTCCTTGAGTGATGGCGCGACGGTGAATGATGTCGTGTCGTATGATGACCATGGTGGACGCTGTGTCCGTGGTGACCATAAGAGAACCTTATCACTGGTGGTGGTAGCAGAATTAGTGGGCGCCGGACTGGTGGTGGTGGTTGGTGGCACAGCTTCGTGATCTTCCAGTGCCCCTCGTGGAGAGCGCCGTGGCTATCTCGATATGCGTCTACCCACACTTTGGTTGTTTCGCACCTATCACACGCCTCAGCATCTTCAAGGGGCAGCGCGATTGCTAGTGCTAGCAGCGCGACCTTAAACAAATTTTTCATTTCTTCCTCCTACTTTTCAGTATCTTCTAGTTCATAAAAAGTTTCAGCTTTGCCCTCGCGGGTATCAAACTTCATGATGACTTCTTCATCCATTATCTGATATACTCTCTGCCGAAACTTTTCATTCTGTATCTTCTCAGCCCACTTAGAGGCTTGGAATTTTTCTGATGTTCCGTCTTCGTACAATATAGTGTACCAAGCTCCTGACTGATGAATATTATCTGATCCCTTTATGGCATCGAATAAGGACTCATCATCTTGAATTGCGACGGTGTTACCGCCCCAAAGAATTCTAAAATTACATCGACGACCCTGGGTTCCAAAGCGTGACTTTTCAAGTTTCACTTTCACCTCGGATCCAATTCTGAATCCATTGTCGTCCAGAACGAAGCTGGCCTTTGCTTTTCTTCCGGTGAGCCATATGCGCAAGGAATATGCATATATCATAGCTTTTCCGCCAGGAGTTACATAAGGTGTCGTCATTGCTTCGCTAGGTGAACGGGTGATATTTGTTTTAAGCTGATTCAAAACCAGAAATGTAGATTGGGTATTGGCAATCGATAGGGTTAATTTTGCCATTCCTTTGGCTAAAATACGAGCTTTAACTGCCATCGACGACTGAGGATTGAAGTCGCCCTCTATATCCGAGATGGCTGGGGTTAAAGCCAGCGAGTCCCAGATGAAAAGAAGCTGGTTATCAGACCCCAAAAGTTCTTCGATGGTTTCCATGACAAACTCAACCGACGTTGCTTGAATATACAGTAGGCGGCTAAGGTCGCACCCTACGTTTTCCAGGAACGATGGATCGATTGCTGATTCTGAATCGAAGTAAACAACATCTATACCCAGTTTCTGAGCATTGGCTGCAATTTGAGCAGCCATATAAGACTTACCTGTTGATTCCAAACCCGCGATTTCGGTTATTTTTCCAACAGGAATTCCTGCGAGCTTCCCTCGGCAGGTGATGGAATCGAGCCAGCGAGAGCCAGTCGGGATCCATTGTGTCACTTGTGTGGGATTCTCTTCTTTCAAG
>Ga0098061_1000970_pt1 | contig 14024 bp, 8 predicted proteins | sample 22_taG_FD_92579 | JGI IMG/M metagenome (GOLD analysis project Ga0098061, IMG submission 92579) | Marine viral communities from the Subarctic Pacific Ocean - 22_ETSP_OMZ_AT15343 metaG | ecosystem: Environmental > Aquatic > Marine > Oceanic | place: Subarctic Pacific Ocean | collected 2015-01-20 | reverse complement strand
AGATACCTCATTTAGAGAATTTCCAGAATTATATAAAGAATTATATGTTTTAAATTTTGGTGGTAATAATATTATACCAATCGTAAATTATGCTCAAGATAGATTAACTGTACCAGATTCACCACATTCAATAATATTAAAATTCTCAGAGCCACTTAGCCGAGATATTCAAGTGGGACGGGAATGTTGGATAGCTCAACCAATGATTCAATCTGTTTCTTTTCCTCTATCAGTAACATCACAATTCACTCCAGAAGTAGAAGTTGGTAATCCATTACTAGGTCCAAACTTTTTTGTTAACTTAGATCTAAATTATTTTTCTAATACAACTGATTATGAGTCATACAATACTTTATTAGCAGCAGATGATAATACAAAGACTGATTTAATAAATAAATATTTTAGTGGAAGTCTTCAAGGAATTAATCTGGGTATTGATTTTAAAAATTATGATGAGTTTATTCATTTTAGTTCTGCAGAAGAGAGACTTAGAAATTTTAGATATAAGCTACAACTTGTAGAGCAGTATGATACTCAAATAGCAAATCTTACAACCAAGTATAGTTCTTCGGATGCATATACTGGATCAGCCGATGTTACAGCTTCAGCTGAATTTATAACAAATAAGAATAAATGGCAAGGCAGAAGAGATCAAATGATTGGAAGCTTTGATCCTTATGAATATTATTTATATTATGAAAGTTCTTCTTATAGTACAAGCTCTTATGGTGAATTTACTCCTACTACATGGCCAAAGACTAATTCCATAAAACCATTTACTTTAGCTAAAGTTAATTCAGATCAAGCCGTAGAATGGTTTGGGAATGTATCAGATCATACTGGCCAATTATATTCGTCTTCAATATATGACTTAAATAATCCATATATATTAAGAAATACTATTCCTGCTCATATAAGAGAAAAAACAGAAAATGCAGATTATGTTACCTATGTAGATATGATGGGTCAACACTATGATATTTTATACAACTATGTTGATCATATGGGTAAATTATATAATAGGGATGAAAGGTTATACCGAGGTCTTTCAAAAGATCTAATATTTGATTCTTTAAAGTCTTTTGGTTGGGATGCAGTAAGTGGATTTAATTTAGAAGAATTATGGACCTATGCTTTGGGAACCGATTCAAGCGGAAGTTATGCTAATTCATCCTTGGATCCTAATAGTGTAGGACAATATGTGACTTCAGCATCTAATCCAGCAACCTTAGCTTCTTTGGGATACGGAGCTTCTGTTCCAAGGGAAGATATTGCAAAAGAAATCTGGAATAGATTATTAACAAATTTACCATATCTTTACAAGACAAAGGGAACAAAAAGGGGTATACAAGCTTTAATGACTTGTTATGGTATACCTTCAACAATACTAGAAATTAGAGAATATGGTGGACCAGAGGTTACTCAGAGTGCAAATAGTAATTTCCAATATGATAGATTTAACTATGCTTTAAATTTTGATGGAACTGGATATATTAATTGTGATTGGAATCCTGTTAATCAAACTATAATTCCAGCAGTTTTGCAAGGCTTACCTAGAATGCAAGAATTCAGAGTACGATTATCAGGTACTTCGGATTATTCTTTATTGGTCAATAGTGGTTCATCGAAGCCCAAAGATATTCAATGGGGAATAATTTCTCAATATAGTTCTTCTAATACAGACAATTTTAAAACTCAAGGAAGATTAACTTTTGTTCTTAGTGGAAGTAATGGTTATGCTTCTGCTTCAACTGCATATCTACCACTCTATGATGGGGACTGGTGGAATATAAACCTTGCAACTAGTGAACCTGCTACATCTGATCAGACAATAAATAATCAAACTTGGATATTGAAGGTTAAAAAGGCAGCAGATAATTCTGCAGAATGTGGAGCAGTAGATGGAAGAATAACTCATACTGGAAGTGCTACGATAGATTCATCAACAGATACAACCATATCGAATCTTAGTGCAAGTTACAATTCAGCTTGGGCAACATCGGGAAGTAATAGATTAAGAATTGGTGGTTCACCTATGAACACTGTTGATTCTTCTTTCCCAAGTTTAATGTTTACTGGATCAATGCAAGAGTATAGACAATATATGGAACAGCTTAATGATGGTATCTTAGATGCACATACATTATCACCATTATCAGTTATTGGAAATAATTACAGTGCTTCTTTTGATCTATTGGTTAGAAGATATACACTGGGAAGTGATTTATGTAAACCAGATAGAGCTACGTATACCACTATTTCATCTAGTCATACAAACCAATCGATTAATCAATACTCAACTGGATCTTTGGGTGGTTCAACTAGTGCATCGGCTGTAGGATTTACTATTGGTACTGGATATTCAGATTTTGAGGAAACTTACTTTACAAGAATTCCAGATTTAGTAGGATCCAGACCAATTAATAAGAAAATCCGGATTGAAGATAATGAATTATTTTCTCAAAGTCTAAGTCCAGATTTAAGCTTCCAAACAAGTTCTTGGGAATTATCTCCATTAGATTTAAATAAGGTTTCTATATCATTATCTCCTACCAATAATATTGATATTGATATAGCTTATCAATTTGGAGGTTTATCTTTTGATGATTTTGTTGGAGATCCCAGAGATCAATTTAAAACTCAGTATTCGGAACTAACTGGATTACAATATGCCTATAAAAAGAAATTAAATAGTAGATATAATATCTATGCATTCTTAAGGTTAATGAAATATTTTGATAAAGCTTTATTCTTACAGATTGAAAGAATGTTACCTGCTAGGACAAGGCCCTTTGTAGGAATAACTATAGAACCAAATTTACTCGAAAGACCCAAAATAAGGGGAACGAATTTATCCGGAAGTTTTGGATCACTATCACCAATTTCAGACCCACCTCAAGCAGATTTGAATATTAGTAATGATAATGCTTCGGATGTATATATTTCAATATCCCAATCTGATATTCCATATTATAATGATTTACAATCTGGAATCAGTGCGAGTATATTTTCAAATAAAGTAACCGGTCGTTACCAGCAGTATGATGGATCAATGTATTCCTGGAAAGATCTAATTGGAGCTCCAACATCAAGTTTATTATATCCTTTATCAGCTTCTCAATCTGGAAGTCATACTGGTACTAACTCGGGGTCTTGGCAGCAGATCGGTGCAATAACTGGATCAGAACCTGATGGATTAACTGCTAGAATCTTACAAGGGGCTGGATATATTCATACTAAAGTTAATTCAAATCAACTATTTACATCAGCGCATAATTTTAATATTCCAATTATTCCCGAAGAAGCTACAATTAATGGTTTTGAATTAACTGTTAGAAGAAATGTTATTACTGGTTCAGTTATATATCAGCCTATGTCAGCTTCTGCGCAGGATAAATCTGTGTATTTAACAAAAAATACTAGCAGTACTTCAGAACATTTTCAAGGTACCAATAAAGCTTATGATGGTTATCCCATCGGGCCCGGAAGTACTCCTTACGCTTATGATTATCCAAGGGGTGAGAATTTACCTACTACAAGAGATATTACTTATGGTAGTCCTACAGATCTTTGGGGACAAACATGGACTCCAGCTGAAGTTAATTCTAATAGTTTTGGTGTACAATTTGCATGTAAGATTACGGGATCAACAAGTTATGGGATAAAAGTCCATACAGATTTTATAGGATTGAAAGTTTACTATCAAATATTAGCTAATAATCCCTATTGGCTTAGGAATCCTATTCAAGTAGATGTATCTGGATCTACTTTATCTGAATTTAGACAAATTAAAAATGGTTTTTTTACTAGTAGTAATATAACTCCAATAGAAGCTGATATTAGTGCTTCCTTGGGAACTTATGAATCTTCATCTTTTGAGTATGCTAGGGTTCAAGATTACTTGCCAACTAGTATAGATCGTTTATTCTATGATGGATGCTCATTATTTAGTGAATTGGTACAAACTCCAGGTTCACAATCGGGTATATATGCTATTAATGCTAGTGGTAATGATTCAGCATCAAATTATCAAAGCTCTTCTGCAGTTCCAGATAATAAGCCTGTAATAGAAGTATTTACAACAACAAATAATGTTTATTATGTACGAGCTCCGGGATTGGATAAAACAGAAGCTACATCTCCAGATGTTACTGTACCATTTAGTCTTACTGGAAATGATACTGTGAACCCCAATAAACCACCTCAACGAAAGAGGAAAAATAATAACTAATTGATATTTATAATAAATGTTTTAAGATTTAACAATGGGATATATAGATAATACTTTAGTAACAATTGATTCAATAGTAACTGCAAGAGGCCGGGAACTTTTATCTAAGGGAAGAGGCCGATTCAAAGTTACCAAATTTGCAGTAGCAGATGACGAAATTGATTATCGGTTGTGGGATTCTAATAATGTAAATGGTTCTGTTTATTATGGCCAAGTTATTGAAAATATGTCTTTAACAGAAGCTAATCCGAATCAAGATAAGACAATGAACTTTAAAATGCTCTCTTTGCCTAAAAACATAGAATTGGTACCGGTTATGGCAATTGCAGGAGGTAATTATTCTCCAACCATTCAATCAACAGAAGCTTCTCCATATTCTGATCCATTTATTATTACTCCAATGACTTATAATCCTTCGACTGGTAATTCGATACTAGGATATACAGCAACTGTTTCTGATACTAGTGTGCTAACTTTAGAAGGTCAGGGAACAAATGTAACCGGTGGATCCAGATGGGCAATTGATAATGGTGAACTAATATATAATTTTTCTACTAGCAAAACAGAAGCTAAAGCAACTGGTACCTCATTTAAAATTCATCCCGCAAAAAGTTTTCCTATTGGATATAGCGGAACTAGAACTGCATCCATTACTATTATTGGGAATGAAACTGCAGGAAAGCTTATTGTTAATATTACAGTAAAACCTTGGGTTAAAACTACGGTACCCGATATTCCTCCCCCGACCGGCCCGGGCCCAGGAGGCGGAACGGGTCCTTTTCTTAAAGGTGGAGGAAATCTACAAAATGGAGGCTGATAGATGGGATATATAGATGATAATTCATTAACTGTAGATGCAGTTTTAACTAGACGGGGAAGAGAATTATTATCGTCTGGAGAAGAAGCTTTTAATGTCAGTCATTGGGCTATAGCAGATGACGGAACAGATTATAGATTATGGGATCATCTCGGGCAAGATAATTACCCAGTTCAAAAAAGGGGTCATGCTATAGAGAATATGCCAATACTAGAACCCAATTCTTCTGGCGTAAGACATTTGAGAAATAAACTAATTAAAGAATTACCTTCAACAACAGATAGACTTCCTGTTATGTGGTTGGGAGCTATAGATATTGCTAATCTACCTTCTACAAATGGAGCTTTAGAAAATATTTTAAATTTCCAAATTAATACAAATGACAAAGGATTGGTATTATTACCAAGACAAGTCAACCCTGCTTTAACAGGTGGTCCTACTAGATTTGCTCCCATGGGATATACAGCAGTAGTTAGAGATTCAGAGGTTATATCTATAAGTGGAAACACTTCTGCAGATGTTGGTATGAATTTCGCTACTTTTATTCCATCCGAAGATATTAAACCAACAATGGGAAATTTAAATGGGAAGAGAACTGCTACTGTCAGTGCATTATGGGGATTTAATATAAGACCAAAATTTTGGCAACCAGGTGCACCAGGTCAGAAAAGATCAACTGTTATCTTTCTATATGACAATGAAACTGGAGCAGAAATTATTGTAACAGTTGAAGTACAATGGCAACAAATGCCTATTTTAAATATAACTCCTCCACTTATGGGACCAGGAGGACCGTAGAACCCATAAAAAGGTCAATTTAATTGGAATAAATTTAAATAAAAATATATTTATATTAGAAGAAATGATTTTAAGGAAAAAATATGAAATATCTTGACAACAATGCAGTAACTGTTGATTGCATTTTAACTAAACTTGGAAGAGAGAAACTTTCAGAAGGCCTTGGTGAATTTCAAATAGTTAAATTTGCTTGCGGAGATGACGAAGTAGATTATAGATTGTGGGATACGGCTAATTCTAATGGAACTGCTTATTATGGCCAAGCAATTGAGAACATGCCAGTAGTGGAAGCTAATCCTAATGAAACAAAAACAATGAGGCACAAATTGATAACCCTATCAAAAAATTCTCAAAGACTGCCTGCTATTACATTAGATGGTGGGATTACATCCTTTACAATTGAATCTAATTTAACGAGTCCATTAGTTTTAAAACCCGTAACTTATAATCCTTCTGGAGGTAATGCAGGTCTTGGATATACAGCTACTATTACTAATGGGGCAGTTTTAAAGATTGAAGGAACGTCGGGACCAGGTGCTACTAAAGGTGGTAATGCAGGTGGTGGAACAAATTTAGCACAGTCCAAAGGTATACAAACTAACACTGATAATAAAACGGTAACTGCAACAGGAATGGAATTTAATATACTACCAGTTGCTCAATATAATGAAAATAAAACGGCTCAGATAATGATAACAGGAAATGAAACTGGTGGATTTATCATGGTAACCATTACAGTAAATAAACAAACAGTAAATGTTCCAACTGTTTAATAAAAATTTAATAAATAAGGAAATATAGAATGGCAACATTTACACAGTTTGGCACAGGAGATATCCAAACCAACTTAACAGCTCAAAAGGTTACTAGTGGATTATGGACCAATGGTGGTACATTAAATGGAACTAGCGGATTGGGATTCTTTACTTCATCTACTCAAGGAAGTACATCAGAATCTTTTTATCATATTTATGATTATAATCCAACAAACACTAATGCACAGATACAATTCGATATTGCCTATGGTCATTATGCTGGAAGTGGTTCAACTAAAGAATCGGGAGCTTCTGCAGGATTAACTCCAACAAGAGCAGTTTATTCTCAATGGAGAAATCTATTATTAGAATCTACCGTAAATAAGTTTACTGTTAATAGTGTAGAAAGTGATGATATATATGTTCTTAATGTTGCCCGAAATAGATATAAGCAAAAATTAAATCCTGATGGTTTTGAATTACACATAAGTGGAGCTCAGAATCCATTAAAACTAAAAGCCGATACTTCTGTAACAGCTGTCCAAGTAAATGGATTAGATACCTATAAGATTGTAAGTGGAACAATTGCAACTGGAAAAGTTGGAGCAATAGAGTATGGGGATATGTACCCAGAAGAAGGTGTTGTTATATTAGGCCCAACACAATTAGATGCTTCTGCTTCATTAGCTACTGCAAGAACGAGTGAAGTAAATACCTATAATGCAGCTAAGCTTTTTACTCATATGAGTGCCAGTAATCATTTTGCCGGAAAAAGTGAAGAATTATTGAAAAGTACTTATTACTTTATTCGAGTAAAGAATGGTGAATATAATTTTACAGCTAATCCTACTTTTATTTCTGGATCAGCAACGGATGGTATTTTCAGATGGCAATCAATGATTGGTGATCCTCAAGTCTATATAACTACTGTTGGATTATATAATAGCAATAACGAACTATTAGCAGTTGCAAAATTAAGTAAGCCTCTTTTAAAGAATTACAGTAAAGAAATTTTAATTAGGGCAAAATTAGATTATTAAAGATAAAAAAATATTCTTATGTCATTAGCTTTTAAAGAAATATTTAAAGAAGACATAAGCATAACCCCCTATATTGCTCATAAAACTTGGAATGTTACGGATGAGACTACTGGTAGTTATGGTATAAAAGAGTACACGGCTATTAGTTCTTCTTATACCCGTAAATATCAAGTATATCACTTTCCACCTGGAGATTTTGATACTTTTAATGCACCAGTTTCAACTGGTAGTTCCGGATTTGGATCTTCAAATTATGGTTATGAATTAGACGGATTAAGTCATGGAGTTCATAATGCTATGATTTGGCGATCATTAGATGTTTTATATTATAGACCCAACAGATATAATTATATAAATATGGGTCAGCCAGTCGGCAATTATATACCAAACACGGTAACCAAACTAGATGCAACAGCTTCTGTATTATCTATACCAGAACAGATCTGTGGTGATGGCATTAATCCCAAAAGTATATCTATAACATCTACTGGTATAGCAGGAACAATAACAGATAATGGTTCAGGATATCTAATAAGTGGATCAAAGAATATAGGTGATGTTTTTTATGCAGATGGTTTAATGGTAGTTACTGATACAGGGTCTGCATTTAAAACAATCTTTAATAATTTCCAACTCACTTTCCAAGGAACTCATAAAATAATTGAAAATGAATATCGGTGTATTATTACGGAAAGAGATTTTATGGTACCCACGAATCCAACAGCTATGAGTGGAAGTGGTTTGGATATAAATTCATTAAACTTTCCTACTGGTTCTGGGATATTAGCAGGCTTTGTTTCTTCATCTGATTTTGCGCCATATATTACAACAATAGGATTATATAATGATCAGGGAGAATTATTAGTAGTTGGTAAGCCTGGTCAGCCAATTCAGAATTCTCAATATTATGATTTGGAATTTGTATTAAGATTTGACACATAAAATGGAAAGTCATTGGTTTTATAAGGGTGAGATTTTAAACGATCCTCCTGAGAATATACACGGTTTTGTTTATATTATACTCAATAAAATAAACGATAAAAAATATATTGGTCGGAAATACTTTAATAGTATTCGTCGGGTTAAAAGAAAGGGAACCAATCGTAGGAAAGTTACCCGGAAAGAATCGGATTGGAAACAGTATGTTGGAAGCTCAAAGAATCTAATTTTGGATATTAATGAATATGGAAAAGATAATTTTTCATTTCATATAATAGCATTAGGAGAAACTAAAGGACAGGTTAATTATCTAGAAGAAAATCTTCAACATAAATTTGATGTACTAACAGCTCACGATAAAGATGGTAAAAAAGAATTTTACAATGATAGTATTGGAAATAGAAAATTCATTTCTGTTAAAATTGATGAAAACTTTATAAAATCAATAAAACTAATTTAATTTTTTTATCTCGATTATTTTTCGTATATTACATATGATTTATGGATAATTTGAAACTTCAAAGAATATTAGAAGCTACTTTAGGTAGTGGAAATTCGTTTAGTGGAGATAATGTTGCATTTCAATGTCCATTTTGTCATCACACCAAGAAAAAACTCCAAATCAATCTAGTTTCTCATAAATGGCATTGTTGGGTTTGTGATGCAAAGGGAAGAACAATATATTCCCTAATAAAAAAATTAAATGTTAGCAGTGAAATAAAAAATTCAATATCTAAGATTGTTAAGTCTGGAAATTTTAAAGAAAGTAATGATAACACTTATGAGACACTTTCTTTACCGATTAGTTTTAAAAGATTCTGGGAAGCAAATAAAAGTGATCCAGAATATAAGAATGCTATTAGGTATGTTTTATCCAGAAGATTGACTGTTTTAGATTTATTGAAATATGATATTGGGTTTTGTACGGAAGGCTTATATTCAGGAATGATAGTGATTCCTAGTTATGATGATAATGGTATCTTGAATTTTTATACAGCTAGAAGCTATTATTCAGATACATCATTTAAACATAGAAATCCTAAAGTCTCGAAAGATATAATTGGTTTTGAATTGTTTATTAATTGGAATGAACCAATAACAATAGTAGAAGGAGCTTTTGATGCTATAGCTGTAAATAGAAATGCAATACCTCTATTTGGTAAAAATATGTCAAATAGATTAAAATTAAAAATTGTTGAAAATAAAGTAAGGGTTGTTAATTTAGCCTTAGATAGTGATGCCATTAATCAATCTTTAACTCATTGCGAGTATTTAATGGCAAACGGAATAAAAGTAAATCTAATTGAGCTGGGGGATAGAGATCCTTCGGATTTGGGATATATAGAAATTACCAAACGACTAAGAAAAGCCAAAGAATTAGATTTTCAAAGAATAATGGAGCATAAATTATTTTGATAAAAAAAAGATATGAAGTTGATTTTGATAATGTATCAACTATCCTACATGTTAGTGATATACACATTAGGAATTTTAAAAGACATAAAGAATATCGTAGTATATTTAAAAAATTATATAAACAAGCCCGGGAGTTACCAGAGAATAGTATAATATATGTTGGTGGGGATATAGTCCATAATAAGACTGATATTTCCCCCGAATTACTTTCTTTAACTTCTGAATTCTTAGATAGCTTGGCAAATATAAGGAAAACTATTCTCATTGCTGGTAATCATGATGCCAATTTGAATAATAAAAATAGATTGGATTCCCTTTCTCCAATAGTTAAGAATTTAGCAAATCCAAATCTATATTACTTAAAAGATACTGGGGTTTATTCTTTTGCTGATATTGATTTTATGGTGATGTCAGTTTTTGACCAGCCTTCCGATTACCCAAAAAGTGATTGTTCTAAAGCAGATACAAAAATAGCTCTCTACCACGGTCCAATAAATTCATCAATAACAGATGTTGGATTTATTGTTAGAAATCCTGAAATGACAATTGATCTTTTCGATGGATTTGATATGGTATTATTAGGTGATATCCACAAAAAACAATTTCTTAATAAAGAGGAAACAATTGCCTATTCAAGTTCTTTGATCCAACAAAACTTTGGAGAATCTTTTGATGGTCATGGATATTTACTCTGGGATGTTAAAACTCGGAAATCGATATTTAAAGAAATATTAAACAGCTATGGATATTATACCATAAAGATAAAAGATGGTATTTGTCCAGATATATCTGATATCCCTAAGATGCCAAGAGTCCGGTTGATAACGGAGAACACTACCAATTCAGAAGTAAAGAAGGTTCTTACATCAATTAGGAAAAAATGTAAGATACAAGATTATTTTGTTATAAGAAGAGAAAGTTCTTCTGAAATAAATAGGGGTACAAAAAAGGGTTTTGAATTAATTAGAAATCTAAGAGACGTAGAATATCAAAATACATTGATTGAAGATTATTTAAATAGAAATTTACTTTTGGACGATTATACATTAGATTCTATAAAAGCTATTAACAGAGAAATGAATCAACGCTTAGTTGATATAGATATTGGTAGGAATATAAATTGGAAAATAAAGAATTTTGAGTTTTCAAATATGTTTAGCTTTGGTGAAAACAATAAGGTCGATCTTAGTAAGATGAATGGCATCGTTGGGTTATTTGCTGCAAATCATACTGGAAAGAGCGCTTTATTAGATTCTATATGTTTTTGTTTATTCGATAAATGTAGTAGAGCAAGTAAAGCCGAAGATATTATGAATAATAAAAAAAATTCCTTTGACTGTAAGATAAATTTTGAAATTGATGGGATTGATTATTTTATAGAAAGAAAAGCCAGATATATCAAGAGTGGTCGGGGAAATGTTAGAGTAGATGTTAATTTTTGGATGGTTGATGAAGCTGGAGAGCTTATTTCTTTAAATGGTGAACAGAGAAGAGATACCAATAAAAATATCCGGGGCTATATTGGTAGTTATGAGGATTTTATTCTGACGTCATTATCTGTTCAGAATGATAATACTGGATTCATTGATAAGACCCAAACCGAAAGAAAGGATTTGCTTGGTCAATTTATGGACCTCAATGTTTTTGAAGAACTATATCAAAATGCAAATGATGAGATCCGGGATATTAATGTACTACTCAATGACTTTCGGAATAATGATTTTACTAGTAAACTTGCAGAATGTGAACTTTTAGTGGAAAGTAAACAAGACCAATATAAGATTCTGGAGAGGGAAAAAACTTCTAAAATAAAAGAACGTAATAAAATAAATGAAAAGATATTAAATCAAACTAAAAAGCTGATTACTATAGATGGTGGGGAACTGGATCTAGAAGAACTTCAATTGGAAAAGAAAGATATTCTTGATTTGATAAAATTACGGGACGATGCTTTGCTAACTTTCAGGGAAGATTATCAGACTACAGAGGGAAAAATAAAACAATTAAAGGTTCAATTTAGATCCTATCCTAGTAATTTGAGAAGTAAATATGATGAGTATCTCAATATAGAGAAACAATTGTTGACTAAGAGTTCAGCTTTGGATCAAATAAAAATTGTAGTAAAGAATAAATTAGATAAACTTAAAAAATTAGAAGAGCATAAGTATGATCCAAGTTGTGATTATTGCATAAATAATATTTTTGTAAAAGATGCAATTAAAACTAAAGAAGAACTAAATAAGGATAAAATAAAAGTATCTAGTATTTTAAAGTCTCTAGATGGACTAAAAGAATATCTATCTAATTTAAATGGAGTTAAGGAAAAATATAATAAAAAGTTAGATTTGGAAATTTTAATAAGAAATGAAGAATCTACCCTCAATAAGTTAAAAGATTCCATTTATGATATAAAAACAAAATTAGCTCTAAGTGAAAATAGAGCCGAGGAGATTTCGGGATTAATAGATAAAATTTATAAGAATGGAAGATCTATAGAAAAGAATAATAAGATCTCAAAAAATATTGAGATTATGAAAGATGATCGTAATGATATAAATACCCGTATAGATGAGGTAGATGCTAGACTAATAGATTTATATGGGAAGATAAAGGTAGCAGAAACAACTATAAATAGTATCAGCTCATCCATAGAAGAAGCTGGCACTCTTGAAGAAAAATATAAAGCATATGAGTATTATTTAACTAGCATAAAGCGAAATGGAATACCATATGAACTCATTTCAAATGCTTTGCCATACCTTGAAGAAGAGGTAAATTCTATATTATCTCAAATGGTTGAATTCAATATCAAGTTTGAAACAGATGGCAAGAATATAAACACAATAATAGATTATGGGACTGCGGGTAACTGGTCTTTGAATCTTACTTCAGGGATGGAAAAATTCATATCTTCATTAGCTATTAGGGTTTCACTTATAAGTCTTACAAACCTACCCCGTCCAAATTTTATTGCAATTGATGAAGGCTTTGGAAATCTGGATCCCGAAAATATCAATTCAATGAATACACTCTTCAACTATCTTAAAAATTATTTTGATTTCATTTTAATTATATCTCATATAGATACAATGAAAGATACAACGGAAGACTTAATAGAAATAAATAAGATTGGCGATTATAGTTTAGTTAATTATTAAATTGATATTTATATTTAGATTTATTAATTTATTATATTTGGATTTTTATATAGAATGGCACAAAGAGTTTTATTAAGACATTTGATGAATGTTCCAGTTTCGGTAGAAGATAATAGTTTAAATTCATCAGAATATTTTGGTTTCGATGAATTGCCGGATTTCTTTCGTCTTGGTACTAATAAAATTGTATCAGATCCACAGGAAAACAATCTTCAGATTAATAGTCCAATTGAAATGGAGGCTATTGATTCTAATGGTTTTGGACTATTATTTACAGTAGATAGAGAAACTAATTCGTCAAATAAGGTTGTATTAAATCTAGTTGTTGATAGAGAAACTCCAATTGAATTCTTAACTCTCATTTTTGTTGGAACACTTAAAAGTGGATCTAAAGTCCGATGGACTAGAAAATTTACTGTTGATAGAGAAGGTGTTAAACTATTTGGATCTCCTTCTGGTTCACTTATTACCGGTTCCTTTTTTATCGGGAGAACTCCTGGAAGAGGCATGGAAATGTCGGGTGAGAATTCTTCCCTCCTAAAATCAACTGGATATGCAGGTTTTAACAATGCAACAGCCTCAGGACCTATACCGGGGTTGGGACAATCAGGATTCATGATGTTTAGTGGATCAGTTTTTCCTGGATCCGGAGATAATTATAAAGGCGTTGGATTAGAAATGGTTGCAGATGGAAATAATTATTTTAGATTTAGAACAAATCCTGCCCAATTAGATATAAGAACTGAAAAAATTTTTATGAGTGGTAGTAATGTAGAGATCAATACTCCCAATTTCTTTTTAGGACAACCAAGTGGGCCATTTATTTCTGGTTCAAATGGGATAATGGAAATAAATTCTGCTAGATTTAGT
>Ga0098061_1000969_pt1 | contig 14028 bp, 3 predicted proteins | sample 22_taG_FD_92579 | JGI IMG/M metagenome (GOLD analysis project Ga0098061, IMG submission 92579) | Marine viral communities from the Subarctic Pacific Ocean - 22_ETSP_OMZ_AT15343 metaG | ecosystem: Environmental > Aquatic > Marine > Oceanic | place: Subarctic Pacific Ocean | collected 2015-01-20 | reverse complement strand
TCAGCAGTCATGTATGCTACATCACTGTTTAATTTATTAGAGACTATAGTTGCTATATCAGCCACCAGTGTTGGTATTATAGAAATTAGTTCGCCAACTGCAGGCCAACTAGGATCAGATGTACTAGTTGGTACTGAAATTGTTGTTCCTTGGTGTCTGGCAGCATATTTCATCGATGTCAAAAGTTCATCCCACAATGATGATGATACTGAACCGCCTACTACAGCGTTAGTAACAACGAGATGACTTTGACCATATCCTGAATCGTTTGCACCAATACCTACAATGTCATTTATATCGCCAGCGAAAAGATTAAAGTCCGCGGCACGGATTTTTCCTCCTAAATAATAACTCTGTGGCATAACAATTTCCTCATCTTAAAAGAACAGATTATAATGAATCTGTTACAGTAAATGTTGGATTTGTTATATTAACTGATCCACCAGGATTAGACATTTTTAACGAATTAAGAGTTACTGTTGATGTTCCAGGGACAGTATCATAACCAGTCCACGACCATGGTCCACCATATCCTGAGCCACTGCCTGTACGGGCAACGTGGGCATCGTTTAATGTAATTTTAACATATATGTCAGCACCAGTTACATATCCTTCTACTTGAATATAGTTTGCACTATAATCAGAGTTATCTGCAAATTCTTTTTTGAGAACTACATAACTACTCGTCAAATCAGAATGCTTTTTATTAGTAGATGTATCTACATCATTTTCTGACGCCTTTGCTGAAATTTTGTAAGTCCCCATTTCACCACATAATTGATTCCAAGATGCTCCTTGGTCTTCACTACCTGTAGCACTGTGTGATGCTGAAACTCTAATTTCGCCACCCGCGGCGAACCAAGCATTCATTGTGCTTGTGTCTGCAAATGACACTCTAACTATTTTCACTCTTGAACCGTTCCAGTTAGAAACAGTTTGTTGTGTTTCTTGTGCTACACTTGTGTCCCATCCAGTTGCATATGACCACGGTGCTATGAACCGTGCATTGATGTCGGATTCAAAACCCGATGCATTACTTCCGTAATCGTCCCAGTCGATTGTTGTTCCTGCATCTACTGCCGTGAATGGATTTGTGATGTTATAAAAATTTGATATCTTTGCTGCCGCACTGTAGATTGAATCTAAGTACGAATCATCAACTGTGTCACCAGTTGTTGGATTTGCCGCAACTGTATGAGATTGGTCATAACCGCCAAGTACTCCAGTTCCGTTAAGTATTGTATTCATTTTGTCGCGGAGACTACTTAAATCTGTCGCTGTAATTGTAGAGCCTGAAGCCATTGTATACTCCTCTATTTTTAACTAATTTGTATTGTAACCGTATAGTCAATTACAATTGTTCTGTTTGCTGACAATAACACCGGATGAAATGTTACGTGGGTCAACATTAATGTTTTTGTTTTCTCTAATAAGTCACCACTATCAGTGACTCCAGATAATAGCCCAATTTCATCAAAAGTGAATGCCGCAATAGCATCGTCATCAGTCGAACTATCACTCGACGGAATTGTCTCTCCTCCTTGGCGTGAATCGGCGGCGTACAAAGCATGAGATACTTCCACTTGGAAGTTTACTTTTGCTGTGTTGTTTGGTACTATTTTCCCATCACCCATATCCTCGCCAGGATAATATACCGTGTTTACCGTTACTTGTTCATATTTCGGTTCATACAATGATGAGTTACTCGATGTTATCGGTAGTCCATCATATGTTGCACTCACTTGAGGTGAACGATACGAAAGTGTTGTAGTAGAAACACTTCCACCTGAACCAAATGCCATCCAATTAATATGAGGCACATATCCTGCAACATCATTCACACTCGTTGGCTTACCAGCAAGTGCTGAGGCCATGACATACGCCATGTTTCCAGGATGTATTGCATTTTTCTTTTGTACAAGTGTTTCCCCACTGTCTTTGTCGTATATTTTTAGTGTTCCAATCACTTGTGAGTCTATTTTGTCATTAAACATTTATTTGTCTCTATTATTGGGTCTTTAGTATATTTATCTTACATTGTATTTATGCTTTTCATCAATATTATATATTATAAGTCTTGTAAAACTATTTGTAACGGAGTATCTAGCACATATACCGTGTCAAGATTTGTAAATGCGTATCCTAGTCCTGTATACAATGCTCTATTGCTGATTGTTAGTGCCTGTCCGGCTTTCTTTTCGTACAACATGAATTCCATATCAGAACTTCCTGCTTTTTGAACTGCGATTAGTTTCTTATTAGTATCGGTTGCACTTGTATCGAATTTTGATGCGTCTGCGTTGTCAACTGTAAGAGTTGTGCCGTCAAATGCAGATACAGTTCCCGAATCAGTCACATTTATACTGTAGCCTCTACCGTAAATATCGTAGACATATAATAATCTATCATTAACAGACTCAGAGTGTGATAATGGAGCACCAGTAGTTCCATCAACAATCGGACCAGTATATGTTTCTAACTTCAATATATTTGCTTCTAGTCCATCAAATCTTACGAATCCAGTATCGAATCCAGTTGTTCCATTTGTTAATGTATTTCTGTTTCTTAGTAATGAGCCTTGTTCATATTCTCCGTCTACTATACTTGAGAACGAATCAGGATCTGATGTCTCATAGTCACCGCCATCTATTAATGATTCTTCGTATCTACTTATACCAACTTTACCGAATGCTATCGTCTCTATCATCTCTTCATCAATTGTAGTAGACGCAATTATTTTCTCACCTGTTGTATTTGTTCGTGTAATTTCTCTTATTTTAACGTGATATGGTTTTGCTTCTCTAACATATTCTAATACATCTTCTTCGCTATCCCTTTGATATACTGCGTATTGTTTTAAATCTCTGTTATATAAATTTAAGTCTATGTAACTTGTTTTAAACAGCCACTCAGGATATGACTTTTCTGTATAAAGATAATTTATCATAGAGAAGAATATATTATTAATAAACGAAGTATCTGGATAATCTTGAATCAGATTCATTAATTCTTGAATTTGAATTCCTACCGCATTATTATAATAAGTATCATGTCCTGTTTCTGGGAATACAAGATTGTCAAATGATATACTTAGTGAACTCTTACTTCTGTTAACTAGTTTTAATGTATTATTATGTTCAAAATAATATTCATCATGTGTTGGTAATTTCAACTTAAATGATTTTATACCCTTTTCGTATTCAGCAATCATATCAAAATTTCTAGTAGTTGATAGATATGAGAATACATCTATTGTCTTGTAATTGTCATTTAGATACCAATCTTTTAGTTCAAATATAATATCATCTGTGTCTAAGTATTCAGTATAATTATAATACACACTTGTTAACAACTTGTCACTCATTGTGTCATTTATAACTGAGGCAAAATTATCTCTAGCATTGACATTGTTTGTGAACCAATTGTCTGCTTTACTCACAACTTTATAAACTCTTAATATGTCGCCTACTTCCATACTGTGTGTTTGGGATATCTTTAAGTCAGAACCATCAATAGTTAAATAACTTGCGTTTACAGTAATACTGCCTTCTCCTGTAATATTATTATTAGTTGTTACTACTATGTCATCCTTTGTTAAATCTGTAATCCAAGATATAGGAATTATTGCGTGATTAACATCAGCCAATTGTCCTGATGTTAAAGGTTCTGCATAAGTTTTTGCTATTGTAAGATTAGATAATGAATCTACCATGTCAGTCAAAAATTTAGCAGGCACAATAGTATGTGAATTCTCTGCTAACATCTCCCAATCAGAGTGTCCTTTGCGAACTCCTGACTCTTGCTGATAATGTAATGTTGTGTTTATTGTTTCGCTGTCATATGATGTAGCATTATTACTAATAAGAACACTTGATGAGCCGACTGGTATAAATTTGTTCTTAGTGCCACCAGCGGCAATCAACATTGCGATTTCAACAGCCTCAGCACTTGCTGATGACCAGTAGAAATAATCTGTGACTTCTTTGCCTGCAACATCGTCATAATATTTCTTAGTATTATATCTTAGTGTCTCAACTGGTGCTATTCTAGATTTTGTCCATTTCTTTACAATTACTGTTGAGCCGGGTATTAATGTTCCCCAATACTTTTTCACGTAGTTGACATCTAAGTTTCCATCGCTATCGCCGTAATCGTTGTATCTATAGAATCTTGCTAAGTCTGTATCCCACCAAATTTCATTCAACTTCTCATCTAACCATATATCATTACTTGTAGTCGTATCATAACTCGCAGGATCATTCCATACGATGTGGTCTAATTTAGAAATAATTGAACCCGGCATCTTTAAGTTAAGCGGGTCATATATTTGGTGATTAATAAATTTTTCACCATCTTGAATTATTAATCTTTTTGTTAAATCTGTGTCTATAACTGATGATTGCCTAGCATATATCGAAAGGTTTCCTGATGTATCTCTATCTCTTATCGCCCATCGGCCGGTATTTTCATAATCGTCTTGCCATAATTTACTTGTGCTGTTAAGTCCCAAACTAGTATAGAATTCTGCAAAACTTGAGCCATTAACGCCCGGTGTGTGTCGAACTGATTTCCAAAGCATTGCTTTATAATTTGCACTACTTGTGTGAGCAGAGTAATCTCTTACAAGTCCCACTCTAGTTAACAATTCTGTCGATGTTCCAGAGAAAGACATACTTACTCCAGTATTAGTAAATATCATTCTTCCATCACTGGATAAACTGACAGATAGTCCTTTAGTAGAGGCTGCAGTTATTTGTCCAGCAAACCCTAAGGCAGAAGAACTTAATACTGTCGTGTTTGAAAATGTGCCAACTGTTATTCCGATATCAGAAAGAGGATTGCCCGTAATGTTAGCAGTAAGTATACTCTTTTCAGAACTTGTTATTAATATCTGTCTGTCAGACAGAGATGCTGTTGTTGTTGAGCCTTGAAACACTTGAGTGTTTAAATCATCGAGAATATTTTCAGTGGCATCAACAATTCCATCCGAGAGTGATGCAAATCCTAATCTGTTCATTGCACCCGATGTCACTTCAACTATATCTAAATTATGATTTGCACTTGTTATCTTAATCAATCCAGATACCACTGTGGCAGTTACGCCCAACACACTTAATGCATTTATTTGCGAAACAACACTTGTTGGTGTTGGAGCATCGTTGGCATCATATGTGCCTGCCGTGATGCCCAATTCGGTTAATGCTGTTCCTGATATAATCATTTGAGCGCCTGAACTTTCTATTGTCATATGACCGTCTATGTCCATGGTAGCAGTAATACCAGATATTGTATCAAGTTCACTTGCTAAGTTGTCCAGTTTATATTCTTTTCTTGAGCCGGTTGTACTCAATTCTAAATCATTTAAGAATGAACCTTCAATAACCAAAGATGATTCTGATGTTGTTATAGTTAATATGTTTGATGATTCTGATGCAGTTACCGGAACTGGTGCAGAGTTGATATTATCAACAATGTCAGTTAATGTGCTACCACTTGCAAAGTTTACTTGTGTATCATTAATCATTAAAGATTCGGCTAAAGATGTTGCCTCACTAGTTGCTGTACCTGTTCCTGTGCCAACTCCTGTTGCTGTGAATACAGTACCAGCAACACTATCAGCGGCTCCTATTAAAGTAAAGTCTGTCGTACCTGGAACTAATATTGTATATTCAACTCCAACAATAAATTCTCCCGCAGTAGATGTTGTACCTGTATAGGCAGCACTACCAGTAACACTCAGGTCTGTAACTGTCTTCGCAGTGCCATCGATATCAACAGTGTTTCCTGTAGTCAATGGTGAAACTCTTGTTGCTGTTGTTTTCTTTGATATACTTTCTGTGTTACTATAGTCTATGGTCAATGGTATTGTATCGATTGTTATCTGGTCACCTTGATTTGAACTGAATGCTCCTGTTGTTTTGGCAACGGTTCCAGAGAATGTAACTGTTGTGTTTGTTCCGTTTTCAACTAATCCACTAGCATTGTAAATAACAAATCTTGCTTGTTCACCCTCGGATATTACTGGATTTGCAACTGTTCCCTTTATTGATATTCCGGAAGATGAGGAACCAGACGATGAATAAGTAAAACTCTCATCATCAACCACTAGTGTATCACTACTAGTGAATACAGGATTACTTACTGAACCGATTGCTTCGATGCCTGAATCTGTGTTCGTTGGAACAAATATACTACTAGTGGTTGAAGAATCTATTTCAACAATCACGGGTTCAAAATCTTCTTCAAATACTAAATATTCGTAAACAGTACTTCCGCTTACAGTCTTTGTTCCATTTGCGGCAAGTAAATAATATCCATCTATCGATGGGTCTATTTCATCTCCAGAAATCTTTATATAAATTGGTTTATCAACATCCGCAGAATTTATCTCTGTGAGCATTCCGATATATAATTGATTGTCTGAAGTTTCTCCAATATAACTTATCTCTGCTACTTCACTTAATCGTACCACATCCCAGTCTCTTTCTGTGTCGAATTGGACCCACGCGGTATCACCTTCGTATAATGTAGTAGTTGAAGTTGTTAAATCCACTAGGTCACTTTGTGTGTTTACTGTGTAGTTCACATCAGAAGCATCAACATATCCTGCTGTTTTTATTGCTATGGCGGGTTTAGATGTTTGAGCAACGAGTGTTTTTGTTATGTTTGGATATTCTATTAAGAATGGATCACTAATCATATCATTGACTGTTATATCTTTTGTCATCGTAAGATTAGTTGATACTTGTCCGTAGTCGCTTAACTTAACTGCCCAAATATCAGAATGCTTGATATCTTTAAAGTTACCGTTGTTGTTAACAATTCTATTAATACTTGAATTTGTTCCTTTGTGAGATAAGAATCCTTTATAGAATTCTAGTTGTGATTCTCTTTCAACTCCATGGTTAGACAAGTATGCTCTAGTTGTATATCCCATGTGATTTGATTTTAATTTGTTAACTATCGACAATCCTTGGTCGACAATTGTATTTCGATAATGACGAGTTTCTTCAATCATTGTGTCAAAGTTTGGTATTAGTTGATTATCATTTACAAGATATCCATCAACAGCCATAGTTCCATCCCAATCGATTGTTCTGTTACAATCAATTTGCATACGAAGGTTACGAGTGTGGGTGTGCGGATCATATATAACATCTTCATAACTATCAATTCTGTCAACAACGAATGCGTGTTCGATATCTCTTACATCTATTTTCATTCCATAGATAGGAACGTTACTAGTGAATGTTAGTTTAGATCCATCTGTGTGAAAATTAAGTTCAGTACTCGGTATAAGTCTACCCGAAGAGTCTACTACTCGATAAAAATTCTTGAATGTTTCACTGGCTACACTTGCTACGCCATATGTTGCATTGAAACTGCCACCCGTTAATAATGGCGTCAATGTAATGAAGTCTCCAATATCATGTTGTTCACTTTGCCAATCTAAGAACTTATACAATAGATTTTCCCAATCTACGACATCACCACTTTGGTTCACTTCAGTAAAGTCCCATCCTACTAACTTTAAGTAATGTTGATAACCCAGAATTAAATGAGCAACATCGTCTACTGATTCTAAAATGTCACCGTAGTTATAATTCTTTATAGTATCATTTACCAACTCTTTATAACCATTCGCATATGCTTTGTTCGTTGTTGGCCATTCTACTACTGGTTTCCAATCTTTAATATTATCATCAAATAATGTAGTCGATGTATGATTTGTAAGACAAACATAAGGAGTATCATTCCATAATACATACGAATCTAGTCTATAATATTCTCCACTTTGCCACTGATTCAGAGCAAGTCTGTCACCTGCGGTTGAGAATACTTTCTTACCACTTGCTGTATCCCATCCCATTGAATAGAATGTTGGATTAATCTCATCATATCCGTGTACTTGAAACCCAAACTTACTAGTCTTTGGTTGTGATATAAGTGTCCATACACTATAATCAAAGGGGATTAGATTGGGTGACGCTGATTCTTTTGGAGATTGGCCTGTTGATTTTCTTTTATAGTACTTGCCATCATTTGCGTTTAGAACAATATCTCCTTTAACATAAGTTAATGTACTAGCGAGACTATACACAGGATATGGTACATCTAATGATACTTTTTCTAGGACAATCGCACTAAAGAATTCGCTTCTGTTTGGCACTCCTGCGTGAACAAATAAATCATAATTGTCTGTTGGTATTTCAGAGAATCTACTATTCGATAATGAGTTATTCTCTGATTGTAGTTTGAAATTGTTGACAAATCCACCCAACTTTGAACCCAACTTAAATGAATAATTAACTTTATCAGCAAGAACAACACTAGTGTCTATACCTTCATTCTTATTAGAGTATTCGATAATATTTTTTATCTGAGTACTATAATTGTATATAACTTCGAATGGACTTGTGAGTAACATTAACATAAATTCAGCAAAAGCAAATTCACTACTTCTTGTCCATGCTAGTTCAACTGGTGAACCATCTCCAAATTCCCATGCTTGGTCCATCAATAATACATCACTTGATGTTATCGCACTGCCAAAGAACAAGTCATTTGGTTTTTTTAATTGGTCTGAACTATCAACCGGTATTGGACAAGTCAAAGAATTCGTATCTATTAAGTTTTGCCAAAATGCAACTGTATTATAGGTGTATTCTGGACCATAAGTTATTCGAAAATCTTCTGTTCTTGTTGATTGTTTTAGTACTTTCCATGGTTCTTGTAGTGGTCTATCTGTGCCGTATGCATTTATTAGTTGTCCTCTCCAATATCCATTAGAATTCTCATCCTTTGCTCGATAGTTCCACGTTTTATATGCTGAGGGATCTGCATCGAAGTCTGTATTGTCCAGATTATCTACGTTGTTTCTCATCATCCATTTCTTAAAGAAAGGATACATAATATATTTCTTTTCAATATTCGAATAATTAGCAGTAGCGGTGCCATATAATCCATAATTCATACTGTCTATTTTATTACTAGAGTCCTCTACCAAGTTATTATAAATCAACGTCTCAAATACAAGAAGTATTCTATCTATTGGATTTGTTTCAGGTCCATTGCCCAAATCAACCAATGGATATGCTGGTATCAATGACCCGTCATGTCCTTGAATAAACTTGACTGGTGTATCATATCCCGTATCTTCTATGATACTAGGAACATATACAGGTGCAATTTTCAATGATGTTGCACTTGGTGGAATAAAAGTTTCTTTTATATTATTATAATATCTAACAGTTACTGTATCACCTGCTGATAAGAGTGGATAGATATTTACAATCTGGGTTAGATTGTCTGCAATTTTATAATCTACATCTAATCGTTGAATCACACCATCTTTAATAATAATTAAATCTTTTTTGTCTGCGTCTGCCGGAACAAATGATGGTAGATACAGACTATGGGTGTCATTAAGAACAGCAGTAACATCTTGTGTTTGATAATGAGAATGATTATCACCAAAATTTAGCATTTTACTGTCTTTAAAAATACTTACACTTGAATGTTTTCCCAGAGAAATAGTACCAATTGCTTCTTCTAAAATTTCTAAATCTGATTTACCTGTACTCGCACTTAATTCTAGAATAGAAATAATTGTTGTTAGTAATTTGTTTTTATAACCGTTATATGCTCCAGATAAAAATTCTGTTGCTTTGATAGGGTCGTAATCATCTCGTGTTAATGCGAAGTATGCCTCTTTGATATCGATAGTATTTTTAATAAGTACACTACCTTGATTTGCAAACCGTAGTTTGTCTGTGTTTGTTCCTGACGTTCTGTAGTTATTAACTGCGTTTGGCTTACCAGTTAACCCCGATACAGTTTCGATTATACGAACAAGATGTTCATAAACAAGAGAGTAGGTCATCTCTGTATCATAATATGATTTGTTATCTACATTATATTCTAGTGATGGGTCAAGGCGTTGAAATACAGTGTTGCCATCATATACAACTGGTGTATCAGTACAATAATCAACATATATGTTGCCACTGACTGCTTCATTCATTGTAATTTTATTATCTGCACTATCGAATGTATAGTTTGCTATTTGCTTTTGTCCGTCAACATATAAATCTATTGTGTTGAGATTTTTTGGTGCTTGTAGTAATTCGATATCTGTTACTGCTAAACTATCACCTAGTTCTTGTCTTAAATTTCTGTAATCAAATGTTGATGTGATATATAACTTTTTATAATCTGAATCTAATTTATAGGTTGAAGTTTCTGACAAATCTATATTAAATACAAATTCACTTTGATAGTCACCAGATATTAACTTTGGTTTAAATCCCAATTCAGTATCGTCTACATATGCGCCAGTTACATAATGAAATATTTTTATGTCACTTAGATATGTATTAGTAGAGTCGTATGATTTAAATGTAGGAACTGTAAATGATGATGCTATTGTTGTAGCCGCACTTGTATCACTTAGTTCAATGTTCTGGTCAAATTCAATAATAGGTCTTGTTGCTTGAGATATTAAAGTGTAATTAGAATCCGTAATCAAGGCACTGATATCATCATAGTGATACCAAGAATTATTAGTTTTCCAGAAGTCTGTTGCAGTAGCATCTTTGTCGATTGTGACATAGTGCTTCTTTGTTGAGCCTGTGATTGAAGAGTCAAAACTAGGAGATACCCAGTAATACATACTGTAATTGACAAACTTGTCTAAGTCTATCGGTAACTGAACTGTTTCTAATGTGCTTTTAAATAATCGTCTGTGGTCGTTTGTCAGTGCGCCTTTGTTGTATAACGCATTAAACAAGTCATCATAGAATATATTATCAGTTGCATTTGTATTTGAGAAAGTGGGTTCTAGACCGTAATTGTCTCTTGCATAAGACTGTGTGGGATATGAAAGATATATATCATTGTTGTTATATATTCCTTTTTCTTTTCTACCAACAAACGCTTTTGTTTTCTCCATTTCACCAACAGAAAACACACGGTCCAGAGTCGTTTCAAATACTGTTTCTAACTCGTTATTCTTCAGGTGTCCTGGTAAAAAGTCATAAATCTTCTTTGCCATGTTATTCGCCCACTAATTCAGATTGTGCCAATTGTGTAATTATTTTTACATCGTTTGATGTTGTTACTGCCATAAATATTTCGTTTAAGGCACAAGAGATGCTTAATAAGGTTGTAAATTCGGTTGTAGTACCAGATGAAGAAAATTTTGGTACAATAACTACACTTGAAATATAATCTCCTAGTTCTTTATGCAAGTATGCGGCAAGTTCTGAGAAGTAGAATGTGGCACCGAAGTCCCAGTTGTTGATTGCAAAGTATTCATTTACTTTAGTAGATACTGCTGTTTTAATTTCACTATCAGTATAACCTACACCCAACTTTTTAATAACTTTAAATACTGCTTTATTTTCGTCTTCAGCGTATGACCCAAATAAATATTTAAACTGTACTGGAATATAAGCAATATGGTCTGCCATCGCTCCCTTTGGTTCAATACTATTCATTATCTTTGCTAATTCAAAATTGTTAGGAGCAGTTGGAGGGGTAGATGGCGTAAAGTCGTTCGCTATCCATTCATTCACCTTTCTAACATAATCAGTACTCAATACATACATATCGACAATGTTACTAGTACTAGGATCTATTCGCTTGTTTATATCAGCGTAATGGTCCCATCTAAAACTTGTAAATTCATCTTTAACGAATGTAATACCCTCTATTACTCTATATTGTATACTATTATAACTAATTTGAACCTTGGTGCCTACAGTCTGGTCCACATAATCAGAACCAGATGTCATCAGAGTCCAGCCACCTGCTTCACGTATCCACCATTCAGAACCAGTTGTATTATAATACATTGTCGCGGTTGCTGGAACCCAAACTTCGTGAGAGGCACCAACGACAGTTTTAGATGCTCTTTCATATTTTATGTTGTTTTCGGTATATTGTTCCATTACAACAGTTTCATCGGATGTAATATCTATCATAGCAAATGGATTATCGTTTGTATCTGAAGTTAATAGTTTAACTTTTGTGTTATCTATATATCCCTCTGATGTTATGTAGTCATCATAAACATATGAAGATGCGCCAGTGTATGTAGTAGTTGTTGTGGTTGTTCCCACTGCAAGTCCAAATGATGCACTGACTCTCACTGAGAAATCTGCAATAGTGGTTATATCGGCATTCACTCCGATGATTACATCAATGAGTTCTCCGACTGTTATATCGTATGTCCAAAAAACAATCTTATAGTTTGTGCCGCCTGTATTAGTAATTGTTATGTCATCATTGCTAAGTATTATGCCTGCACTATCTCTGAGTAAAACATTGCCAGTAGTAAGTGGTGTTGCACTTGATACTGTAAATTCTCCGTAAGCATATTGCTTGAAATATATATCAGCATCAAGACTATTATAAAGAGCCGAAGCGGCAGTAGACATAGTAAATTCATACTCGTCTAGTGTAGTATCACTGGGATGTGGTGTCTTTATTGTAGTGAAATCAGTTGTGTAGGAGTTATCTGACACATCGTGCCACTTGAAGTTATCACTTGCCGATGCGGCGTTAAAATAAGACAACGAAATCTTTCCCTTGAATCCTAAAGTATCGAGTTCATTGTATGTTTGAGTTGAGTGTGCATTGTTGGCACTGCCAACATTACCAGTATAACCCTCTAGGAATCCAACAGCGTCAAGTGATGTGAACTCCTCTGGACCTCCTGCAATAACTGGAACATCTGTTCCGCCTGTTATAGGAGTTTGTGTGTTCATATAGTCTGCTAAATCACTAACAGCAAGTTCAAGTTTGTATTCGCTTGTATCTGCTGGCACGTCCGTATACTCGTCTGTATATCCAATAATCTTCCACGCACCACTCGAGGTAGTAGGATATGTAATCTCAGTCGCTCTATCGATTGGATATTCTATTCCAGCGGGAGATACTAGAGTATGGGTATATTCTGCACCATTAAGATAGTCGTTTTCTTCTACAAAATCATAAGTTGTTGGTGCACCACTATATTTAAATATAGCATCAAATGTTGCGCCAATGCTACCATCAGTTGCTACATTTGATAGTGGAACTTGTCCCACTGTAACTTTCTTATTCGCATCTTCTTCATCTGCTCCCGTAGTTGTGGGATCTTCTTTTAAGTAATTAAGAAATATTGTATCTCGCTTAGCCAGATTTGTTTCATTATCAATTACATCAGTAGTGTTACCATAGAAGAATTTGACTTGGTCTCTACTTTCGAATGCTACCTTTTTGCCTGTAAATTTAGCAGTATATTCTGCTTCGTTGTCTCTGATTCCAGAATCATAAGTGAATTTAACAAAAACATCTGATGCCACCGGTTCTGTTGTGATTGCTTTCCATTCCCATTCAGTTGGCTTAGCGGTCGAGTATATGTATCGTAACCAAAAAGTTTCTCCATCTTTTACATAATCTTTAATTTCTGCTATTTCAGTAGTCGTGAATTTAGTTCTAAATCCTCTTACCACGTTTACAAGCGTTCCAATTTCTGGAATAAATTTATTTAATGTAAGTGTATCGTCTGTGTTGGTTGTTGTTTCTACTTTCTTAACATCTGCCCAAATAGTTTTTCCCGATGCAGTCATTAATAACTCAACGGAGTCTCCTACAAAAACACCACTAGTTGGTGTGGCAGCCGTTGTAATTTTCATTCCATCAACCCCATAAGTTGTTGTCTGTGGAAGAACTACATGATTACTACTTTTATTCTTATAAAAATAACTATTCAATAAACTTGGATGTTTTATTGCTTTAGTAAGTTCGTTTCTTATAAAGTTATCACTGCTACCTTGTAGTTTATTATAACTTAATGGAATCTTTACTATTTCATCTTCGACAAATAATGAACCGTCTGAACCAGTGACACTTAAGTTTGAGTGGTGTCCTAGAACGTCATCCATTTCATAAAAACGTGAGTTGCCAGCAAATGATGTGTTCACTGATTTTAATTTAGTAATTACATTGTTTCCCAACGATAGAGGATATACATTATAATCT
>Ga0098061_1000968_pt1 | contig 14035 bp, 23 predicted proteins | sample 22_taG_FD_92579 | JGI IMG/M metagenome (GOLD analysis project Ga0098061, IMG submission 92579) | Marine viral communities from the Subarctic Pacific Ocean - 22_ETSP_OMZ_AT15343 metaG | ecosystem: Environmental > Aquatic > Marine > Oceanic | place: Subarctic Pacific Ocean | collected 2015-01-20 | reverse complement strand
AGTTCTAAACAGTCTTTTCGTGACCTCGAAGATATAAAGTCTCGACCACTCATGGGCGCCCGAATGGTTGCCTTGCAGGCTGATTATATCGCCAGCCTGCAAATCTTCAGTTTTAAAGGGAACCTTAGTCATTGATTGCAATCACTCGCTCATTGGTCTGGAAGTAGGGGCGTTCTGCGTTAGCCTTGGTTGTCATCCACATTCTTTGACACTTGCTAGGAACCGGCTTCGGAGCCTCCATATCAGTCAAGACAATGTGACCATCGAACTTATGCTCGTTGACCCACTTGGTCGGGGCGTCGAAACAAGTTCCACCATAGCGATATCGCGTCTTTTCGTGTCGCTCACCCCTTTTCCAGACGTGGATAGCTTCCTCGACAACTGTAGTATCAAAGGGAACAATCGTAAAGTCAGCGATAGTGGCCAACTTTTCAAGTTCGGCATAAAAAGCAACTAACATAGCGTCAGATACGCTGCCCGATTGGTCAATTGAAACCGCGATTTTGGCTTGACGCTTAGCTTTGCGGCCTGGGTGGATATAAGCATAACGACGATTTAATCTTTTAATTGTCGAGGTTCTATCGGCCCTTTGTGAAGCCTTAACGAAGGAACGAAGGATTGAACGCCAATTAACTTTTGGAGTTATAACCTCCTTAATCGTGCGCTTCATAGAGGCGGAAATGGAGCCGAAACCTTTGGAGCACGACTCGATATAAGCCTCTTTGATAGCCTCTTTTAATCTCTCCTCTGCGATTTTGCGCTTCTCATCGGAGTTATCGGAAGAGCCCCAATCAGAATGGTCGTCGAACCCGTTACCGTCTGCGTCTCCTGGTGGTCCGCCTTTGCCCCCTTGGTTGTCGTCTCCGGGCTCTCCTGACCCACCAGGAGCCGAACCGTCGCCCTCTCCATCTCCGTCTCCGTCGCCCTTGTTGGGGTCTTGCTGCTGCTCGTCATTGTCGGGCAACAAAGTCATATATTCTTCGGCGGAAAGATGAGGAGCAAAGTCGGCAAACGGACCCACGGTCGGGATAAGTGCCTTGTCTTGCGGCAAAAGTGAGCTTTCCACCTCATACCCGGTGCTAGTCTCGCCATTGTGCCGAAAGACAGATAGCTCCGAGTTTATCGCAAGGTCCGTGGCAATATTCCATTTCTTCGTCATCTTCCCACTGGGTAGGCGCGATGTAACATGCAAAAGCATGATATGATAGAACTCATGCAATAGTACGCCTTTAACATACTTTATATCCTGCTCTTTCATTTGTGCCATAAATTCGGGATTATAATATAGCTCGAACCGGCATCGGTCGTCGTTGAACGCAACGCCAGCGGTAGGAACCGACCTTGAAGACACCTTTTCCATGCGCCGGGATAAGGCGGCGAAGAAAGGCTCATCTCGAAGTAGCTCTACAATGTGCTCGTCGAGGTTGAAAGGTGGAAGTTGCTTTTTCTTTCCGGTGGGTGTTGTCATTGGGGAACTCCATTCTATATATACATTATACACGCTTTTGGCGCAAAAGTAAAGAGAAAAATTGTCAAGAGAGTGTCAAGAGAAAAGGTCGGGGGGCGGCGTAGCAACCTCCGCCCCCCTTCCTTGCGGGGCTATCACACCTCTAAATTATTTAGCTCCAAGCAGCTTAATGAACGCCTCGACCTTTCCCTGCTTTGCAAGCTCACGATGGAAGTTCGAGCCATTCTCAGCGGAGATTTGGCTGTTTGCGGCGGTTAGCGTAGTAAACAGCTTCATCCTTGCTTCTGCCGGGAGCGCGTCAAAGTAGGCGACCAAGTTAATCATTTGAGGCGGCTCGATTGTCTTCGTGAAAACCTCACTTGCGTCGATTTTCTCGATGAGGGCAACATGGTCAACCAAACCGAAGTCCTTGGTTTTATCTATCTTGCCATGAACCAAGATATCCTCGACAGTTACTTGACGCTCGTAATTCTCAACGAAGTCGCGCAACGCTACAGCTGCCTCAAAGCCCACGAATCCATGGGACAAGTTAAAAAGCAACTGCAAATCAAGGTTCTCGTCGTCGAGCATATTTATCTTTGCGAGTGTGTTGCTCAATCGGTGCCAAGAGCGGCGCGAAGGATAGACGGTCCCAGGCTCGAACTCGCCCTTATGCTCGATGTGGTCTTTGTTCTGGTTAATGAAGTTCCAAATGATAGTATGAACCTCGGTTCTGCCCCAATTGAGCCAGTCTTCAACAGAAGGCTCAACGTCGAACGTGACCCAGCGGTCAAGCTCAGCAGGGTCCATATCAGCAACCTGATATTGTGCAGCATGAACGCCGCCATTGACCGCGCCGAAAACGATGGTTCCAGGGTGAAGCTTCCAGCCGTTAATCTGGCGACTATCGCCAAGCTGGAAAAAGCCCTGTCGAACCTCGGTTGTCGCTCGGTCTACTTCGTCGAGGAAGAGCACCACTGGTTGAGTGCAGGACTTAACGAGCCATGCGAAAGGACGCAGCGAAGCTGCCTTCTCGCCATTGATGTTAACCTCGTGAGGCGAAGGCAAACCCAACAGGTCGCCCTCGGTCATTTGAGAAGCGCGAATCTCGACCACTGGAAGAGAAGTTTCGCCCTCTTCAATTGGGCGTGTCTTGTTAGTCTCAGAATCCCAGGCGAGTCCTGCAGCGGTCTGATAGGCAATCCAGGATTTTCCAATGCCATGGCGGCCGCGAATCAGGACCGAATAAAGGTCGTTCTCGTCGCCCGAAAGAAGGGTTGGAATCATGGAATTAAGGTTGGCGAATGTGATAGCGATTGACATGGAATATCTCCGGGGGTTAAGGGTAACTCTCTAACTTATATATACATTATACACGCTTTGAGAGAAAAAGTAAAGGATTTAATTGTAAAGTAATTGTCAAGGGTGATAAAGGGCTTAGATAGCCCCTTGGTAAAATTGTCTATCCTTGTAAGCTTTCTTAATTTCCGCGCCCCCACCATCCAACCAGGCGCAAGGGGGCTCTGTCGCCGGTACTGGGCTTTGAATCTGGACAAAGTAATAATCCACGTCCTTTGAACGCCAGTTTTGTTCTTCGGACAAGAAAAGCTCGGCTCGTTCTGCATTCAAAACCATGGTCATAACATCCCTATCCTTAATCCATGCACCGCGACTCGCGGCATTTCGAGCCATTTCCGCAATAGGCTTCATGAAAAATGGTGCGGTTTCATCATCGAAATAAGAGTAGTTATTGTTCCAGTAGTTAAGGGAGTCCCAGTTAATACTAGTTACAACCTGGGGGACATTCCAATAATCCCCGGTGGTGCCTTCGACGCGCTTTACGTCGCGACCCGAAGAGACAATAGCGCCGATGCCGAAGCCCAGACCAACAAAACAGTCATTCAGTCGCTGGCGGAAAACAGCGTTTGATGCTTTGGTTTCAGCGATGTGCGTTTTAAGTTCAGGGCAGGTTGCGCGATTGTGACCCACGGTATCGCAATATGAGCATTTGCGCACCTTAGCTTTTGAAGCTTTGCGCGCCTTTTTCTGGTCGTAGCTACGGACGTTATAATGGTCGTCGCCGTGTTCTTTACGGAGAGTCTCGATGCGCTCTTTGTGGGCTTCGCAGCCTGCTCGGTTATGTCCGCGTTCGCCGCAATAGGAGCAACGGACGGTACGCTTGTGGGGGCGATAGGAAGATGTGGAATATGCCATGTGATAGCCTCGGGAGTGAGTGGGTTGTTTCTTTGACTTATATATACATTATACAGGATTTTGAAGGAAAAGTAAAGGATTAAATTGTCAAGAGAATGTCAAGAGAATTTATTAACTTCGGTGTTTTTTCAACCACCTTTCTTGAATCTCGACGGTTGCTGATTCTCCGAAGGGAAGGATAGTGTAGGTTCTAGCCCCCTTTGCTGCAGTCTTAACGGGACCATCGGTAGAAACTACCATAGCGATACGGTCGCGCAAATTATAGGACGCTCGTCGAGCAGTCTTGCGCACCTTTACCAGCGAACCAGCGGGATAAAGGGCGTCGGCTTCTAGGGTTGCAAGCACCTTTTGGACGTATTTGTTTTCAACCATCTTGCGATATAGTTTTTCGCTCGGAATATAAGTTTCATCTGCAACAATGCTTCGGGCGGCATCACCAAAGTAAGGGGGATTATGCAAATAATATTCAGCCGCCACCTTTAGTTTGTGAGCCTTCTCCTCATTCCAGGCGTCGTTCCAGGCTTTTCGGCTAGCCTTCACTTCCGGCCCATGGCGCGCCTCCATTCTCTCAAACGCGCCCCACTGCTTTGAGGTGAGCTTTCCCCACTTTTTAGCGCTTCCACGGAGGGATTCACCAAAAGAGCGCTCGGATTTAGAAATTTCAACAAGGGCTAAGAAAGCATCGAGTCGTTTAATTTGTTCTGACATAGGGCAAGCTCCATTCTATATATACATTATACACGCATTTGAGGGAAAAGTAAAGGATTAAATTGTCAAGAGAATGTCAAGAAGGAAAAGCTAATTTGGCATGCTTGCACTTGCCGCGATACTTAAACGCGGGGCAAGAACACGAGGTTTGCCCTGTGTTATTGTCCCTGGTGACGGTATAGGAGTTTCCTCGCGAACCTTGGACGCGGGCTGTTTCAACATCCAGCTTTCTGGGCTGCCATTTCACCCACCGGGGAAGCTCATCGAGGGTTGTGCCGGTTGGAACTCGAATAATCTTTGAGCCCGCGCAAGCATACGTCTTTCCACTGGGGAATGTGACGATTGCTGGGTTACAATCTACCATAACGGGGAAGTCAACATCGGGATATTCTTCTTCTGGTATGTAAGTTTCAAGCTTCATTTTGGATTCTCCAATAAAAATTGTTTTGGGATTCATCTTGTGATTGAATATACTCTATTCCATGGTGAGTGTACGGGTCAGTGGCGCGGTCGATAGCACCATTGAAAGGATGACAATGAATACAATAGAGCCTCAATATTTCAGGAAGAACCTCGATAATCACATGCGAGCTTATTAACTGCTCTTCATTATCGAAGTCGGTGAAATAATTTCCTATGAGTTGTCCTACTTCAAACTTCATTTTCGCACCATATCACAACCGCGAATACCAACTCTCTCTCCGGGTGACCAATAGACAGAGGGAGAGTGGAGGATGTAAACGTCCCATATCTGGTGAGCCAGGTTGCCTATGCCGTGAGTGTTCGACGATAGATTCAACAAAATAACCGTCGTTCCTTCGAGTCCGCCCCTGGGTAGTTTTATGAGTTGTCCCGCTTCAAGCTTCATTTATCACCCTTGCATATGCGTCGGTAACTGAAACCCTGTATCCGAGTTCCCAGGATTTCACCGTAGAATGAACTATCAGTCCATGCCACGAAGAGCGACCGTCGTGCTCGCCCTGACAATACGTCAGAATTACCCTGGTTCCTTTGGCTGGACCGGATGTGTACTCAACCAATTGGCCACGTTTAAAGTGCATTATCGGACCCCCGATAGTTTACCGAAACACTCACATCCTTGTAAATGCCCCATGGGTTATCATACCACTCGCCCAAATCTGCATCTTCGCTGGTTGGGTGGTCGTAACACCCTTCGACGATTAAGAAGTCCTCCTCGGATTCAAGCTGCCAAAGCTCCCTATAGAGGGCTATTAAATCCTGTTCGGAGTCGTGATACCACTTAACGTCAGTGGTGAAAAACAGCAGGGCTTCGGAAGTGCGCTCCTCGTAGTCGCCAAAATAGTCTTCTATCGTAGCCTTTGCCGCGTCCGTTAGTTGACGGTAAATCTCATTTTTCATACACATAGCAACTGAACTTCTAACACCCATGGGACACCTCTCTAAGTTATATATACATTATACACGCTTTTTGGGATGAAGTCAATGATTAAATTGTCAAGAGAATGTCAAGACAAATTTAACTCTCGGCGGTCAGCGGGGCATAACTTATTTAAATAGCATATGAAGCTCGTTTCTGTCATGGTGCGGCGGACGTGGCGCAAATCCTTTTTCCGATTTGTCACGAAATAAAGCTGAACCACAGTTAACTGCCGGTCGACAAGCTCGCCCATATGTGGGCGGCGCTTCATTTCAACCAAGCGTTTGTCGAGCACTATGAACGATTGTGTTTTCAATTTATAAAATTGACCAGCCTGAAACTGGTCAATTTTAAATTCTTTCATAATATTTTCCTAAGTTAAGTTATCTTGACTTAAAATGGTATTTCTTCGTCGATTTGCTCTTGTACCCATTCAGGACACTCGCTCATTTCGTCAAGCATTTCGTCATAGTCTGCGCCATATTCGCGCTCTTCGCGATAATACTCTTCAAGGGATTCGCTATAAAGGTCACGCAAGGCGGGGTCTGGTTCGTTGGAAGTTGAGGGTTCGTAGGGCTCGTTTAATTTGTAGCGCATTTTGGCTCCTTGTTTTTGTTTGATTGGTGATATAAATAGGGCGAGCGTGCCACCTAGCAACACTTCACAACTGGTTCCCATGGTCGTGACAGGATTTGAACCTGCGCCCCTCTCCCTATTTATATATACATTATACACGTTTTTTAAGTTAAAGTCAATGGTTAAATTGTCAAGAGAATGTCAAGAAGAGATGAAACCGATGAAGAACGGGACACTAAGGTCGTCGGAGCAATATTCTAAATTATAGCATAGCACGGACGTCCGTGTCAAGCTTTTTATAAAAAATCTTTAATTGTTTTCATCGAGTTATAGTCGTTCTGGAATTCATCTCGTCTCTTTTGACTGTCAAAGCGGACGACCGAAACATCATCGCCAAGCGGACCAGCCACGCCGAGGTGTTTAGGTGGCGAATCGTCTCCTCCTCGGGCTTCAACGCAATCTGGACACTCGTTGATATATCCTCCGGCGAGGCGCTTTTGGCGCGAGTTGACATTAAATTCTATTTCACAGTGTTTGCAAGCTTTAATCATATTTTACCTTTATGGTGATGGGTTAGGTGATGGGTTAGGTGGTGGGCTAGAGTGGATTTCACAATTTGCCCCATTTTTAATTTATTAACTTTCATACAATCTCCAACGTAAAACAACGTATGTTCCCTGCGTGAAATGAGTAATCCACAGGCTCGGGGCACGGATGTTTTTCGCTGTCCCACAAGTGGTAGAGTTTAAAAGTGCGGCTAGTGGGTATCGTTTTGACTGATACCCTCTTGTCCTCGTGCTCTCCCAGCAGAATCCAGAGGGATTCCTTACGCATCGCGCCACCTGGTCGCTCATCCGGTATTGAAAATTTAATAAGCTGGCCTGCTTTGAGATTTTCGATTTTTAACATAAGTCCAACTCCAGCTTGTATATACATTATACACGCTTTTTAGGATGAAGTCAATGATTAAATTGTCAAGAGAATGTCAAGACTTTTTTCCTGCTCGTTTTTTCATATGATTTATAAAGTCACGCTTGGCGTCCTTAATTTCCTCATGATAAAACAAAGTTGGAATTCTATCTGATTTTTTAAGTTCCTGATTTAAAAGTTCCATAATCAATTTGTGAGTATTAAAGTGCATAAATAACACCGTGCGCAGTGAAATAGTCTTCAGCAAATTCATCAGTAACATGGCCGCGTATTGCCGATTGAGTTCTGGTTTCAGGTTGGCGCCATGTTGCAGGCTTGAAAATAGCGCCATCCTTCTTTCTTATAAAAGCATACACAGAACTAGAAGAACCCCCAAAATCATTCCTGTTCTCTAGAGTCATTTTCCAATATACGCGGCCTGGTTGCATCGTCAAGAGCGGGGGTTTTGTTTCAGAGAGAAACGATTTTCCCACCACTTGCGACGGAGTGAGATAAGTCGTGTGCCAATCGTTAATTTTTCTCTGTAACTTGGGCATCAGCATTTCTAAATTATGCTCTATCTCTAGTTGGGAACATTCAATATCAAATTGCGAGGTCATTAAAGTAACTCCTTATGTTAGTTTAATTATACACTATGTTTTCTAATTTGTCAAAAGTTTTTATTTGCCTTCGGAAAAAGAAACGCGCTCGATGATAAGGGGGGGTTCCTCTGGACTTTGGTAGAGAATTAATACTCCCTGGTCTTCAAAAGAGAAGACGGTAATGGCAGCCGTAAATTGCTCGGCGCGTAGTCCGTCTTGCTCTGCCAGCGGACTATTATCGAAAATATAATAATATTTACCACTCTTAATTATTTCTGGTGTCTTGATAACCATCCCATAAGAATATTTATCATCGCTTTTATCCCCGGCAGCAACAACGTGAGCCGGGGCCCACCTTATTATGTCCCCTAATTCGTAAGATAAAATTTCCATTCATACTAAACTCCTGTGCTTTCCTGGATAGACATCATTGAGTCATAAGCGCCCCTCTTGATATCATACAGTCTCCCTATCATATCAGAATTGCGGAGGTTTTTAAAAACTAAGTTCTCGACGGAGAATTCGCCTCCGGTTTCAAGCCCAGACTGGCGATACTTTCTTAATTTGTCAGACAATCTGTCAGAATCCCCGTAGGCTTCTTCATATTTATTATCTTTTTCTAATTTAGCTATAAACTCAATAATAGTTTCAAAGTAATCAATCTTCTTTCTCACGTCATCTTCACTTACCTCGAACTCTGCTGGGACTGGCTCGATAATCCACTTATCACCTAGAATAGAATAGACTCCGGTGGAATAGTGCGGCTCGTTCACGTCTTGTATATACACTTCAACCTCGTGGTCCTTAATCATTATCTCATGGTTCCGGTTCCAATTGGCCTTTACTTGGGACAGATATCTTTTCACAAGTTCATAATCCTCGTTGAGAGCAAGATAGTCAATCACAATGTGCAAGTCTATATCTGATTTTTCAGTCCAATTGTAATTTGCCATAGAGCCCGTGAACGTGACATCCAAAATTGGGGCGTCGAGATTGAGCCCCAAGTAGAAATCTTCAGCTATAGCCAATAGTTTGTTAGATATTTCTGCTTTCAACTGATTATCCTCATCCCAGATATCTCGGTTTAAATCATCTTTAATCTTGGGGATAACTTCTCCGTCTTCTTCAAGGGGGCCAAGGCCCGATTTGCCCCTCGGCGGACGCGGGCGTGTGTAGGGAGGCGTATTTGGATTCTCTCCCATAGACAGCATCTTCAAGGCTTTATCGCCTTGTTTCTTATATGCTCTCTGCACATCGTCAGTAGTTTTCATTTCTGATAGGATCTCAAGATATTCGTTCCATTCTTTAGTCACTCTTCGAGTCCCCTTCGCTTAAATTCTCCAGTTCCGCCAGTTGTGGCGTACTGTGTGTCGTCCATGGGGTCAACTGCAGGTTCTGGGGGATTGAATTCTTTTAATTTTGCCTTTAATTCTTTTATTTCTTTGGATTGTTCTTCGGCTTTTTTGGCGAACCTTTGGGCGTCTTGCTTGGCAACTATATAATTTTTCTCTAATTGTTGTGCTGCATTTATTACAGTGTCCCAAACTTCTTCACTTACTCCCATAGCCGGTTTCGAGGCAAACAACCCCTTGATGGTATTTAGAAAACCCTCGGTCAACACCGGGGTCTTTTCTTCATCCATTTTACTGGCCTCCTCCAGTATAATTTGTGACAATCTGTCCTTAGTTATTCGCATTGAGTGTATCTCCTTGTGTTGTAATTAGTCACCATAAACCTCTTGTTCCCCATCTTGATAGGTTATAAGCGTTTTGTTGCTTGGGTGTGGCTCGATGTGTACCTTGATGAAGTCCGACATCGAATCGAAAATTGCTATACCTCCGCGTGGCGGAGGATAAAGCCAGTGTATGACACACTGCCCAGTACCAAGCACTACCCCTTCAATGATGACTCCCTCGCCAGATATGCCGCTTTCGTCGTATTGGCGGCACACCGTAAAGGTTTCGATACCACGGGGAGCGAGCTTGGGGCGGGGTTGGGGCTTTAAATCCTCAACCACATTCTCACCCAGAGATTCTTCGGGGGCTACCTCTTCTTCCGTATTTTCTTCGGTGTTCATTTTATTTGACTCCTATATAACTTTTCAGAATATCATAAGTATTTTCATGGCTTTCAACGGGATGTACGACATCGTGGGGGCCAAGAGACGTGACAACACTATAATCGTTTCCCTCTTCATCTGTTCGATCTCCAAAGAAAACTATGTGGTCACTGGGGAACTCTGCTCGCAGCCATGTTACAGCCTGAGATTTATCCAGTCCACGGGGATATATATCAATGGAAATTTCGCCCCCTATCTTAACGTCAATTTCTGGGTGGTTCACCATTAAGGAAACGGCCATTTTGGTCCTCTCCCCACTCTTCTTGTCCCAGTCCGCATACTTGGTGCGCTGGTCGTCGTCCGCGTTGCGCCCGACAACACTAAAATTCAACATCCCCGGTCGATGTTCAATATGATTAGATGTGCGTACCTCGTACTTAGATGTGTTCAAGAAATCTTCCAATTGTTTCACTATTTTCTCGCAAGGAATATACACATTTTCATACTGGACCTTATCATCAATCCAATATTCATTAGCCGAACTAGCGAATATTCCAGAGCAATGACGCAATATAGAATTTGGCACCTGTTCCCTGATTTTCTGGATATCGCTGCCGGAAACGAGATAAACTGGGTATCCCTTCACAAGTCTTTTGAAAACCTTTTTGAACTCGGGCGTCATTTTCTTGCGAGGAGGGGTTATAGTCCCATCCACGTCAAAAAGAAACAATTGTTTTTTCATGATTATGCCTCTCCAACTGGATCGAAATCTTTTAACATCTCCTCCATGATTGTGTCCTTAATCTCTTCGACGAACTTATTTACCGTCTGTCGGCCCACTTTTGAGGAACCCTGTATTTCTTCCAGCATATTCCAGAGGGATTTGTTTTCATCTTTGGCCTCTGATAATTCTGTTTGCAGCGTATCAATGCGCTCTTCCAGCCTAATTATCTCCCCTATCAAAGTTCTAACTTCAGCTACTGGGGCGAGGCCAACCAGACGCAAAAGAAAATACCATAATCGTTTAAACATAGTTTTGTTTTCTCCTGTATGTAATTATTCTATACATATATTATAACACGCTAATACCGTGTTGTCAACAAGAAATTTGTGTTTTTTTTTAAGGTAAAATTCCAGTGTCGAATGAATCTTCCACGAGGTATGTCGCGACTGAATAGCCAATTTCCATCAGGATTCCTTCACTTGGTATTATATCAAAATAAACTGTATTATCATATGCGTCGTAGGTCCAGCCATGAAAAGGCAAACTATCCTCGAATACCACAATTGTATCTTCTTGCGGGAGATGTGTCAATTTATAACTCTCGTATGGCTCAATTTTTGAGGTAGCCTCTTCGACTCCGGACGACCAATCGCTCGAACAAATGTCTATTACATTACCGTTAAAATAGTTGGTCGATTCAATATATCTATAGCCAATGCTACTACCATAGGGCGGGTATGAACACACTGAATCAATTGGATCCACATTAACAATTGAGGCCATGTACGCGCTGTTTCTAAGTCCCTGATACCAGAGATTAAAATCACCAACGAGAATGCTGCTTTGCTCCTCTTCATCGGACACAAAGACAACCAACATCGCGGCGTCTCTGCGGAGCCACGTTTGGGCGTATGTGTCGGTCGTAACGTAATTTTGAAGTGCTGCGAACCCAGACTCTCCGCCATCGTTCGGGAGTTGGCTATACATACTAAGAGCATCCTTGTAGGTTGATCCCTGTGTTAAAGGAAAGGTAGTAGACTGGACCACGTAGCTATAATCCCCAGCCGTAATCATCTTTAAACGCCAGTTTATATCAGATGGAAGGTTGTTCATCATGGCTTCGATGCCTGCCAGTAATTCCGCGTCGTTGTCGCTCATTGAACCTGACCCATCTATTACCCAGATAATATCGATACTCTCATAGGCGCCCACCTGCATAAACGAATCGATCCAGATGTCCACCTCGACAGCAGGAGGTTGAGGGTGAGGGGTGGTCAGTGCATAATCTATGTTGGTAGTGCAAGCAGTTGAGCCCATTAAAAGCGCCATAACGCCGAGGAGGAGAAAGAGAAAAACACCAACGCTGAGAGTCTTAGAATCCTGCATTTCGTGTTCTCTTTAATTTTTGCAAATTTTGAAAAAGATACGCGCTATCAATCAAATTGGCGGGTGCCACATATACAAGGGAGCCAAGAAGTTGTGATCCCGAGGGGCCTCCTCCGACCATTATAGAAACTACAATTCCAACCAACTCTCCTTTGCTGTTATAAACTCCAGATCCCGAACTTCCAGGCCATGCGAAAGATTGAATCACTATGTCAGTAGTGTGACCGGCGCCAGTTATAGAACCATCGAAAGTTAAAAGGTTGTTCGGGCCTGGGAAGCCCGAATAGACAACGGGGTCACCTATCTCAAAACTCTGGGCTCGGTTGAAAGTGGCGGCTTTTCTGCTTTGAAGCTTCGGAACCGCAAAGACAGCGATATCTACATATTCATCAACATAGACAAGCTTTCCAAACACCTTCTCACTGGGTGTAACTATAACAGCTTCACTGTCAAGAGTCTTCGGGCTGCTGAACGCAAAGAGGTGAGCCGCTGTCACAACGACAGTATGTCCTCGCCACTTCATGTATGTGCCGCTGCCGTAAACCGTCATTCCTGGGTACTCTACTTGTACGCGGACTGCTGATTGTCGAGATTGTCTATGAACATAAGTTTCGTAACTCTGTTCATCATAAAAACCGACGTCGGAAACGGGGATTGCGAGAGTATCGCTCAAAACCCCAGAGGGCGATGAAATTTCGAGATCGCCTAAACTAACCGGAGTGCAACTCGCAAAAAACCAAAAATTAATTATCACCCAAAAATTAAATACTTTATAAAACATGCTCCATATTTCCCCCCATTTTGTCACTCTATTAGTAATTATCAGAAAAAAACGCTAATTCTAAATTATTTATCACCTCTCAGCGCTGTCGGTGGCGATTTGAATCACTTTACGGTACTTCTCTGAAATATTATTAACAGTTATGAGATCTTCTATTGCTAGCCAAATATACCCATCGTGCTCGGGTAACTCATGGGCGCCGAACATGTTGCCTGCGAAATCCTCTGTCTTAAAATAGGACGACCTCCCCTCCTTGAAGAAGGGGGATAAATTTTCTACTGTGAGATTTGTCTCCTCTTTTGTCTCTCTTGTCGCGCCCTGTTCCGGCGTCTCTCCCACTCGTAAATGCCCCCCTGGTAGATCCCAGTGCTGCGGAAATGGCTGGTCGGACTTACGAAGCAGAAGTAAGATTCGGTTCTCAGACACAATAACAACTTTGGCAATCTCATTGGTATCCAAGTTGCTGTTAAGCACCACTTTCAACGCCATTACTGAATGCGCTCGGGCTGCGTTAAAACACGAGCGACCTTCACGCCGGGAATTTCAATTCCGTTAATCGATGGCAGTATGTGATCTCTCACAAAAAGAGTGGCATTTTGCTGGCCGGGGGGGTGATATTTTATTTTTATGCGGCTTAAATAGCTCGTTGAACCTTTGCGATATGTCGAATCAATGGCCGTCACAACAGTGACGCCTGCGATGGCCCTTATACCCTGGAGGGTTTCTTCCACTCCGTAGTCGGGGTCTACTCTCACGTAAAGCTCTATTCCGAAGATTTTTAATTTATATTTTTCCTCGCGCAAAGCGAAGATATTATTATCTACGACTTCATCCAAACCGTTTTGTATCATAGCCTTACCCCTCTCTCATAAATAGTCTATCATACCCCAAAAGCACCTAAGACCGGTCATAATCATCTTCAAGCCTAACCACGTCATCGAGATGATTGGTGCTGACCTCCATCAATTCAGTCGGTGTGATACCCCACGCCTCGAACCGATGAATTTGACCCGGACTAATGTGCAGTACGTCGCCAGTGACAAGCCTCTGTTTCGCGCCGTTGGCGTCGTGGTTGTATAAAACCCCCCTTAACACATAAATAGTTTCTTCTTTTATGTTATGATATTGCTTAGAAAGTCGTTGACCTGGGTTTAAGTGCAGAAGCTTTCCAACATAATTATCAGTTTGGGCCCATATTATTTCGTATCCCCACGGCTTGTCAACCTTGGT
>Ga0098061_1000967_pt1 | contig 14044 bp, 9 predicted proteins | sample 22_taG_FD_92579 | JGI IMG/M metagenome (GOLD analysis project Ga0098061, IMG submission 92579) | Marine viral communities from the Subarctic Pacific Ocean - 22_ETSP_OMZ_AT15343 metaG | ecosystem: Environmental > Aquatic > Marine > Oceanic | place: Subarctic Pacific Ocean | collected 2015-01-20 | reverse complement strand
ATTCTTCAACCCACTCCAGAATAATTTTTTTATCAAAGGCGCCGAGCGTAACGCGCTTAGCAATTTGATCAGCCGACGAAGACGCTAGCTTGTACTCGCTTTTTAAGGCATCAATCACTTCAAGAATGTCTCCCATTTCTTCGGGCGATGGATTCTCTCTGAACTCAGTCACTTCTTCCAATAATTTATCAAGAAGCGCATTCTTATATTCAGTCTGTGTTACCGTGCGATAACTAAAAGTTTTTCCTGTTTCCTCGATAACCTCGGGGATTCTGTCTCGCACCAGTTTATTGTAATATTTTACTGTCATAGTTTAAGGCCTTTCATATCTCCAAGACTTTTGCCTGCCATCACATTCACCTTAAACTTGCCCAATCGCGTATCCGAAAACGCCTGTAATATATCAGGCAACTCATAACGATCATCCTCCGCAAGATCGAGGATCACTGCGTCGTGAATCAGAAAGGCAATGTTGGTTTTGAATGGCTCTAACATCTGATCTATTCTAATTGCTTGTTCGTGAACCATGTCAATGGTTGAACTCTGTACAATATAATTCAATGCGCGGTGTTTGTCAACCTTTTTTATTGTACGATTGAATTTTGTTTTAACGTCTCGGCCATCCCAGTACTCTTCCAACGTGGCTGTCTTGTCGTAGATCTGCTCTAACTTCTTGTTTTTCCTATTAGAATACAACCACGCGAAGGTTTTGGTCTTGGCCTCCTCGCGCGTCATACTATTATTGAAGACGTTCTTGACGTTCCATTCGTGGATGTCATTGGTCGGCTGCTCTCGCCCTGAAAGTGAGAGGAGGGTGCGCAGTTCGGCTGCGTTGAAATCCAACTCGACAAACCAGTCGTTCTGTGGTTTCAAGCAGCTCCGGAATTCTTTGCCGAGGGTTAAAATTGGAAAGCTGTTGGGGTTGGTGGCCAATCGTCCAGTGACGGTTCCCCACGGATTGTAGTCGGCCACCCACTTACAACCCTGTACAGTACGCATAAAGTTCTGCCCCCGAATCGAGGCCATCAAGTGCATGATGGGGTCGATATCGATGTTGAGTCGCTGGTGTCGAATCTTGTCGAGTAGAGCCACGAGGTCGTGCATGAACTCATAGTTGGCAGGGCGCTCGCACGACTCAAAAACGTGCTCCGTGATCCGATTCTTTGCATACAAAAACTCATACAAAAAACGATCCGGCACAAGATCATAAAAACAATTGTCTGCGACTGATACCTTGGCTGTGTTGATGGCTTTTATGACCTTCCCAAGATTGTCAACAATGTTTTTCCACTCGTCTTTGAATTCTGGGGGGCAAGCCTCGGAAAGTGTACGCCCATCCGCATAGATTCGGGCTAGTTCTACCCCGGACCCTCGGAATTGTTGTGAGTATTCCCACGTTTTCCCCTCGTTTGGTGGGGATTTTTCAAAGTAAATCGAGTTCTCACTAAAATAACCCGAGCATTTTCCCTTATAGTCCAGAACTTGAAAAAGCAAGTTTCCTCCGCTCAATAATTATCATACCCAGTTATCTCCGCATCCGTGTCCGCAACAATCTCTTCATCCTCGGCTGGATTATACATGAGATCATCTTCCTCTGTAGTATAACTCGGTGTGGGCGCCCTGTCAAGCTTAATTTGAGAAACAAGGGGGCGTAAGGACGACCGCGAATAAATGTATTCACGATAAATCGAATTAATGTGGGCTGCAGCATTCATGTAACGGAGGTCAGCGGGGCCCTGAGTCGATCGATATAAAAGAATGGCCTTTCTTTTAATTTGTCCCACTTCCGTCGGGCTCAAAGAATCCTTACTCTCCTTTTGACGCAGATTTACATATAGATTAATGAGAAAATTAGGAGATAAGACTGCGCTAGCATCTTCTTCGGAATAAGGAGCCCGAGAAAGTATGCGAATCTTCAATTCATCATCACACAAAATAGTTTTGTTTTGATAATAAAGATTTCTATTGAGTAACGTCTTGTAACCCTCGGTAAATAAATCAATAAGGTCCGGGATGTCTGTTGTATAGGTTGTATTGTACCATTCTCCGAAAAACCCTGCACGGCCCATGGGAGTACCATCCTCATTTACCCACATGCTAAGCCGTTCTAGTACCACCGACGAAAAGAGGTCAGCGGTGAGTACCCAAGGCATATTCTTGTTCACAAGAAACCCAAACTTCTTAGCGGCCCGGGCATAAAAAGGATAATTTACGTCTTGCAAAAACTTTTGATACTTGACTTCATCCTTATCAGCAGGATCGAGAGAAATGGCGATGGATAGTCCCGAAATAAAAGGACTCACATAGTTCCCCAAAAGAAAATTGGTTCGGGTTACAGGATATGTCTCGGCCATGAATAGCACATAAGGGAGAAAATCCTCACAAAAAGACCGAAAGTCGATAATTTGTTCGTTACGATCCTCTGGGAGTGCGTTAATATACGCATCAATTAATGATTGTTTATAATAACCATATTTTAAGTCGGGAGGAGAATACGCTTGTACCGCTTTAAGATTGATCATAGCAGCCGTCCCCCCGGTAAACAGTCGAGAGGTAACGTTGGCTATTTGTAGATGGCCTACTAGATCTTCAAACATATATGTCACAAAACTTAACGCTTGAAGATTGGGGCTTATGGCTTGCTGAATTCGTCTAAGCTTCGCCGGCTTGGGGGCGACCGTATTTTGGTTTAAGTCCACTCGACCAAATAAAGCTTTGTGGTACCACGTGTCTAATGGTGCCGGCACATTTGTGGGGTAAATCTTGTTCTTATAAAGCGCTCGCTGAAAAAACAAAGACTCAGGGGATAATTCATTCGACCCCTCGGGCGTTAGCAGATCTTCTTCGGTGTAAGTAAGTGTCATATCTTATTGCATATCCGGGACTAATAGTCGTGGGCTATCTTCGTCATAACGACGTCCTCCCCGTCGACCTCCACGACGGAGACGACCGCTTTGCTCACGTACTCGGAGCGCTTCTCGAGGCTGTCTGCCGCGGCCGCGGCGTCTGCGGCGGCGGCCTCTCTCTCCCGGCGCAACGTGTTTGGAGTGTCGTACGAGTTAGTCCTGCGCCGACGATCTTCATCGAGGACCAGGAAATATTCCTGGGTGTCCTCCAGACCCTCAACCTCCAGGTGAATCAGGTACCACTCAACCTGTTCATCAGAAAGATCTCGAAGGTCCAGATGGGGATCATCGCCCGGGAAGCGCTCGTCGAGCGCGAGTTCGATCACCGGCGCCATTTCGGGGTTCTCCAGCACTTTCGCCAGGTCCTCGTCGCTTATGCCAATGCCCTCCCCGAGCTGCGTGCCCTCTGTGATCGCCGTCGTTTCCGCGTATTCCTCCACGGCGGCCGTGGAATCACCGGGCATGTGGCTGGGGGACGACTCCTCCTCAACTCTCCACATCGTAACTCCAAGGCCCGCATGACCATTATTTCTTTCGAGTTGAACGGCCTGTTGAAGCCCATTGACACTCACACTAAATCCCGATGAATCAATTGTATGACTTACTTTTTGAACGAGGAAGTACCCTCCGAAGCCGAGTACACGAGCCCAGTTAGCCAACGTACCCCGGGCGCCCGGATTTCCTCCTCCGACTGCGACGGGATTAAAGTAGATAAATTGGCCGTTTCGATGTAATGTGTTGCCAATCATGTCCATATTAATCTCATAAAGTTCACGAAGCTGCTCAGCGCCCAGGGCACCTTTCTTTTGAATTTTGGCCTCACGTAAATAAGGCTGATCGCTGCGCGAAAAATTAACAGTTTTGAGAAGTCCACAAGAGGCACCCAAATAGTAATGATATATGCCGCGCTTGCGATCGCTAGCTTCACTCCCCGCAAATGAGGGGCGAGAATCCGTACAATACAATAAAACAGTGGGGGTTGTCTTTAATTTCTTCGCCTGGATGTTCCGGGCCCACCGGCTCACAGCCGTGTGATACTTGCCCGCGTCTACTTTATATTTATTATCAGCTAATTTGCTATAATTTACCGTAGTGCCCCAACCACCGTCCGGGAACGCATCCTCACTCAAATTAAACATAGCCGTATCAAATCGTAAATCGAATACAAAGTCCGATCCGAAACAGGCGGCGCCATAAGCATTGCCAATTAAATCGGCACACACATCTTTTATAAAGTGTAACAGATAGTAATCATCCCGTAAGGGGCGGATGACGTGCTGTACAAACCACGCGTTAAAAGCATCTAAAGAAATGGGGATACTACCAATACTAATATTGCTCGTTATTTTATTGATCCGTCGAAAACGTAACGGATCGATCTTAGACAAGGCCCTCACGACGTTTTTAGTTTGAACTGGGCAGTTTCCTCCCGTACGCATGTCAACTGATTTTACCTGGAATAGGACTAGAGGATCGATCAACTCAACTGCTCCCGCAACAATCTTCATTGTGTTGTCTTTAGTAATCCCCGTGTAATCGAGGACCATATCAATGAGGTCGCCCAAGTAAAAATAGGGCACCGAGAGGTAGTCCTGCAGGTCTTCAGCGTTCGCGGAGAGCCACTCATATTCTTCGCCTAATTCGGTTTCATATTCCTTCAGTCTTTCTTGAATGGCTGCTTTATCCTGACCGTGCAGTTCCGCAAGCTCGTTAACCAGGCCAAAGGCGCCTCCAGGATCCTGGAGGCGGCCGGGTGTGGTGTACCCACGCCTTCCAGGGACTGTCGATTGTTTGCGCTTGGCGCGGGCAGCGCGTGCTTCGGGAGAGAGTTCATCCCAGGGCTGCAAAAGCAATTCTTTAGGATCCACCATTACAGTATAAATTTTATTTTTTTTGTAGAGTTGGTTCAAAAATTTATGATATTTCTCAATTTTATCATCCTTTTCGGTGTCTTCTTTCTGTTTTAACAACTCTTCGTAATTCTGTCGAACAGCTGGTGGGGCATTCTCCATATCGGGATTGGCGTCCTCAATTTCTTTGATCAGTGTTTCAAAATTCGCTTTACCTGCCGCGGCTTCAGTACTGGATTTTGCAAAAATATTGGCGTGAGGAGTTTTCATCAGCCCACTCAAAGACGCCTGATAATCAATAGATAATTCCAGGGAACCATCCTGCTCAAAATTAAGTTCATGGCGCGTTATCTGAAGCTCAAGGGCGGTGCGTGTAGTAAGAAGAGCTTCCTGTAGAGCTTCCACATTGCTAACTCCAGGTATATTTGAGAGACCATCGGGGACAGACCAACCCACATCAACCAAAATGCGAAAGTCTACCCCATCATAGGCTTCATGACGATAGAGACACGGATCAAGTTCGGTTTCCGGATCATTAACGTCGCCGGGATTGGCATCGGACTCTGACGCTGGGCCGCGGGAGCCAATAATCAAGTCCAAATACCCGGCACGGTCCGGGATGCCTGCCTGGGGGCGTCCATCTTTCATATTATATCTAAAAAGATCATACATGCTTTGAAAATAGATGGTCAAATTGGCTGAAATATTATTTTCTACTTCCGCCGGCTGCACCCCGTCGAGATTCCACGTAAAAGATTTAATTCCCGCACCTGGTATGCGCCCTAAAGCGCCAGTCCCTATCTGGGCTACATCACCCTTAGAAAGGAAATTAGAAAAGGGAATCGGCGTCAATTTGGGGCTCCCAAAGGGCGTTCTCTTCCCAGTGCTATCATTAGCGGAGGGGTAGTCTAAACGCCAAATCTTAATAGATGGCGACAACAGCGCATATACTTCAGGGCACAAATTCAATATTTTTTTACGGGCGGCGGTCCCCGAAGGCGAGCCCCCGTTAATGTAACTCACCGCACTTCCGGGCTGGAGGGTGCTTTTTACTGTAATCAGACTCTTATACCCATTCCCTGGCGGAGAGAGCGTTCTCTGTGGGTTATTCTCCATGTATGTCTCTTTGTGGCCTGCGATCTCGCGGATATTTTCAATCAAGAAACACTGGAGATCAAGGGGCTTGAGGGCCTTCTCTTTCCTCAAGGGCTTGGGCGCGAGTCCCGCGTTGCGAGTTTCGTCAGCGGTATCGGCTACGCCAGGTGCATCAACATCTTTAACTGTTTTGGATGCGCCCCAAAAACTAAGAATTAACTCATAGGCTGCGAGGACATCACCATCGGTATCACTTAATCGGTTTCCACCGGTGGTCGCGCGGTGGACGAGCGTATTAGTAACATTCTCCTTAAGCCATACGCCCGCGGTGGGGTAGCTGCCTTCATGAAGGTCCGGCGCCGTAGAGGGGTCCCCGTCGGATAATTTAGTATAGGTATCGTCTGACACCTCAAATTTTAGACGCCTCGCTGCACTGTCGATAACTTGCTCGAACGACTGTTCAACGCTATCATAACTTATGCGAGGTACCCATTGCGCCCACCACTCACTGTTTTCGGCGCCCTCCGGTGCCTGGGGGCTGGCCCCTGCGCCGAGGACGGCTCCGGCGGTACCGACTTCGGTGCCGGTTACTTTGCCTGTGAACCAGTGTCTGCTGGTCCTTCCAGGGAACACCATCGGCACAAACCCATTGCGATGATTATCGAGCGCGGCCCATGCTCGGCCTTCTCGTGGGACTTGGTACAGCTCGTAGCCTGCCATGGTACCAAACTGCCACTCCGCTTCCACCTCTTGGTCGGCTAGAACATAATTGGCCATTTTTTCTAGTTCGGCGTCGCTATCGAACGCGTACTGGGTTCCCCAGCCCCCCTTCAGCTCCTCCTTAATATTATGGGTTTTGCTCCGATACCAGTAGCCGTTGGTCGAGTAAGGATCTTTGCCGGTCTTCCACTGAGCGCTTTCGGCGGCGATGCTGGGGATTGATAGTTTGTTACGAGCATCAATAATCGCCGTCCACAAGGCGCTCTGCGCAGACTTCAACTTATACTCGACGTTCTTCCCCTTGAATTTGGATGAGCCGCGAATTTCCACCAGATATTTATAGTCTTTAGTATAGTTGCTGGCGTCCTCCGCGAGGCGCTTGTAATAGGCGATTGCCACGGGAGAAACAAACTTCAGGCCTGACTTGCCGTCCCAACCATATGGCTGCGTGCCGGTGTCGGCCACGAAGGGTGGGAACCCCTCGGAGCTTCCCCCAAACACAGGGGCATATAACACATCGCCCTGGTACATAGGCGATGTCATGATACTCTCCTTAAGCCACGCGGATTTCCTATTAACGGTAGAGGCGTCGTTATCGTCCCCCCATCCGCCGTCCACCTCCTTTATCCAAGTGGTACTGCCGGCAAAGTTAAAGCTCGTTATAATTCCAAATCGTTTCCAAGACGTATAAAACTCCATAAACCCTGAGCGACGCATTGTGAGCATGGCATCTTCATGAGGCTTTTCGTCCCCCACAACAGTGTGGTCGTTCTGAATTCCTGTGAACAACTCGGTGTCGCCCTCGTTCTTGGGAGTACCCTCGACCAGGGCGGCCCTCATATTCTCATAAAACATCACCATGGCGCGCTCAAAGGCGACCGATTGACGTATGCCGCGCTCCATCTGCATGATGGCTCTACCGCATGAGTGCTTAGTGAGGGGATTAACTGCCACTTGTCCGAGACCTTTTAGTTCATGTATCCCACGACCGCCTCTAGCGGTACGGGAATCCAAATGGGCTCACCTAGTTTAACGTGAGCTTCGGTTGGCTTGTGATTATATTGAGCTATTATCCACCAATATGAAGGAAGATTGTAATATTGCCCCGCGAGCTTATAAAATCTATCCCCTGTTTTCCAAATATGTTGAACGGTGTCAAAAGTGGCAACGGTGCGCGAAGGGTTCATAAGGCGCGCCGTATCATAATGACGCACAAACTTAACGCCGCGTTTTTGAAAAAGCTTCTTAAATGCTTCTTCGCGGTTTTTGAATAGTTTGCGATTATCGTAACGATTACCCATATTTTAATCTCCTGTATAACGTGTTGCACGATCCCCGGTAAGGTGCCCCCCGGTAAAGGGGTTGTACGCGTGGGCGCCGTCTTCGTAGTTACGCACCGAGTTGGGGTCCGCGGTCATCTGGCCGGCGCGCCGGACATATTCTGCTTGTGTAATTTCATTGACCTCAGTGTTGGTGACCATCTGGGGAGTATTTGTGACAGAAGCCAAGCTCGTGCCGTCGGCGCCGTAGCCCTGGCCTTGCGCATCATACATCTCTTGGCCGGCAAAATACTCCTGTTGTCGTGTGGCACCGCCGTGCGGGAAATTGTAGCTTCCTGCAGTGCTGCCTCCGAAGTGCTTTCCGACCCAACCGGGGAGGTGGGTGTGGAGTACGGTAAAGGAAAGACTGAGAGAAATTTGCTGATGATAGAGAGCCATTGCGTTAGTGGTGGTGTCTTCGCTCACGAAGACGTCGTCGAGCCGGCCCGAGGAATTCCTGTATTCATCAGATGCTGTCCGGGTCTGGCGTTCGCGGTTCGTCTTCCAACCTTCGGAAACCGCGGTGGACTTGGTAGCAGGGGGAGAGAAAAAAGTGCCCATGTTCATCTGGGGGGCATAGTCAAGACCAGCCAAGAAGCCCACCAGGCCTTGATTGGCGCCGGCAGCCACACCATAACCATGTCCATTATTATTAGCTAAGTTAGCCCACTTTAATTTAAGGAGTGGCGCCGCCGTCATAACATTGCTTCCGCGGCGCCCTGTGGCCTCGTAAACAGGATATAAAAATTGAATAAGAGTATTAATTTTAGAATCATTGAGGGCTGCCTCATCTTGCGTGCGCGCAATAACATCAAACGCAAGCTGAATTTTGCGCCCCGTACGCTGAAATGTCGCTAAGGGATCCATACGGCCATATACCGCTGTTTCTTTCCAATCCGATGTAAAAGAATCGGTAAATCCAGTAACAAAGCCATCAAACATCACCAAGTGGCCGGTGGGAATATGGGTAAACGTAATATTAAAAAACGGATTGGCGTAAGGTTGGGCTGGTGAACTCATAATATTTTACTGTAAGGCTCCTACTGCTTGTTTAGCTGTGCGCGACTTCCATGCTGCATCCACCACAGCCTTATCAAAAGCTAATTGTTTATTACCCATTTGTAACACCACAGTGGGGGCCCCTCCTCCTTCGCCTCGGTCTCGGGCCTTGGTATTATTATCTAGTGCCTCGATCAATTCGTTAACCGTTCCGGCATCAGCAAACGTAGTTCCAGCAGGCGTGATACCAAACTCCGCGCGGCCGCCTTCACTAAATTGAGTAGGCTGCAGACTTCGAGACTCTCCGCGAACTGTACCGCCGTGTTGGAATTCTTGGGTCTTCAAGCTGCTGAAGCGGCCTTTGGCGGCAGTCCCAGTATCTTGGGCGCCACCCTCCGGCGTTTTACCCTTCCACATCCCATAGCCTGCACCGCCTGCTAGCATGACAGCACCCATACCAGCAATCCAAGGCATCGCAGCTGCGATATTTGCACCGAAAGAAGTAAACGCAATGGCCGCTGCCAACGCAAGCATCGCTATACCGATGGCAGCAATTGCGGCAGGAAGGGGATCCATATATTGTTTAAAGAACTGGAAGGCCAGGAAGCCAGCAATAATCGGGCCGAGGAATCCCATCGTGGTGGCTAAATTCGCATTCATCAGCTTTAAAAGGGGCATTAATAGTTTAAGTTTCGTCGCAACATAGAGGAAACCGGCGCCCCAAAACATGATCTTGCCCCCAAGGCCATCGCCCAGTTGTGCAATCTCAGATAACCAATTAACAAAAGGTTTAATGTGATCTTCAATTAACGGACGCATGTTTTGGGCCAAAGCCATCATTGCTGATTTGAGTTGAGACATGATGTCCTGGACTTCGGCGGCCTGCTTGGCCAGAGCCGCCTCCTCCATTCGTTGGATTTCCATCTCGGCGGTAACAGTGCCAAAAAGCTTTCTTGCCTCCTCAGCCGTAACTCCAAGTGCATCTGCAACCGCCAGTTGTTCATACTTGCCCATCTGGTCAAAGGACAGCCCAGCCATATCCATGCTACGCTTAAGGATTTCAATTCTTTCTTCCTCAGATGCGTTAAGCATATCAATGGAATTAAGATATGGGCCCCCCATAATTGCATTCAAGCGGCCGACGGCTTTGCCAGCACCATCGAAGGTATCGAATTGACCAGCCAAGCTCAGTAATTCGTTCATTCCGAGGCCTGTTGCCTTCGATTGCATTTCAAGCTTCTGGAAGACCTCTGTTACATTACCCCCATAAAAGGCTAGTTTGGTGGCAACCACCGAAAAATCTGCAGCAACTTGTGCAGTAGACTTACCGACCTGCTGGGCCGTCGACGCAATATCGAGAAGTAAATCGTTGGCCTGGTCAACATTCATGCCAAGCGACTTGGTCGCCTGATCGAGGATCTTGGCGCTCTCTCCTGCACTAATCCCCAATTTTTCAGTGAGAGTTACAGTTTTGCCTATCTTCTGCCGTTCAGTTTCGCTTAAGCGTGTGAAATCGTTAAAGCTTGTATAAAGTTCTTGATATGCTTTCGCAGCATCATCGACTGTAACTCCGGCTGCAAATGTACTACGTTCCAAATTAGCTATTTCAACGCCATAGGAGGCGCCGGCGCCAGTCGCCTGACGGAAACTAGAAATTGCTTTGTCTTGGGCGGCCGCTAACTCAAAAGTTTTGAGGGCCATACTCGTAAAGGCTGAGTCGGCCAAATTAGCTGCACTAAGGTTCTCCCTGAAGCCGGCTGCAAGGCCAGCGAGGCCCTCTTTTGTAGTAAGTTTGAGTAACTTGTTGTTACGTTTGGCTGCGTCCCCTACGCCGAGCAGAGACTGAGCAAGATCTTCCCCAAGAGACGAAGTTTCTTTAAAAAGCTTAAGCTGCTCTCTACGAAGGGCCAGTTCCTCCTCAGTTATATCGGTGAGTTCGCCAGCAAGCGCAATCTCCAGCTCCATCTGAGCGATGTGTTTTGCAAGGGGGCCCTCCGCATCGTGAAGGGCGCGCGTCTTATCTCGTACTGATTTTACTTCCTGGTCGTGTGCTTCTTGGCGTCGTCGATGGGCCTCTTGGGCATACTTGTCATGTTTTGCGGCCTCTTTTTCGGTGTCGAGGGTCCGCTGCTTGATCCGATGCTGTTCCTCTAGTTGCTCGGTGATCTGTTCGAGCGTTTTGAGGCGCGTCTTGTCGAACGCGGCGAGCCCAGCGGTGATTTCTTCCCCACCGCCGCCCTCGTCGTCGGCGGCCCAATATATTCTTCTGAACAGGATTGACATGATCTAGGGCCCCTACTTAAACGGCCACTTAATCTTCGTTTCGTCTTCAAACTTCTCCACCGCATCATTTAATTCATGCTTGGCGGCCAAAGTTTTTTCGTTGTTTAAGCCGTGATCGATATAGGTCTTCATGTAGTCTTTTTCCAGGCGAAGGGCACTGGCAAAGGCGTCCACCTGTGCGGGGGATCCCTTAATATCGACGTTTAGGTCCGGGGGGAGGGGTTTTTCATCTTCATCCTCTTTAAGATCCTTCAGGGTCTTCTTGAGTTTGCTTAATTCATAAGGAAAAAGAAATTGCATAAGCAACTTGGTTGCCGTTGCAAATTGTCCGTAGTAAGTCTCGTTTAAAATGCCGCGTTGCGCGACTGTAAGATCAATATTAATGGGACTTAATTCATCCATTACAAACCCTCTTTATTATTGTAATTAGTGTGGCAAACAAAAAGCCGTAGATTACTTTCTACGGCTTTGGGCGCGCATTTTGGCTGTTTCCGCGTCTTCAGCTTTTTTCATTTCCTCAAAATGTTTGGACAAACGTTCGACAAACCATCGCCGCAAACGAATAGGTAAATTATATGCCTCAAAAAAGCTCCAGCCGCCGTGGTGTTTAAGAATAAAAAATTCTTCATACACCCCCTCTTGGTACTCAGCGCTTAGGCCAAAAAAAGTCAGCCGTTAACGGCACATTCACCCTCCCATCATATGAACATGTTTGACAGGTAAAGTCGTGAGTCAAATCGACATTAGGAATCAAAGCTTCATACATACGCTTGAGATGGGTGGAATCCTTAATGGGGAGAGTATTAACTGCTTTGCCAATAGTGGCAGCATCAGTGCGTCCTTCAATAGCCACAATAATGGTTTTTAATAGATCAGTGGTAACCGTAGAGGGAAGCTTTAGTTTCTTTTTCTTTTCAGTTTGCTCAGCAAAAAGCCTTTCATCGCGACCTGTTAAAAGCTTAACTTCTACAGTAAACCCCGTAGTTGGAAGAGAAAAGGAAAATGTATTGGCACTAGTGGCCGTTACCCCTTCCGGTATTTCCTCTAGAGACTTGGGAACAATAGTATCCAAGTCAAATTCAGTTTCTACTATTGCTGTGCAATTGGGGCATGTTACGTTGGTGTGATACAGGGGCCCGAAACCGCTTACGCGCGCTCCTACGATGAGGGCGTTCTTATCACCGATCAATAAATCATCAACCTTGATAGTCTGGTCAACTAGAACGGACTGCAGAAGGCGCTCCACAGCGATACCCTTGCGGAGCAATGCCTCCGATGTGAGGATATCTTCTTCTTTTGCCGTCATATGACGAATTTCTAGTGTTTCTACCCCGTACATTGTACTCTCCGTAGGGTAGAGACGCCCTTTACTCGGGAGTTCAATAAATTCTGTAGGCGCCACAAAGGAAAGAAAATCATCTTTCTCTTGCATTAGTGGCGGAGGGGGGGCAGCTGCGGCAGTCTGTTGAGGAGCGTTAGTTCTCCCCTGATTATTTCTACGAGCCATTCAATACCTTCTTTCTTTCTAGGAAGTGGCCGCTACCGCGGCGACGGCGGGACCGACCTCATAGTTAGCCCAATCATACCGCATTCCAATGGTAATATTAAGCAAATCATCACCGGCATAGTCTAAATCACCAAAAGTTGCCGATGTGATCCATGAGTTAACTAGGCTCCAGGTGCCCACGAGGCCCCCCATCCCATTAAGTTCCTGGATTACGACGTCACCCAAATTTCGTGTGGCATCAAATTTGTTCACGGTACCGGGAGCCTGTGCCGGATTGAAGAAAATATCTTCTTGGATATCAGGTCTCAGATAGCCGGATTTCGCGAGAGCATCATAAAGCAATTTATTGCCATCAGGGTTAACAGAGTTAACAATTGTTAGTTCAATTGCATTCCATGTTACAGTACCCGGATAATAGTAAGTATTGCCAAGAAATTGATGACCAGTTTCCGATATTTCATACGATGGCTTCGTGACCGTCTTGGCAAGATACGGTTGAAATGAAAACTGATTGTCCAAATCGGTTAGGATTGGGAGAGTAACCAAAAATCTATGTTGGCGTTTTGGTTCGGATAGGGCGCTGGTCCAGAATGGCATTTATATGTTCTCCTTATGCTCAATTTTAAATAGTGAGGGCAAAAATTTCCGGCCCACAATATTAGTCATCGAATGAAGCTCCCGTTCGTGTAATGTTAAAGTCAATGGCTATATACTCAATTGCACGCGTGGGCTTCAAGAAAATCTTAGCATACATGATATTTCTATCTACTAAATCGGGGGTAGTGGTGGTTTCATCTAACACTACTTTATATTCCGACAAGCCAAAGTTCGTTTTAACATCAGCCAAGAAGGGGTCGACCTGTGCCTTGAACCGTAACCAGGTCTGCTGCACATTGGGGTCGAACAAAAGCGTGGCCGCAATCTGAGAAATACGCTTCTTCACAAAGAGAAGCAGTCTGCGTACATTAATTCTATCCAGGGCCGAAGGGGTAACTTGTAAGGTCTTCTGACCAAAAATCACTATTCCTTCAGCGGGGAATTTGGCAATAGGGTTAATATTGGCATTATAGAGTTTGTCGCGCTGCTTCCGTGTAAGCTGTTGGGTAACCCCAACTACCGGGAGGCCAGCAGCGCCCTCGGTGAGGCCCCCTCGGTTAAATCCTGCAGGGGCGAACCACACTTGAGTCTTTCTTTGGGAAGAGGAAAATGTTCCTATGGCCGCTATGGAGGGAGGCACGTTTACCAAGGCTCCATTAATCGTATCTCGAATTTGGACCCATGGATAGAAGGCACATCCGTAAGAGCTGTTCATAGCCCGATCGCGAAGATTTTTAATCACCGTCGTTAAATCAGTATCTAAGGCAT
>Ga0098061_1000966_pt1 | contig 14055 bp, 4 predicted proteins | sample 22_taG_FD_92579 | JGI IMG/M metagenome (GOLD analysis project Ga0098061, IMG submission 92579) | Marine viral communities from the Subarctic Pacific Ocean - 22_ETSP_OMZ_AT15343 metaG | ecosystem: Environmental > Aquatic > Marine > Oceanic | place: Subarctic Pacific Ocean | collected 2015-01-20 | reverse complement strand
CACTGGTAAAAAAAGAAGATTGTTGTTTGTTAATGTGATTAGTTTTGACTTTAAAGAGCTTCGATTGTTGGTAAATGCTTCTAGGACGGGGGTTTGTAAGATTTCTATATCATAATATGCTGACCCGCTGGTGTTTGCAGCGTTATAGGTGGTATAATTAATCTCGTCATCCCCAAAAGCGTATTTGGTTATTTTAAAAGTGCCGTCACCTTTCGCCAATCTTTTGCGGCCGGTGTCGGTCAATACCGCATCGAGGATAATATCTCCCGAATTATCTAAAAAACCCATAATCTAACTCCTTTTATTAATTAGTCTATTCTTTATAATCTATTAAATTTATTAACATCTAAACTTTTCCCTACATTAGCAGTTGGGTTCACCTTCATCAATGTGTTTCCCCCAAACCGTAACCGCACCTTTATAATCAGTTATATCATCGACGGGTCCTATGTTTTTATTTTCCGCGTTTGTTACAACGACTTTTTGAGCCTCAGTTTGAGGATCCTGATCAAGGGCATTTGGAACGGTTTGTGGCGATATAACTGTCTTTTTGTCAAACGTCACATTAATATCTATTACCTTGGCTGTTTTTTTCGAAGTAATCCTAAATTTATATTTTTGGAGACCGCCTGTTTTTGGCGCCGTATAACCAATCTCAGAGCCAGCTAATAGCCCATTTCCCTGCACACTTCTTACAAAATCCTTTAACTTTATTTTAAGAAACTTTTTAAAAGGCACGTTAACAACGTCGCGACCGAAGTCAGAAATGTTGTGGTCTTTGATATCTAAATATGGTGGAAATCCCTCTTCGCGAATAACTCGCAAATAGAAAATATTAGTAGGATTGGAAATATTTCCATGTACGTCTACAAAACGCGCCATATAATAATAGTCTGTATTCTGTGAAATTACGTCATTATAGCCAGAGCTGTGGCCAGTATTAATTATAGTCGGGGCAATTCCTTCGAAGTCTCTATACGATAAAGGTATCTCAGTAGTTCTATAAATTTCCCAGTAGCCGAGGCCATCATCATTTTGATAAATAAGTTGTCCACTAGGTTTGGCTTCATATTGTTGTGCAGCCAATTGCGCATCAATATTTTCTTGGTCGGCGCCCAAAACTAGAATGGGTGGTAAAATTTTCCTTCCAAAGTTTTGATTTAGTAATACTAAAACTTTATTATCAATATCCTTATAGGGATAAAAAGATATGTCTGGGGGGAGTGGCGGTTTTGATAGTACACTTACTGCGCGGCCGTGGCCACCACCCACCAGGCTAGTTGTATTATAATATGGAGCGCGAACTATTATAGCATAGGGTTGTGTAATAGGTGTAGCGAAGTTTTCTGGGAGAGCTTCGTCAGCGCCCATGTGTTGGCTGGCATATAACCTAACGAACCCATAGTCGTTGGTACCGGCTGGCCAAATCTTATCTTCCCAAGCGGTGTTGCTGTCTCCACCTCCTGTCTCGCCCGGTATAATATATTTGGTGCCTATTACCAAAGTGTGGGCAAATACTTCATAAATATAATCTTGCGTCGGAAACACTTGGGTGTCGATATAAGAATAAAGTGGTGCCTCATCCGTCAAATTGGGTATGAAAATGCTTTGCACCAATTCCTTTTCTCCGGCACTATTGACTTTAAACTTTGCGATTTCAAACACTAGAATTTCGGTATGGCACTTTTCACCTTTATATATATTAATAAGGTCTAGCTTTTTTTTGTGGAAATATATATTCAAGGCAGATTTCATTTGATTAAACTCTGTAACCTGCAAAAGGTTTATCAATGTTGAACCGCCCAAATATTTAGAGTATAGCTTTCCAAAACTGATACAGGCCTCGTCATTAAAATAAGGAACGTAATCATTAATGGGATGCTCAAGCTGCTCATAAAATGCATTTAAATCTAATATTTGAAGGTCTGAGAGGGCGGCAGTCGTATTATGGTGCATGATAAATCTATGAATGCTTGAGACTTCACTCCCCACATCAATAGAATAGTTTGCTATCAAAGTTGTAAAAAGATCAATTAAGTCCGCTTCTTTTAATGCTTCTGCTAAATTCGATTTATTGGTTGTTGGTAAATCAATTTGAACGCCGTACGCAAAACTTGATTTCAAGCTTTTAACGTCCTGAAGAATTGAGAGGTCTTTTCCAAAAACAATCTTTTTGTATCTTTCTAGTGTGGACGCGTCGCCGCTTGATAAGGGTGATGTATAATAATCGCTAATCTTAAAAGCCTTCTTAGCTGCCAAGGTTTCAGCACTTGTCGGCACTAAATTATCATAATAGCTATCGTCACTGGCTTGGTTTAAGGCAGATTTAAATGCATAAAAAGTATAGATATTAGGCAACTGTCTTTCCGATGTGACCGCGGTCGTGGACATATTAGTGGTTATGGATCTTGAATAGTAATTGTAAAAAGGAGTAAAGTCTAATATATCACTATTAACAGTATATTTATCTTCTTTAGAAGCTCCTAGTCTAGTCACCTCTCCAACGGGAAAGTCAGCAACAAAATAATAATGGGTTGGATTATATTGAGTCCCGTTTTCATCCCAATAGGTAAAAGACACCAAACGCGATATCAAATTAAAAACTTCTGTCATATCATCGCGTGTACGGGATCCGAAGGCGACGGGAGAGAGAGCGGCGCTGCCCGGATACATTATTGATCCATGATCGTTAAAAACATCATATATATGCAGACTGCTGGCATCTTCGGATTTATCTTTGAATTGCTCCGGTGGCTTCAACTTTTTTCCAAATAGCCCATCCCACTGCCCATACATGCGATTTAAAAGTAGGCGGCGCGCCGGGCCGGGGTCGAGGCGGTCGACGTTGATATAGGGACCAAAAAGCTTGGGATAGTGAGCATGTAAAATGGCTAGCGTCTCCAAAACATGAGATTCGTTCACTGGCCTTCCTTCACCGGTGGTCAAGGTTTCTCCATTTGGGCCGTATGCTCCCGCCGCGCTAATATATTGCGAAAACGAAAGCATAGACTTCATAGCATTAAAATTGACATTTAATTTATCAGCTATATTGGCAGCAATGTCAATCACAAAGCCTGCGGGCATGTCTGCCGGGGCGGACGGTCCCGTCGCTTTATAATCAGAATGAGACCTAGGGCCCCATCTGTGGCCTATGGCTTTTCGATCAAAGCTATGCAGTGTTCCATCCCACCGCGGATATTTTAATTCCCCAGACGGACTCAAATAAAAGCGTCTACTGGTTAAAAATCGTCCCAAATCCGGACGTAGATTCCATCTAAATGCCAGCGGCCTTTGGAAATTAGCAAAAAAGGTTTCTGTGCCATCGACTAAAAAAGGTATTAATTCGGGCGCAGTTAGCTCCTGGTACTCGGGTACGCTTTTCGCAAGCGACGCTGGTTTGGAAACCTCTCCATACTTGACTTCGCCCTTCTTTGGCTGAAGTCCTATTCCTAATTGGTAGGGCTCCACCTGTACCCCATAGTGCACCTGCGAGAGCCCGGGCGTGGTGTTGACTAGTATGGGAGAATATGCGAGATCTAGTTTGTCAAAATTGTCTATTAATGTGTATTTCTTTTTAAAAGCAGTCGGGTGCTTTTTGCCTTGGCCCTCGGTTTGGTCAGCAGGGGGGGTGACAATTACCTCAATGCCTGCCAGGATCGTAGAATCAATTATGATGGGTTTTGTGGCCATTATTAATCCCTATCCCCCAAAGCCCATGCCGAGCGATGGGATCTGGAGGGATGGCTGGACATCGCCGGCGCCCGCCTGGTGGTCGTGGAGGTTTTCGATGCCCCCTTCAATCTGCGCTGGTGCCTCCCACTCGGTAGAAGAAAACAGAGGGGATTCCGATCCCACTTCTTCTTGGGGCACATTGTCTAAATACAACAAATAAATGTTTGTATTGTAATCAGTTTGGTATAAAATATTTGCCATTTTTACATTCCTTGGTCGTCTATAAGTAGTAATTATCCTGGTGGCATAATGTCCGTTGTTAAATAGAAGTATTGATTATTATTAAAATAATCTAAAAACAATTGTACATATTCATCATCAATAAGATGGCCATCATCGTTAAGGCGGATGCAACAATACAAAAGCTTTCCGGCTTGCATACTATCTAATACCGCCTTTGTAAGAGGTGCCCAATCGTAAGCCTTGACTTGATTTCTAAAATAATAGGTACTAGGCGTCATCTTAGATTGTCCGGCCGAACTATTAGCCTGGGTGAACCCCCTTAGATAGTGCACCTTTCCAAATAAACACAGGAACAATATATATAAATAATAATTTTCTAGCCTAAGCGCTTGGATGGAACCAGCTTCTGTTGTTTGTTTAAAAATCTGACGGAAAAAAGTAGTATTAATTTCTTTGAGGGTTAACTCTCCGTGCCCCGTTTGAAACCCTTCTTGATCGGGACCGTCCGAAGGATAGGAATTCCAGGCTGCCAACGATAAAATTTGTATTGGTGCGGGAGACTGATTGTCCAAAAGGCTGTTTCCCGACGCGATGGTTGTTTCCGAATCCTTCTTGTGGTCAATAAACCATGGATTATTCGGCATAAAAAGTTTTAAATGCCGGAAATTATGAGTATTATCCGAAAAGACTAAATTAATTAATTTCTTTGCCACATCGACATCATAGTATTTAAGTGCACCGCCGCCCCACGCATAGTCTGGATTATCAGTCGCTCCTCCGCTCTCAACATCGATTTGGCCTACCACCTTCCCAGTTGGTGACGGTACCTCTACGACAGGGAGTGTCGGGTTTCCAAAGTTATCGGCGCCCGGGCTTGTAGGTTGTCCTATGTCGCTTTGTTCAGTTAGAGCAGAGTCTAATAGCAGCTCCAAAGCGCCAACATCTAAAGTACTTTTTGCGGGCAACTTGACTCCAAAATAAGTTAATAATTCAGGTATAGTTATATTTTTAGGCTTGTTGGTGTGGCGATCAAATAATTTTTTTCTCATTACTTGATAGGCTTTACCTTCAAAATCTTCTGTCCACTGGGTAGGGGTTGCAAGCGTATTCGCGGGGACGCCCTTAAAGTTTTCATAATTAAACAAATTAAAAGTGTATCTGCTGCCCAAAGGCTGTGTTTGATAAATAGCCAAAGTAGGGGGTTTGTTGGGATCGATAGTTTGCGCATTCATTGTATAATAAGGAAGAAATGAATAGGCCGCCTCTGTGCTCAGAAGTTCTAGCTCTATTTCTTCAAAAGGTGCTCCTACGGTCCACGGATGTGGTCTTAAAAGGTATTTAAGAGGTTCTTCGATGGCGGCTTTATATGCATCTCTATAAATTAATTTATGATTATAGTATCCCGATCCATCAGGTTTTGCCTGGGAAGCGCCTAGCACCGCTGTCCAGTCAAACTTATTTTTTGTTTTGTTCAAATCAAGCGCTTTGGCAAAAGTTTCCTCATAGGTTACCACTGTCGCATCCGACTTCGTATCGGTTTGGCCCTGGTTTTTGATATAGGTTTCATATGCAAATCCGCTGCCTTCTGTTTTGCTTACCACTGCGCCATTATAAATACTTAAAAAAGAAACTAATTTGTCCTCTAGCAAGCCGAAGAGATTTCGTGCATTTTGTATTAATGTGGGACTAGTTGATGAAAGTCGCACAGAGTGTAGTATATTTTTTGCAAGCGCGGCCAATGTCAATGCTCCGGCGAAGCCACTTGGGTATTCGTCCAGGGGCCGGAGTTCATCAAACTTGCCACCCATACTTATAAGTAAAAGCGCCAGGGAGCCTTCACCAATCCCGTGGCCCTGGAAGCCATCTTGTAAACTTTGGGGCCAGCCAAGCGGGGAAAAATCAAAGGTAAGTATTCGGGTACTTTCTGTTGGATATAAAGCATGCTCCAAAAAGGCCGGATTGATTTTTTTGTAAAATCGGTTGAAGCCAGCTGATCGCTTAAGCGTTTTTGGATCGCAGACCTTTAAGGAAAGTTTAAGAAGCAGTTCATCTAAATCTTTTAATATTTTTTGAGTTTGTTGCAGGGCCCTGTTGATAAAAACCAAAAGGGGGTCTCTGAATTGTAATTTTATTGAATATTTAAAAGTCTGATTATTGTATGTAGTGGTATCAAGCTCCCCATCTCTAAACTCATAGAATGCAATGGTCTTATCGTCGTTATTAATACTTAAGTTATCAATACGCTCCAAAGAGGTTCCTTGAGGGTCTTTCGATTTGGCATCATTGAAAAATTTTGCATTGTTTGTTGATAACAATACCTTCTTCTCACCGGTGGCGACATTTAAACGAGATATGTCGAATCGAATAAACTCTACTTGCTTTATAAAGTCTTGGAGAAAAGAAGATCTCATTGAGATCAGCCTGTCTAGCAAACCTGGAGCCATCGTTGTGTTTTTTAATAGCCTACCTACATCAATACCAAAAAATAAATTAACCTTATCTTTGGCGCCGGTCCCCAAAAGCCCATAATCTTCATGCCCCGTGAGGCGGCGAACTGAGTATCCTACTTCCGTTGTGATTGCTTTGTGTTCGTTGAGATTGTCCACAAGGGAGTTCGCTTTAAAATTAGTATATGTGGGGGAAGTTGTAATGGCCAACATATCTGTGTTTTCGGTGGAATTATATGCAAACATGTCCTCTAAAAGACCAGCTGTCCTCATGTCTACTATTTTATCGCTTTCTAATACATAAATTCTAAGATAAGGATGGGCATGGAGAGAGTGGCTCATCCCTGCCATAAAATGATCACCATGCCGATGAACGGGCCCACACCATATATCTCCGGGGGAGCCATAATTGGCTCGCACTGCTTTAGTTTGATGGTCGTCACCTATCATGGAGAAATTATCATTTCCTTTCATATAGACATCCTGTATACGAAAATACGTGGTGTCGGCAACTAAAGCGCCTTGTCGGAATATAATTTCACTAGCAAAAAGGTTAGAAGTGGACTGCGATGGATTTGACATTTCACCATCGTATGTTGCCCAAAACACATACGCAAGGAACCCCGGGTTGCCCTCGGCGGCCGTTTGAGTATACGCATAAGTATCGCTGGCTTGAAAGGGTATGTTTACAACATAACTGTTGCCGTCATAATATGTATAGTCTTTTAAGTTTTTAATAAGGGGGAAAGGCACCGTAAGCCCGATGACTGGTTCCGGAGCACCTATGCTCATAAAAAACTCGGCTTTATTTTTAGCCTCTATAAAGTTTTTAAGCACCTGTTCGCTAGTGATACGAAAACCAAAAGCCACGCTATTTTGCAAGGTTTTTAAAAGTTTTTGATACGCAGATGAAGTCTCCGATAGGGACCCCATAGAGATGGATTTAAAAGCAAGGTCAAAGGTTATTTTTATTTTCTTATCTGTTGGGCTTTTGTTTTCTTCAGTGTCCGTGTCGTCCCAATATAGATTAACAAAGCCTTTATGATCAAAGGGTTCTACGTTACCTTTTTCTAAAAGAATCTTGGAAATATATGGCTGCGGTAAAAAATTAAGACCTTTCATCAGCAAACTTCCTCCGGGTCCACAGGATCTAAATCATATATATTGCCACTTTCATATTCTTGCGGCGTGGCGTATCTCTCGCATGCAAAAACGTTTGTATTATAAATATTTTTAGTCTTAAGAACCCTCTCATCGTTTATTAAGCTACAAGCTACGATTGCATTAATATTATTATCGAATTGAATATCAAAAACGCTCTCCACGGCGTCTGGGCCCAATAAATCTGAGGGCCGTAGAGAATAATCATAAAAGGTTAAACGATTTAATTGCTCTGTGTTTTTATCGCTTGGCCCGGGCAACACTTCAAAAACCTCTAAACTAAAATTTTCTTTGGTAAAATCAACGTTTGCCTCTTCGAAAGAAACCAATAAAAAATCTTTTTCAACAAATATATTGCCGTCGCCCACAGAAAAATTACTAAAATATTCATTATAGTATGCCTCTTTTAGTTCATATGCCATATTCAAATCGGCTGGGCTATCTTCATCTTCTAAGTCGGGTGTATACCCTGCGTTAAGTGCGGCCAGCTTATCGTATTTTTCACCTTTATTCAGGATATTTTTTAGTTCACGATAAGTGGTAAAAGGTTCTTGATGAGGTTTAAGCTTATAACAGATATCAGTCAACACAACATCAAGTTGGGGGGTCATCTGAGCAATGTTCTCTTTTATATATATTGGTACAGAACTCGAAAGGGGGCTCTTATAAAAAAGTACATTCCACGCCGGTGCATAGTCAGAGAAATATCGTTTCTGCCCTAAGCGGTATTCCAGAAGTTTTTCTGCGTCCGCAAAATCAACGTCTAGTTTAATCGAACTAAGAATTTCTTGGTATGCAACCTCTTCTGCGCCGGGTTCGGCTCCGGCGGCTATTGCCATTAGTTGTGTTTGATCTGTATTAATATTGTATAAATCTATTATGTTTTGTGCTTGATTGTTAGCATGGTTAAAAACCGTCACCTCTGCATTCGCTTTAGAACTCTGAGTTTTAAGTCTGGGCGTTTCTTCTTGTATGCGCCCCTCGACGCTGTTTTGAGCTTCCTGCGTAATCGTGCCTGAAACCCAGCGCTGATCATAAATTACCTCATCGTCCGAAAAACAATAGTAAACCGGCTTAAACTTACCGCGTGAAAGAAGGTGACGTCCGTAACGAGTTAACTGGACATCAATAACTTCTTCTTTCTTGTCAAAAAATTCCATTAGGTTTCCTCTTTTTTGGCTTTACGTATGTCCACCGCGCGCTTCTCAAAAGTAGTGCTCACACTAATCTTGGCCAATTCAACCAAAGAATAAAAATCATGAGGCCAATTGTATGAATACGCATAATCTCTTATGTCTTCTGGGAGGCCGTAGCGGATAAGACTAACCGGCGCCGAAGTTGTCGACCCGCCAATTGGTAATGTTCGACCAATAATGTTATTATAATTATTTCTAGCACGTTTTTTTACTTTGAAAACAGCCCATCTAGTTAGATCTTCATCAAACACATCCCAAAAGTAAAGAGCATTAGGACCGGTGGCTGTATCATCTACGCCCGTGCCATCTTGATAAAATGCTGTCATGTCTTTGGCCTTCTTTTGATCATTAGTAGTGGGCATTATATGTTCAAAAACTTTACTTTCTGATATCGTTGCGGTTTTGCCGAAGGTAGGCTCAATATTCTGCCAAATATTTTTTAAATCTCTCGTAGATAAAGGTTGTTCAAACTCAAAGATATACATCACAAAAGGATCGATATTGGTGTCGCGCAGAAAATCTAAATGAGGAGGTAACATATATTTATTCATTTTCTGCAATAATTCATAGGCCGGCTCGTTAACGCGGGCGAGATAACTGTCTCCGAAAATATTTCCGGGAAACAATTTTTTATAATCTTCTAATTGAGAGGGGAGAGTTACATTGCCATCGTAAAGTGCGTTTGTGGCGGGATCGATAAACAAATCACGAGCATTGGCCAATTCAATGGATGAGTTACCAGCAATTTTCCCACCGTAAATGGTCGCCGGTCTCATTCTATAAAGTTCTGTTTTACCCTCTATTCCTTGATTTTCAATAAATTTAAAAGGAATAGCGACGATGGCTTCCCCAAATGTCTTCTTAACATATTTTTGAGATGGAACTGGGGAAGGCGTACGTATATAAGAACCCATTTCTCCTAGGCGGTTGCGATTGTCGCTGGGCGACATCTTGAAATGCAACGGCCCTAGGAGCGACCCTGTGTAACCTGTGGTGGCGAAGGTATTGGGATCGTTGCCTTCTAAGTCTAATGTTATTCCGTGAGTTTCATCCTCTGTCGAAAGGTCTGCTCCATATTGATGCCACATCCCCTTGGCTACCACCGCCGTATTTGTTGTCCCATCCGTTGCATAAAACGGTTTTGTCGGAACAACATCTGTAAAGTCTAGTACGGGACATTCGAATTTCGGAGAAAATACGATTGCACGTATAAATCCACCACCGAAGGTGTACTCGCCGCCGGGGCCGGCGACGGCGCCGATCGGATTTGGAGCCTCGAATATGCACGATTCTGCTGCTTCTAGTTGTGCGGTTGCATCTACAAATTTAGTCATTATAGGGTTGTGGCGAATGGTTATAGACGCGCTTACCATCATTGCATTATTATGAGCGTAAGTACCAGTGTTGAAAGTGGGAAGCCTGTCATAAGTATAGGTAATATTCTCCATTATTTCTGATAAGGGATAGGGGCCTGTGCCCGACAAGGAGTACGGAGCTAACGTGAGTGTCGCGTATGCGAACCCATCGTAATAAGGAGGCGTAAACGGCTCGAAACTCGAAACCTCTCGGGCTACATTTCCAGCTGCTTCGGTTATAACTTTTTTCTTCGTAAAGCAGGGAGGCCCAAAAGATGACCCATACAGGTGAGGATCTAAATTATAACCAGTTGTGGCACGGCTATACATTGTTAGTGCCGGATTATTAACGTTCAGACTGCAACTAGTATCGTTCTCTGAGATTTGTACGCTAGCGGACATACACCCTGCTACTGTCGTAATATTTGTAGAATTTTTTAAAACAACACGCATTAAATTGGTTTGCGTGTTGTCCAAGTTAATCATACCCGTGTCGCCGTGGTATTGGTTATTATCCGTCCAAGGCGCCGATCTGATCTGTGTTGGACGTCCATCTCTTAAAAAGGTGTTTGTAACTTCGGCTAAGAAATTGCTTGTAGCGGTTCTAAATCTTCTATTAATAGAACTAATAGAAGCTGTGCTTACCAACTGAGCCGCCGTATTTGCTTCGCCATCAAGGATTGTGGCGTTATAATTTAGCTCGTGAAGCGCTTCAAATGGAATTCGAGTATTGAATTTGCCTGTATCAGTGCCGGGTAGGCCACCGCTTAAATGCTGGAACCAATAATAACTCCCCGTCGACACTTGTTTGGTTCCTGGCGTAGTAAAAATGGGATAATCAACCGCCACGCCCGCTTTGATACTATTGTACATCAAGCCGGGTGCAAAGAATGGCTGCATAGCTGTTCTTAAATTTCCTTGGCTGATCGTCTGCAGGTCATCATGCGTATTACCTGTAAGGGCAACATTCAACGATTGTATAAACATGTGACCTAGCTGCGCTGATCTCTCTGCGGGATAAAACCCACTATAAGGCAAGAATTTTACGAACCCCTCACAAACAAGTTTAAAACGAGTACTCCAGAGCTTTGGTCGATAATCCTGCTCAATAGAGGTTTCCGTATATCCATCTTTGGTTTCTTCGGGGCTTTTCGGCGTCAAGGTGATTTTTTTGTTATGCGCTTGGACTTCTTCAATTGTTCTGTTGTCTTGATAATCTTCTTTTATGACCTTAAAGTGCTTAAGAAAATCAGAGAAAACATATTTATTTAGAAAAGCGTCTGTGTCGTTTAAGTAGCTTGCTCCCTCTAGGGAAAGTATGCTCGTGGTACCTGTGGTCGGCTTAAGTGTTCCTTTGCCAAAGAAACTGCTTCCATCATAATCGTCCAGTGAGGCGCCCAATGAAAAATAATCATCCAGTTCTTCTGTTATTCTAAACTCTGGAATGATCGAATAGTCTTTGCAAGACCTAAAGCCCTCTTCTATATAATCATCATATGTGTCATAAAAAGGTGCGGCCGCACTGCTATAAGGATTCGTTGTGGCCACTTCCCATAAGGTATCTCCCACAATGGCCAAAGACGCAGTACAAGGAGAAAACAGATTAGGATCAGATATGCACGGCTCCGGATCGCATGCCCACCTATAAACGTACGGGTTGGGGACGTCGTTAAACCCGGCCATATCAAAATCTGTGTTTAAAAGAGTAGAATCCAGCGCGACGCCTTGTGGGAATGTTGCCGTTATATCCAAGAAAGTAACTCTTCGTGCATAATCGTTAGCAGCGACTTGGAAGCAACCGCCCTCGAAGTAGGGGCCGACGAGGTCACACCTTCGATTTGCCAGACCTCTCCATCTAAATAAACAATAGTTGTTTTGAAGTTCACCGGCGCCATCGTTATACCAAGAATCACCTTCGTTCTCCGGAGTGGCCGACGAAGATTTAGCAAAAGTAATGGAACCTGTATTCTGCGTAAAGTTGTAATGAGCATCCATTTTCCACATACTAGACGTCTGTGGGAGATCACTCAGCCAGGCAGCCTTGGCTGGACTATACGGAAGAAATTGAAAGGCAACGTCATCTGGTGACGCAATCTGCCAGCCCCATGGGTACGTCGAGCAACCATAGGTATCATTGGCCCAAGTTTCACCTATCTGGTTGGGCATCGCAACGATGCCGAGAGCGCCGTCGAACACAGCCGCACAGACCGTATATCCGTTAACCAAGCGATTATTATGCTCGGTGCGCCAGAACCCATTAACAAAATTATCTCTTTTCCTGTGTGTTTTGAGATATGTGTATTGTTCCATCGGATAAATGGTTTCAGCATATGAAACCTTTACTGTCTCTTCCGAATTGGAAAGTTTATAGGAATCTTCCGATAATAAAGTATATAAAATGTTATAGGGTACATAACTTTCAGGAACACTGCCCTTTTCTCCATTACCCGGGGTCATCCAAGTGTCTAGGTTAACCATGTCAGGCTGTTGTCGATGACTAGTAAACTTTACTAGATTGTTTCCATGCGAAGCTAATATGGGCGTTTGAGGCAAGGATGATTTGTGAGATGGAATTTGATAAACCAAAGGTTTATATTTAGAAGAAACAGGGGGCTCTACTACTGAAACGATGACTTCCGTGAATAATCCTTGGAGGGGTGCAGCACCAGGAGTTTGTACGGAAAGAATATACTGAATAATATTATTGTTTCTCTGGTACCGGGCTAGTTTGTGCTCGCCTGTTCTGATTTGCTTCCAAATTGGCCAGCCATAAACACCGCCTCGGAGATTTAATATTCCATTTAAGATGGTGTATGTCGACTGTGAAGTAACATTTTCAAGACACTCATTGGTCGGGTCGAGAGCCCATTCCAAGGCGCCGCCCAAAGTTATAATCGGGCCGCCGTAGGCGAAGAAATTTAGGTACCGGAGAGAGTTCCACTCAAAGCGTGTTCCTAAGAAGTTTATACCCGGCGTCCACAAATCGCCACCCAATAAGATGCGCGAGGCATCTTCGCTAAAGTTGTAGCCATCTTCAGGGGCGAGGCCAACGGGATCGCGAAGATTAAATTGATAACCTACAAAGTTATCAAGTACAAAACTGTCAGGCATAATAAAACCGGCAATGCAGTCCCTAGGGTTAGAAATAGATGCACCCCAAGTCCGTACACCGGTGCCTGCCGCGGTTGTTTTAAAACTGCCATAATCACTAGCACTTACAAAAGCAATATCGCTAGAAGCATAATCTCCAAGTGCGAAATTCTTCTGCTCATATCCGTAAAGAGCACTACCGGTATAGCCACTAATTACACTAGCTGCAATCCAAGCATATTGCAAATCTGTTTGAGGGATTTGATGTTGTATATAAGCATTATCATAAACTTTTTCGCCACAAGGAATATAACCTCCGCAACGGCCATAAGAATTATCAGATGCTATCAAGGGATCTGATTGAGAAAATGATGGGTTTAGAGTAACAACGGGCACATCCAAGTTATTATTACCCGCCCAGATGTATCCTCCATCGGCAATGTCTTTGACACCACCCGCAGTCCCAGCAGTATCATCATCACCAGCAGCATCACCAAGTCGCCACCAAGAGACTAAATTGGTTGCTTTAGAATGTGTATTTAAATCACTGGGGCCCGGGCTGCAATATCCAGAAGAATTATATATCTCATAAACTTCGGCTGCATTTAGTTCAGTGTTCCAAAAACTAGTTTCGTCAATGGACCCTGAAAACCCGTGTACCAGATTGGGAGTAATTGGATCAAAATTTCCTATCGTAACAGAAGCCGTTACTGCTGATGGTGTGACTGGGGTGTCTGTAGACGATCCCCAGTGAATCGTTCCCGATAGTCCATTAACATAGACTGTAAGCCTATCCAACGTATTACTAAATGTAAAAGCTACATGATACCATTTATCTTCTCCACCATCTATCGCAGAAGGTTCAAAACAGTCTAGGACCGTAAAAAGTTT
>Ga0098061_1000965_pt1 | contig 14067 bp, 13 predicted proteins | sample 22_taG_FD_92579 | JGI IMG/M metagenome (GOLD analysis project Ga0098061, IMG submission 92579) | Marine viral communities from the Subarctic Pacific Ocean - 22_ETSP_OMZ_AT15343 metaG | ecosystem: Environmental > Aquatic > Marine > Oceanic | place: Subarctic Pacific Ocean | collected 2015-01-20 | reverse complement strand
ATCATTAAAGAAATCATTTCGTATATTCTGTTTTAATTCTTCATCAACCGTTCCCCAACCTGCCATTCCCATTAAGATGTATTCATCTTCTTGTGGTTTCAACCCTAATCGTTGAGTCATTGCTGAATACCAAAGACCAAGTGATTTTGGATATTTTAGTGTATATCGTTTCTCAAAATGACTTCCCCATGCATACCAAATACTACAAGTCTCAAACTCACCTATTGCATCAATAACAACAATAGCTGATTCTTCATATGGACTTGTGAAGTAACCTGCTGCAGCATGAGATTGGTGATGTTGAACATACTCTATTTCTGCATTGCCAACGAAATCTCTCAAATAATAAGATGGTAAATTCTTACGAGCAAATACTTCTCCGTATTGACCTGCTCTCAATTGTCTTAACTTTTTTAGATATGGTCTTTCAAAATAAACCACTTTATCTGGTTTACCACCTTGTCTATAACAATCGGCAAATAGTGCCGAGTTTAACTCAGAATCGTTTTTAACCCCACTATACCTCTCGCTATGACCAGCAAATAATACCTCACCATCTTGTATCATTGCTATAGCAGCGTCGTGATTTAATGCGTTTATTCCTAATATTTTCATAAATTATTTATCATCCCTATCATATCAGGTAAAAATCTTTTACCTTCATTATTTCTATGAAAGTGATCTCTGTTATAAACTAAATCATCTATAATATCATAATATTTTTCGTGTAACTTACTTAATGATAAATTACAAACTTTTTTAATCTCTGATTTAATCATTTGCATCCTTTGTCTATCATCTTCCATTAAATCATAAGATTCATCAAAAATACTTGGAAAAGTTTTATATCCATATTCACGTAATCTCTCTAAATGACCAGCACCCCCTACTACAATAAATGGCATTAAATTGAAAAATGGTTTAAATGTTTTTTCTGACATTTGTATTGTAGAAGAATCAAAGACCGTTTCAGTTACAATTTCACAATATGTATGATAATAAGGATTTTGCTTCTCATGAAATTGATGTAAATCTACATCAAAATTTGATTTTGTAATATCATCTGGTTCAACACCATATTTATCGGGATCATATGGCCAATGAAATTCTTCAGGAATTCTCCTACCCTTCCACAACGCACTATATAAAATTTTATCTTCTAATCTTGAAAGTTCAATCCAATCTGCAATTTCTACTCTATATGATTTATCTGTATTCATAGTATTTAAAAAATGAAATTTTCTTTGTTGTAAAAAACCATCATATTTTATAAGATCAGTTGACACTCTTTTTGTTCCAAGAGAATTACCATATGATGCCACTCCAACTTCACCAAAGGAAGTTTCCATAATTCGTATTTTTTCTCCCATACCAATATTATTTTTGTCTGCCCATTTATCATAATCTCTTTGTAACCTATGATTATCGGCAGATAATAAAACATATATTGGATTAATATTAAACTCTTTTAAAAATTCATGTAATCTTTCCATATGTTTATCTTCATATCTATATGTTTCGTGTATATAGTTAATGTGTAATAAAACTCTACCCTCTGATAAGTCGTCTAAAACTTTAGCATCAATAAAATTCCCAAAAAATGACTCTTCATCTAAAGATGGTAAACCAACATCCCCAAACAATCGTATCTCCGAACAAAATGCATTTATAGGATAAACATACTTACCCTCAAATGTTAATGCATCTACTTCTATCATCTCACAGACATCTTCCGGATTAAAATCTGATCTAAACCATATATTCCAATCAAAATTTAAATAAATTCCATAGTATTGTAACCAACTACAATTTTTAGCAGGTGCACCATTATGAAATTCACTTCTTTCATCAAAATGATCATAACCTACATAAATTTTAGTTCTTGGTGGTAAGTGTGGATTTTTCTTATAAAAAGTTGTTTCGTTTTCCATTGTTAAAACCTCATTGTTTAAAAAATTCTGTTCCCATCACATCATGTTCTGATAAAAAATGGTTGTAATTATATTCAAGAATATCCTTTACACTTAAATATATATCATGAACTTTATCTATTGACATTATACTTAGACGATTTACTTCACCCATTACCATATCAAATCGTCTATCGTCATCTTTTTCATTATCATAGGCCTCGGATATAATTTTATCAAATGTTTTATATCCCAAGTCTTTAAATAACTTCAAAGAATTATATCCACTTAATAATAAAAAAGGTTGATGGTATATTATTGGTTTAAAAATTTTCTCTGTTAAAAAAAGTGATTCTTCATAAAACCATGTTTCTGTTACTATATTAAAATATGAATTTTCAAAATAATCTCGTTCAATAAATGCACCAGCTTGGTTATCTTCTGCATTAGTAGTCAATTTACCATCTACATAATATCCCTCATCTATATAACTAATATATCCATATTTTAATAAATCTTTTTCTTTGAAATATTCGAACATTTTACTTCTATGTAATCTTGGTGATCTATTCAATGATAAAAAATGTTTATTTCTTTTATGTGATGAAAAAACTTCATTATTTAATAAATTCGAATTACAGTAATCTTTTGTATAAGTTTCAAAAAAAGTAGATTCTATAACATTTACTAATTCACCTTCAAAATCTTTTTCATAATTTTCTTTAAATTTATTATTTCCAGTAAAAAAATAAAAAGAATCTCTTGGTAAATCACTATTATCTAACACATCGTGTAATTTTTTACACCATTCTTTATTATAAGGTAAACCTTCATTTACATGGTCTAATAATACCTTACATTTTTTACTTTTTATGTGTTCAAGAGTCTTTGATGAAAATGTTTTTGTAAATTCACAAACCATCTGACCATTAGGTATACCAATAGCACCATTTGCTGAACCAAATAAAGCTATAGGTAATAAATAATCTTCCGTTAATCTCTCTGAAACTGAACATTCTCTGTATTCTACTTTAGCATGGTCTAAGAGTGCCATTATATGTCTAAATGTAGAAATTCCAATTTCGAGTTTCAAATCATCTTGATATCCACCATTATCAAACACCTCTGAAGGGTTATCCATCTCTTTCATTTTTTTTAAAATTGAAGGTGGTGTTCCATTTGGTACTAAATAATCACCTATTGTGTAATTCACAAATATTTTATCTTGATAACAAAACTCAATCATTATTAATCCAATCTAAAACAACTTCTTTTGTAAACTTTTTATGTGAATCTTCAGATGGATGTGCTGGATCGTGTTCCATTCCCATATTATGTTTTGCTCCGAATAAAACCCACTCTGCTAATCCACCATACTCTACTTGGTCATCTTCATAAAACCAAAACTTATCAAAATCTATCATATCCCACAAATGGGTTGTTTGTGAATAAATATCTTTAAGTAATGGTGTATCTTTTGATATTTTTTGATTTAGTTCTTTTGGCCAAAACCTATCAGGTGTCCAATGTTCATCATCGAACCAATCCATTATCCATATTTCGTGTCCACTTAATTTTTGTCCACTCGGATCATCAAAATCATATCTATTAAAAATATTTTGCCAAGAACAAAATTTATATTTTATTTTATTTACTTCACAATAATTTTGAACTCTCAAAATATATTCAAGTGTTTTTAAAAAACTCTCTTGTTCACTATACATATACTTCCAATACTTGTCAAATAAATCTCTAACAGCCATGTTATCCCATTGCATATATGGAATACTACTTTTTAACCACACGGATTCAGATTCATGAATATGATGATTGAAATTAGATAACCACCATCTATTTTTATCTCCACTAATATAGTCATTATGTAAAGGACTGTCATTCGATGACAAAACTTCAAATCTATCAATACCAGACCACATTATAATCAAGAAAATATCTTCCACATCCACACCGTTTTTCAAAATTTCTTCACATTGCCATATCGCAGCTCTCGAAATATACCCATTTCCTGCACCAACCGTTCCTACATTATAAACATTCTGATTTTCTATATGGTATGGCCAAGACATTCCACAATTAGTAAAACTACATCCTGCTGTAATTATATGACTCATACTGTAGTAACATCTATAAAATAATATTTCGATTCTAATTCAGATTTAAAAGTATTAACTAATTTAATTTTTAAATTCTGATCTATCATTTCGGTGAAATCTGATATTTTACTACCAGCCCCTTCATACATACCATCGGCCTGTCCTTTTGATGAATTTTCTAATAGTAAAGAATGTCCATTCTTATTCAAAAATTTATGTAAATTCCTATAATAATTCTTATGTAATTCCCAATTTAAATCAACATGCAATAATTCTCGACAACCATCATATAATTCAGAGTGGTGTGGTGGATTACCAACTACCAAATCTGATTTAATATTATATGGAATATGTTTTAATCCATCTGACCAAAATATTTTTACTTTGTCACCCAAGTCATTTATCTCTATAGTTTTCAATAAACATTCAATGGCAATTGGATTTATATCAGAAAATATAACTTTATCACATAATCCTTTTGATAAAAGTGTAAATCCAATAAACCCTGGTCCAGAACATAATTCATATAAAGTATTAACTTTTTCAGTAACTATATCACAATATAAATTAGAAAAACCAATACCTCCTGGTAATTTATAATTAGCACTATACGGTTCTGTATATGCTACTGATATCCCATTTACGTCTACGTATTTCATTTTATATCCTTTAAATTAGTGGTTACTCTTTTTACTCTGTCATCTTTATCTTCTACACGATTATTGTAAATAACCACTTCACCACTAAGTTTTAATTGGTCACAATTTGAACATAACAAATCTGATTCTCCACAAGTTCCCTTTTCATGATGGTTATAAATTTTAGAAAATAAATTATCTTCTTCAAGTGAAAATATTTCTTCTAATGTTTGATGTCTAAAATTTCCCAATATCATCTCATCATTAAAGTCAAAACAACACATTATAACATCACCATCTACTTGAATTTGAATAGGACCTGTTTTTGGTCGACCACAAGTTTCATGCACCAATGGACTACTATAATCTCTATATTCATAAGTATCTATCCAATTGTGTGGATACCAAATTTCTAAGCTACATTTATCACCATAATCCTCTACAAGTTTATCCACATCATTTTGATTTTCTTCTACAATATCTGCTGTAATAATAATTTCGGTTTCATCTGGTTTATTTTGAATTGTATAATCTAAATTTTTTAATACATCATCTAAAGTATGTTTATTTCCTTTATAATTTAATACCTTACCAAAAGAATCTGGATTGGTAGTATGTAAACTTACTCTCAAGTCCATAACACCAATATCAAACATTTCATCTATTTTGGATTCATCTAACAAAGAACCATTTGTTAAAACATGAATACCATATCCTTTTTCTTTTGCATATCTCATTTTATCCAAAAGAGTTTTATCTAAAAACGCTTCACCAAAACCTGAAACTGTTATTTCATCAATCTTATCCCCCATCTCATCTTTCAACTTATCAACATAGAACTTATAATCCTCTAATGACATTATCTCTTTTTTACGAGTAAAATCATCAGTAGGCCAGGGACAAAATACACAAGCGGCATTACATGCTGTTGAAGTTTCTATCCTTGCCTCATTTGTGTTTGGTATTGACATAATATCTATCTTCTAATAATTTTATTTGTTCTGGTATATCAATACCAAAACCAATATGATTTATCTTATGTAACTTAACTTTAAATCCAAGTTCTATTATCCTTAATTCTTCTAACCCTTCAAATTTATCAAGTTGAGTTTCTCTATGATTCAATTTATATAACTCATCTAGCCCCTTTTGTGAGAATATCTTTAAAGCAACACACTTCTTACAATCCATATAATCAAATTCACCATTCTTTTTAGTCGGAATAATACTTCTTGATTGATATAATAAATAATCGTCCCAAGTAGAAACTATTTTAGCAGATAAGTTAGAAACACAATCTTCTTCACAATAAAAATCACTATAACATAAATTAAAATCATCAAGTTGTTCTCTATACAAAACTCGTTTAAATTCTTCTTTATCAATTAATGGCTCATCCGCTGGAATTAAAACATAATAATGATATTTATTTTTTCTTGAAATTTCTAACAATCTTTCTGTACCACTTTTGCATTCTTTAGAAGTTGCAATAAATGTAAAACTATATTTCTTTTGTAAATCAGAAACTTCTTTTACAAAATCTTCTTCTGGTGCGGTTACAATAACATCATTTCCCAATTCTTCACTTAATTTTAAAGAATGCTCAAGTAATGATATCCCAAGAAAATCACTAATATATTTATTTGGAAATCTGTTACTCTCTAATCTATATGGTATTACTAATGTAAAACTATTCATAATGTTGTGGTACAACCATACCAAAATTTTCAACAAACTCAGAAGTAAATTTCCACATAAGATGTTCTGTGTTAAAAATAATTACTTTCTGATTCTCAGTTGTGGAAAATGCTTTTTCTGAATTCGTGAAATAAAAAAGTTCAAGTATGTCTCTCTCCCACTCAACATCACAATCAGTATAAATACAAAATCCCTTATGATTATTTAACTTAGGAATATCATGAACATTATCAACTTTATTAAAATGTAACACTATATCCTTTAGATTAATACGATAAGACAGAAATGGATATGCTTGATTTTTGTTTTCTGTCCACTCCAATGGTACTTCTTGTAAATCATCGTTGATTCTTTTCAGGTATATAAATTCTTCTAAATTTATTTCAAACTTCTTTTTAATTTTTTCTATACATTTAATATACTCTTTATCACTTTGAACATTACCAATATAAATGTTTAAAGGAAAACTATTTTTTAAAATTTTACAATACTTTACTGGATAATCTAATAACCAAGATTCCTGTATCCAACTTCCCCCTGGAGTAGTTAAATCAAGTCCTCTAATTCCAACTGGAAAGTCAACTCCATAATTTTCTCTACCACCAAGTAACTTTTCTCCAGATGGACCATCATTGTCGCCGGCACTTACTTCCATCCAAATAACACCAATATTTTCTTTTGAATTATCAAGTATTTTCTCTTTTAATTCTTCCATTGATTTTATTTCTACAAACCCATCAGTATTTATTTTTGAACTTTTTTCACATTCCAAATAAATCGGAACTTTATCTATATTTAAAAAATAGGTATACCTAAGTTTATTTGCTCCTGGATGTATTGTCATAATATGATTAGAATCAAATGTATCTTCGAAACCACATTCACATAACATTTCTTTCCATTGTAAAGGATCATATTTTGTAATATCCACTAAATGAACTCCTAACGGAATAGTAATTCCCTTGTCAACAATACTCTGACATATAGATTTAACAAAAAAGAAGTTCTCATCTTTTGAATAATTGTAATCAATCCAACCATCAAAACCTATTCCACCCACAATCAAATTATACACATAACTGGTAAGTTCTTGGATTGCCCTATTTTTAAATGAACTATATTTAGAATCAATCTTTCTATACTGTAAAAGTTCATTATTAGACATATCTTCCTTATAAAAAAGTTTAAATCCACCATCAAAATAATTATCTTCAACTTCTCCAAATATAGAAATATGTTTCTTATGCTTGTTTGTATAACCTCTAAAATCTCTACTCATAAATTTCTCTATTTATATATAAATGGATCTCTTTTTCGTAGTTCCTTTAATTTCTTTTTATAAAGAATTGAAACTTTAATTTTATAAATTAAATATTTAATCCACTTTATCATTGGTTTCTCCTAATTTTTTAATTATTAAATTTGATATCTCTTTATGACCTAATTCATTTGGATGTCGCTTAGTACCTTCAAAATATTTACCAACGAATATCTCACGTGGTGGACCATCATTTTTCATATTAAACTGAGTTTTTCCATAATCATCCATACCATCTGTTAATAAATAAGTTAAACTTTTATTTCTGTCAAGAATAACATCAAAATTTAATATCTGCTCAAATGATGGATAAATTCTCAAATCACCATAATTGTGCATCATAAGTAATTTTAATCCTTTTTGTTTGCATGCCTGTTGAATAGAAAACATAAATAATGACTGATGATAAATAAACCATTCCTTTGTTCTTTTACCAAACATCTCCCAATATCTGTTAGCAGTTTGAACGTGTCCACTATACATAGATATAGTAGAAAACTTTCCATAACTTTCGTCATACCACCTAATATCAGGAGGTATAACTACTAATAACAAACTGGATTTTTCAATTTTATATAAATTATTAAAAAATTGAACACATTGGGATCCAAATGCACCACCACCACTTGACTTGTTAACATAATTTTCTCCAAGTTCTTTTGCTACCCAATGAACAAAAGGCTTTTCACCCGCATCAAAATTAAGTTCTTCTCCCTTTCCCCAACTATCTCCAAAACAATAAATCATCAGGCTTTTATAGTTAACCTAAACATACCTCTATCTTGGTAGTCTGTAAATCTAATAAATTCAACATTTCCAAATTTAGACAATTCCGTTTGGCCCCATTTTTTAATTTCTTCTTTAGAATGTTCATGGTTGGGATGATTTGTGGGTTCAACATACCAAATTGGTGCAATGTGACATAAACGTTCTAAAGTTCCAATCGTTTCAACATAGTTCCCAACTGATAAAATTAATGCTATATCATATTTATCAGATACAATTTCCTCAAAATAATCGGGAAAATCATGACAAATAAAATCTATATTTTTCAAACCCTGTTCTTCAGCTGTAAATTTTGCTATATCTATAACTGGTGTCATACTATCAATACCCAAACAATATTTTGCTCCTTTTTTTGCACATTCGGTAGTGATTAATCCAACATTACATCCTAAATCTACTAATGTTTTATTTTCACAATCAATACTATCTACTCTAATATTTGAATTTTCATATGTTCTTCTCATTGACAATCGTTCTTCTGTTCTCGGCTGTAAAATTTCGGTAGTATAAATTGTATCTCCATCATAAAACTCTGTATATATGCCTCCCAACGACTGGACGTCAGGCTGATTATTTTCACGAAGTGGTAGTTTATCAAATTTTTTTAATTTATTTTCTATCATATTAATTCCAGTTCTTTCATTTTTTGATGAATAGAATTTGCTATCACCTTATGAAATTCTTTAGATGGGTGATCATCTCCTATTCCTAAACTTTGATTAATTGTTATGGGTACATCATGTTTTGGTTTCCAATTTTTATCCATTCTCGTATCTGTAGGATTTACAGGGTTATCAAGAAACTCATTTATGAAATAATAGTTTTGGTCATCTGCTGACGAATATAATTGTGCCTCGTCAAACGAATCAAAAACTTCTTCACCAATCCTAATACCACACGAATATGGTTTATCTTTTGTCAGCCACCCTAAATCACCAGGCCAGGACCAAGTAATCAAATGTATATTTTGTTCTTTTAATTCTTCATACAATTCGTCAATCTTTTCAACTGTCTTTAAAACATGAGTCGATTCTTCTTTCCAAGTAGGACTATTTTGGTTATTTGAAAATTCCCCATCAAAATCTCTACCAGCATGTGTAAGTTGTAATACAACAACACATTTTTTAGGAACTTTATAATATGGATTAGTAGTTGTATATGACTTATGTAATCCTTCCACAAATTCTCTGACATCATAAATACTATCCTCATTAGAACCACCATTTCCACTATTATTAATACAAGTCCATTTTTCACCCAATTTCCTTGATAATACAGAAGATGCTCTTAATTTTATCCAAATCTGTTGTGATCTCTCATCTCTAAACTTCTCATGAAACGTCCAATCAAATATTCTTGGTCTCTCTTCTCCTTTTTCCATTGGCCATTGAAAAAATTTCTTTGGAAAAATAACATCCGCTTTTTCAGTCCAGTCATAATGATGTAAATTCTGTCCCCAAGTAAAAGAACATCCTTGAAATAATACCAGTCTTTTAAACATTTAATTCCACTCCAATTTTTTTATAAAAATTTCAAATAAACTTTGTCTATCATAATTCAAATATAATTGTTGATTATGTTTAACTTTTTCAACAAGAACTGAATGATATAAATCATTTAATTTATCTTCCGACATATTACATACATCTATAATATTTTGTAAAACCATATGATATCTCGTATTTGAATTAAAAACAACATCATATGATTCATCAAACAATTCGGGAAAAGTTTTAAATCCTAACTCGTGTAACCTACTTAAAGATTGATATCCACCGAGTATTATAAATGGATTTAAAAGCATTGCCTTAAATGTTTTTTCACTCAACCCACTAATGTATCCATAAGATTCTGGTTTATTATCATTCCAATCTCTAAAATAACTCTCTGTAACTACACTAAAATAAGTATCAGAAAAATGTTTCATTGGATAAATATGAGTTGATGGGTCCCAACCCTTTATTTCTTCTCTATCTAATACCAATGGATTTTCTTTTCTTAACAAAGAAATTAATCCAAACTTATCTACCCCATTAGAAAATAAATCATTAACTAATCTAACACGATACTCCTTTGGGTCTGCATTATAACAAACATATCTATGAGTTCTTTTTTTATTTTCAAATTGTTCAGTATGTAAAATTTTATGACCTTCAAAAAATAAATCTAAATTCTCATATAAAAAATTATCAAAAAATACTGGTTTCATATGAGATACTATATTAGATTCTTTTTGCCAAACTTCATGTGTATGTTCAGTATAATGGTCGTAACTTGTTATATAAACTTTTTTCTGTAAAGATTCATCTAATTCTTTTACTCGTAAATTATTCCATATATTATTAAACATATCATCAGTAGCACATTCGTGTTCATGAACAACAAGAAATATAAAATTATCAAAACTTAATAAATTTTTAAACTTCTCAAAATGTTGTTCATACAAATCTAAAGGTTGCCAAAATGATGACCACAATATTATATTCTTACCTGATAAATCTTCATTAATATCTTCTATTAATACATCATCATAACTAAGTAAATTAGACTCATCATGAGTTGGCCATAATCCACAATTACGAACAAATCTATCAAAAAAATTACCCTCAAAAGATTCAGTAGTAAAATGAATTAGATTATCAATCATCTTTACCCAACGGATCCAGTCCTTTAGACATTTTTTCACTTTCTTGATAAGATGTTCTATGATATATATTATATGGTATATTTAAATCTATAAATAACTGTTCTATCTTATCAGCACGTTTTAATCTTTCACTAACATCACTATATTCTGTTGTCCAAACTACACCATCAGTAAAATCAATCCAATTTCCTTCTTCTCTCCATTGTTGTAATAAAGGTGGCCAGAGTAAAAACAAAGAACAAGTCAAAACTTCGTGTATTACATCATGAAATTCCTCTACAAAATCCATAGTCTTTTGAAAATCCTCTTCACTCTCATTTAAATAACCAATAATTAATTGTAACATGACCTTTATCGGTCTTTTATTATTTTTATTTACTTCTCTGATATTTTCAAAAATTTCTCGTGTAGCTTTCATACTACCATATTTTTTCATATGTCGTAATACTGGTTCGGAAGCAGATTCTAATCCTGAAATCATCCACTCCACACCGGCTTTGTTATACAACCTTAAAGTTTCTAAATCTCTCATTGGTTTTTGTAATCTAAAATTTCCACCCCATTTTACATAACCATCTCCCCATCCCATTTCTATAATTGTATCACAAAAGTTTTTTAACCATCGTGGATCTCCATTTACAATTGAATCATGACAGAAAAATCCTCTCTTATTTTGTTTTACCCAATGTTCCATTTCTTCTATAACATTTTCTAATGGTCTATACCTAAACAAAGGAACAAAAGCAGGCACAGAACAAAATGTACATCTATATGGACATCCTCTACTCAAAATCAATGGAGTTGAATCTCCATAACTTTTTTTATAATAAAAATTTTCTTTTAAATCACTATAATCTGGATAAGGTAAAATATCCATACCAGTATTTTCTCTCTTATAGTTTTCTATCCACCTAACTTTCTGTGTATCATTATCTATTACCTGAGTATCTTCTTTCCATATCAAACCTTGTATTCTCATCAAAGATTCTGGTTCTAAATCAGATTTAAGTAATTCTACTAAAGTATTTTCACCATCACCCCGAACAATAAAATCTAACCAATAATAATAATCATAATCATATGTCTTTGTGGGAGAAAGACCATTCTTCATCATTTGAACTCCATTACCACCCATCATAACTTTCAATTCAGGATATTTTTCTTTAATTAATTTTGACAAAGCCAAAGATGCATCTATGTTCCCATCTATAGTACTAAATCCAAGATATTTTGGTTTTGCCCTATCAATATACTTTCCTATATAATCTCGCATTTCATATATTTCAGGATAATCCATTAATCGGTGAAATTCCCCTTGGTGACTATACGTGTTAAATTCATTCATAAACATAGAATTTTTATCAGGGGGCTTTTGATAAAAATAATCTATAATAGGATCAATTACTGAACAATTAAATTCAGGTGTAAATTTATTCATATATGACTTTAACGAAACAACACCAGCATAATAACCAGATTCATTAATGTTTGGTGCTTGCATTAATAATACATCATGTTTCTTAATTGTTTTATACTTTAACGAATGGCCTGGATTAATAATAATACCTTTTTCAACAGAAGCTTCTTTTGCATCTCGTGATTGATGGCCAATTTCAATATTTATATCAATTTTTACATCTTCTTGTTTACCTACTGCCCGTTCTTCAACTCTTTTTATTCTTTCTTCTCGTGGCAAATTATGAGCAACAACAGATTTTAATAAAGTACTATCTGGTTCTTTTAATTTATTTTTTATTACCCTCTGTTTATTCGTCTTGAGTTGTTTTTGAATCTTACTGAGTCTACTGGACATTTAAATCTCCACGTGGCTTGGGATATCTTGTTCACAACGAAAGTTTACCATTTCGTGTTTCGTTCCAAATAATTTTTCTCGTTTAACAACACTATAATTTAAATCTGTAAGTCCATCTTTATCTATATCTACTAATCCACCTTGAACTTCTTCTACAAATCTTTTTTCATTTACACTTGTATCTTTCTGGTGAACAAATTTTCCACCCACAATATCATTTCTATTGTGTGTTTGTGATAAATATCTACCTGGTCGAGTTCTATAAGGTAAAGTCGTATTCGGTATTTTATCAATGGGCTCTGATTCTATACTACCACCATTTAATATTCCGTGATTTCCATTTCCACTCAAATCATAAACTATACTATCTCTTACTTTAGAAAAATCATAATATAAAAGTGGTCGTTTTTCATAAAATATATTTGTAGTTTTTGGTGATGGATAATCTGTTTTATAATACTTTTTTATTTCTTTGTCATTTAACACTTCATTAAAAATACAAACTTGTGCAATATCTCCTGCAAAATAATCATTATTTTCTTTTCTTGGATCACCTACTCCAATATAAAATGGATTTCCACCATATTTTTTTAATGGTGATTCAAATTCTAATGGTGATTCTGAACCATGTCCGAATCTTGAATCGGATTCTTCTCCATTTAAATAAAATCTCATTTCATCTTTATCAACATTTACTGTAACCATCAAATGAGTCCAAACTTCAGCATATCTTTTAATCCACATATAATAATGACTATTCTTTTGGTTAAATAATCCAAATGAATATGCATTTGAATTGTCCCAACCCAATCCCATTTGAAAACTTGGTCGTCCAAAAATATATTGATGAATAAACTTTCTATTTTCTACATCACCAATTAAATAAGTTGGAATGTCAAATCTATCTTCAGCACGAACAAGAACTGACATTGTAAAATTACCATTTGTTATCTCTCTTGTAGAATCTGTTGCGTTTATCTTTATATAATCATTCAAACCATTAAGTCGTACAAAATTTCTTGGTTCATCTGATTCGTGTTTCATAAAAGTTTCTTTTGCCAGTCCCTTTTTCTTTGCTCTGAAAAATAAATCGTCATCTTCCATTCCCCAATTAAAATATCCATTAGAATAACCATTTATTTT
>Ga0098061_1000964_pt1 | contig 14080 bp, 27 predicted proteins | sample 22_taG_FD_92579 | JGI IMG/M metagenome (GOLD analysis project Ga0098061, IMG submission 92579) | Marine viral communities from the Subarctic Pacific Ocean - 22_ETSP_OMZ_AT15343 metaG | ecosystem: Environmental > Aquatic > Marine > Oceanic | place: Subarctic Pacific Ocean | collected 2015-01-20 | reverse complement strand
CCCCATGGGTGAGTGGGTATTGCCACTTGAAGGCAAACGCGTCGGACAACTAATAGAGAACTAATATGAAAATCACCAAACAAAGACTAAAAGAGATCATCAGGGAAGTGATATTAGCAGAAACTCTTCCTACGTTTAACCTTCGCCCAGGCGATATTGTGCACCACAAAGAGGAGAAGTTCCGTGGCAGGGGAAGAGTTCTATCTAAAAGTGCCAAGAGGGACCGGTCCATTTCTGTGAGTTGGACCGATGCCGAGGGCAACGTGAGCCAACAGCGACACGACCCATCCATGCTGATGAAAGTATCAAAATAAATCTAACAATAAAGGAGTAAGATTATGAAAGAATTATTACAAGACAGCTTAAAGCTAGCCAAGGATCTCGCACTCCTTCGCGCAGACCGTGAGGTCTATGTGGTCCTCGCTGTTGCCAAGGCTGGCGCCTTTGTGGCGGGCCTTGTGGCCGCGGCAGTACTCTAAGTTAGGATTATTAATGGACATTCGCGCGCTGGTAGAAAACTCTTTTAACCAACATGAAGAACAGGAGGTCCTCATTCGTGAGGTCCTTCAGTTCTTGTTGGAGGAGAAGATGCCCAGCAGCGAATCGTTCGATTGGTCGATGATTCCGGAGATCCCGGTTTCAGAGATTGGCTGGTCCGACGTCCGGACTGAGGGGGGCGCAGCTATAGCCGGCCCGCAACGAAAGTTGTTGGAGGACTATCTCAACAATATTGTTCCTACAGGTACGTTACAGGACAAGCTAACAGCTTTGGCCACCTTCATGAAGGACGGGTACAAAACTATTTCTGCTGATTCTGCGACCCCCGCTGCCACAGTTAAGAACGTAATGTCGTATCTGGTTTTTTATAAAACTCTCACCCGAGTTATTACGAACTTTAATGCGTCCTCGGCCGGTTTTAGTTTTGAATCTTTTCTGGCTACCCTTTTGGGAGGTACGCAGATTGCCGCCGGCGGCGGCACGATTGCGGACTTCGTTACAGGGGATGGCAATTACATCAGCCTCAAGCTGTATGCGGAGAAGAGCGTGGAAGTGGGTGGCAGTTTTGCCGATCTAGTCGATGACCTCGCTAGCCCCGAGATGCAGCATAAGATGGATTATTTGGTGGTACTGAAGAATCTCAAAGGCAAAGACCTCGACCAATCTGGTACGTTAAAGTTTTATGAGTTTGGGTTTAACTTGGACAACGTGGCAAACATTATTGCCGCATCCGCTATCCACTCTAAAGCATGCATGATCCTCCCGCTCGTTCCCGATGAGGGAGATCCAACCGGATATCGCCTCGCTCTGCCCGAAGACACTGAGTCCATTCCTGGCCGAACGAAGGTGACGGACGAAGAGTTGGATGCCGCTTACGAAGAGAGAGCGAGACTGGCCCTAGGTGATATCGAACAGGTGGGAGATATCTCTGGGTTTGTGGACGATGTTATGGCTCACAGCGCTTTCCGAGTGTCTTCGGACGATTCCCTTTTGCGATCAGGGGCGCGCACCGTTCGGGACGAACTATATAACCTTTACGGGGATAACCCTGCAATTATTGATATTTTAAATGTGAAGGTGAAGCCCGCGGCCGGTGGCAATCGACGCTCGATGGCTGCGCACATCGCGGCTCTTATGGTGGGCTCTTTTAAGGAGGCCATTCAGGGACTCAAGAAGGATCCCGAAGCGGCGCGCAAAGCCACGGTCGCGCGCCTTGTTCCGGCCCTCCAAGAAGGGGACCTAGACCGGTCAGTAGCGTGGTATAATGCTCAGACCGATCCCAAGGTTAAGATGCAGGCTCTCCGTGTCTCTAACGGCTACTTAAACAATCTCAAGTTTGCCATGGGCAAAACTCTCTCTACGAGCCCGGGCCCTCCCACCAACTCGCGCCAGGTGGGAGAACTTTTTATTGGTGCTGAATTTATTGCGCCTATGATTGAAGGAGTTCGAGGGATTCTTAATGACGAAGTCTTTAGTATTTTCTCCTCCCTGAAGGCTCTCTCCACAAATCTCAATGAATTCTTTGCCACAGGACTTCAAGACAGTAAGAAAGCCGAAGTGGCTATTACGTCTGCCGACAATATTGAGAAGAAGACTGCCAAGAGCGTTGAGAAATTTGCTCCCGAAAAATAGCTTGACATTACACAGTTCTGTGTTATAATAAGAGTATAGAAAGAGAGGCCTCGATGCCGAAGTGCAAGTTTGAGGATCGCACCACCCTAAGTGATAAGCTTTTAACTGGTGTAAACAAGTTGGCCGACACCGTAGGCGCCACACTTGGCCCCAAAGGGCGAAATGTTATCCTTCATCAAAAAGGAAAAGAACCTATTATTACCAAGGACGGCGTCACCGTGGCGGCATTTATTCACCTCGATGACGAGTTCGAGAACACCGCCGCCCAGATCCTCAAGCAGGCCACCTCTCAGACGAACGCAGTCGCCGGTGACGGTACCACAACTGCCACTGTCTTGTCAAGGGCTATCTTGACGAATTCACAGCGTTATATCGCGGCTGGTGCGTCTCCTATCGAGATTAAACGTGGCATCGATGCAGCGGTCGACTGTGTGGTGGAGAACCTTAAGGAAGCTGCCACCCAGATTGAAACGCTGGACGACGTAGAAAACATCGCCACCATCTCAGCCAACAATGATCGCGTCCTAGGTAAGCTCGTCGCCACCGCCATTGACAAGGCTGGCAAAGACGGAGCCATCACCGTAGAAGAGGCCCGCTCCAGCGAGACTTCGCTGGATGTTATTGAAGGTTTTCGCATAGAGGCCGGCTACGCTGCGTCTGCGTTTGTCAACGATGAACGACGTGCTGCCATTAAGTACGACAGCCCGCTGCTTCTTATCACCGACAACAAGATTGATTCAGTAGAACAGATTCTTCCCGTCCTCGAAATAGTTTCACGTGACGGTCGCCCTCTGGTTATTGTAGCAGAGGAGATTGAGGGACAAGCCTTGGCTGCATTGATCATGAATACGGTGCGCGGTTCTCTCAAGATTGCTGCCATTAAGGCACCGCATTATGGCGAAGCACGTCGCCATCTTCTCTCGGATCTAGCACTGACTACCGGGGCTGAGTTTGTCTCTTCCACCGGTACTGATGTTCAGTTGCGAGATGTCAAGCTGCAGCACCTTGGGCAGTGTCGGTCTATCGACATCACCAAAATTAATACCACGGTCATCGGGGGCAAGGGAGACTTTGAAGCTATAGACACTCGTATTGACATGCTTAAGGCAGAGCTGCAGCAGGTTGATGACTTGCGCGAGTGTGAGAAGATCCAACAGCGCATTACCAAGCTGGGATCCGGAGTTGCTGTGATTAACGTGGGCGCTCCCACCGAAGTAGAGATGACCGAGAAGAAGCACCGCATCGAAGACGCCCTGGAGGCTGTGAAGTCTGCGCAGGAGGAGGGTGTGGTACCCGGCGGCGGCGTGGCGCTCCTGCGAGCTGCTGACGGTATTGAAGTGGCCGTAGAGAATGAGGATCAACAGTTTGGGGTGGATGTAGTCTTGGCCGCGGTGACTTCCCCCCTGCGCCAGATGGCAACTAACTGTGGACTCTCCCCCGATTTGATCTTGAATATGGTTGCGACGGAAGCACTGCATATGGGGTACAACTTTAGAACAGATGAGATAGTAGATATGTTAAAAGAGGGAATTATTGATCCTGTCAAAGTAACACGAACGGCATTACAAAATGCGGCATCTGCAGCGGGAACTTTAATTACGACTTCCCATGCAATTATAGAGATTTAATGCTATTTATAGTGTCGTGAGGAAAATGTGATGAAGGAAGATGAAGTCCACCAACTATCAGTCATGATGGCAGAAATTTCTAGTAAAATGCAAATTATTCTTGACAAACAAGAAGAATTAGCGGATAATATAGAGAAGATCAAAGACGCGGTGTATGACCCCGACAAGGGATTATATGCGAGATTAAAAGATCTGGATACAAGAATCTTAGGACTGGAAACATGGAAGAACAGCAGCACCAAATTAATGTGGATTATAACCACCGCTCTGGTCGGTCTGTTCGCCAGTACCATATGGCGCGCCATATTTTAGAAAGCAAAGGAAAACAAAATGAGAGTTAAATTATCCTATACGGTAGATGTGGAGGATGTGCTGAAAGAGGCGGCCAAGGTTTTAAATCTTCAAGCCGAAGATCTTCAGCATTCAATCAATTTATTTACCCGTGTACAGCAAGAGCTTCAAGGGGGCGACGAAGGCACCGAAACTCCCAACACCACCAAGGCCTTAGATATGATTGAGGAGTTTCGCAAGGCGCTTCTGTCCGTGGATACGCGGCTGGAAGAGGTACGTCAGATAGTGACAGGCTATGAAGAATACCGCCGCGGCCTCGACGACGGCCCCTCGGCCATGGAGCCGCTCTTTGAATCGGAGCCGGAGGTTCTACCTGTAGTAGAAGAGGACCCAGTTGATGAGTCATGAGATTGACACCTTTGCAGTGGGTGATCTCGTGAGAATACCAGCTAACTCTCAACTCTTGGAATTTAATCTTGATGCCTCTAAAACAATTCGTGGCCACGACACAACTGTGCAAGCTCAGTTAGCCACTAGTGAGCCTATTCTGGGGCTTGTCTTTCGTGTGGGCGCTGAAGATGTGCGACCTCGCTATCTGGGAGTAATGGTGGAGAACCGCCGCTGGTTCGTGGATGATAAATATGTGAGCAAGGTGAGTCATGATAAAACTGATTAATATAGCAAACGATGCTGTGTTCGATCAAATGGAACGACGCAGTTACCCCAAGTGGGAACTCCGCGAAGTGTGGGTAAATCCCAGTTCTGTTATAAAGGTAGAGACTAACCCCGATTTTAAGAAACTCCTCTTGGCCGGCCTGCTCCCGGAAGGTCTAGACAGGACGCATGAGTTCGCCCGTGTTACGATCCAAGAGGGAAGCGCTACCAGTTGTTATGTAGTAGTGGGCTCGGCGGGACATGTAGCCTCCAAGCTCGCCTGGGAACCTAAGACCCCCTCTTTGTTAAAAGGGTAAACCATGGCGACCACTATACAAGACAAACCTTGGGGCTCCGAACTCACCTGGGCCCACACTTCACGGTATGCAGGACGGCTGCTCCACATCAAGGGAGGCCATCGCCTCTCCCGTCATTATCATCAACTAAAAGAAGAAACTCTTTTTGTGTTGGAAGGGAAGCTTCGATTGGAAGTGGGCCCCGACCAATATAATCCCGAAATAGAAATTCATTATCTCACTGAAGGAATGAATATAATATTACCTCCCGGCACCATTCATCGTCTGTGTGCCGAAGAGGGACACGTCCGCGTTATTGAGGCTAGTTCCCCCGAGCAACTTGACTTTGTACGATTAGAAGATGATTATAAAAGAATCGACAAGGGCGATTTCCCCCCTAAAAAGCCACCGCGCTTTGAAAAATAATTGAATAAAATCTAGAAAAAGTTCGTCAAAGCCCTTTCGCCTGATACTTACTAATGGGTGTGCGTTTTCGCGCGCCTTGATTTAATTGTGAAAGGACTCAAGGTAGATCGCTGTTGTTGTTGGATCCCGCTGTAGTAGAAGGTGTAGAAGAGTATAGAGAGAAGAAAGAGTAGAGAGCAAAACAAGGAGGGGCGCAAGTGCCTAAATGGACTCGGATAATTTTACTGTTGACAGGACTGTTGACACTTAGTTGTACACCCCCTTCTTCTACTCCACTTGGCACTCAGTCACTTCCCTATCTTCACTCTCCACCCCCTATTTCCGTAGCCGAAGAAGTCGAATCCCTGGTGGATGGTACTCTTGGCACCTTTGAGTCTGCTAGTCTTACCCTTGTAGAAAAACAAGCACGCACTGCTGCCGTGAAAGTCATTCGCCCGCTAGGCGACGGCCATGGCTCTGGTACTTACATGCGGATGCACGGCCGTCTGGTGGTAATAACCGCCGCCCACGTAGTGGGAGACCACACCACCATGATTATTGAAGGCCGCAACCACGAGCGAGTGGTGGCCCGTGTAGTATACAATGATGATTCAAGCGATCTGGCAATCCTCGTCACTCCCAAACTTAAAACACGTACGGCCATTCAACACCGCCCACACAAGAGTCAACAGAATCTTATTGGGATGTCTCTTACCTACACAGGGTTCCCTGGGCGCCACGACCTTTTAACTATTCGCGGCTATGTATCCAGCCTAGAGCGCGGCTATGTGGTAGCCAACATGTTTGGGTGGTTTGGCTCATCTGGCTCCGGAGTGTTTGACACTCACGGGCGTCTGGTGGGTGTCGTCTCCGCCATCGATATCGGCAACTGGTATTTCCCTTTGCCGCTAGACAGCATTGTATGGGTGGCGCCGATTTGGGAGTTGGATGCCGAGGTGGTGCGCGTACGCATTAAGCTAGCCGCAGCTGAGAATACTTTTGGTTCTTTTCCGGGGGCCGCCGCGCCCCGACGAGGAGCGCCCAACCCTAGGTGACAGTCATGCGGCGCATCCTTTCTATCCTATTCCTGTTAACGCTGATCACAGTGGGGGGGTGCGAGGGCGACTATACCATTCATGATCAAAGTCCTCCCGAAGTAATTAGAATTGAAGTTCCGGTCGAGGTACTTATAGAAGTACCGGGTGAGGGGGGGGAGGTTTGGATCGATTCATTCGAGCAACCATATTCATTTAATGGCGTTGATATTCTGTGGGTGATCGATCGCTCCGGCTCCATGAATGATAACGACCCGGAACTTTTAGCTGGCATCGAAGCGATGATGAACGCTCTGCCGCCTTCGGGATGGAGACTCAATATGACATCCGCCAGCCCACCCCAAGCGCGTAACGATGCTCTTTTCCCGTTGGTTCCTGGTGATGATATTGTAGACGCATTGAACTTGTGGAATAACGTTGCTCTAGGCCACTGGGAACAGGGGTTTGAAGCTACACAGGCGTACATTGAAGATAACCCCTACGCGCCAACCTGGATGCGAGACGATGCCGCACTGCTGGTAGTGTTTGTATCGGACGAGGAGGAGCAGAGTCCGAATATGAATGTTGCTCAGTTCATTCAATGGTATGCGTCCCTGCGTCCGTCCGTGTTTTTGGGAAGTGTTGTCCACATCCCCAACAGTTTTTTATGTAATCCAGGACTATCAAATATAGGTGATAAATATATTGAGGCCACCGATCATTTTGGAGGGGTGGTGATCGATATCTGTTCTGATGACTGGTCTACGGGTGTACAAGATGCGTCGGCTCAGGTAGAACCCCATCAGGAGTGGCCTCTCACCTATGTGCCAATTGAGGATACAATCGTTGTATTTGTAGGTTTTACGGAATTTTATGATTGGACTTACAATTCTGCCACTAATAGTGTAGAATTCGATGTTGTGCCCGCAGAAGGATCCTTTGTGGAGATTGGCTATGTGATTGACCAACTTCTCGGGGATGACGACGACTCCAGTGCTAATTAATATAGCATGAAAGCTAGAAAGGTTATTATTTTGACAGAAAAGTGGAATCCCACTGCTCATGAGGCCCCCACTGCCCGGAGTTTGACAACGAATCAGGAAGGAAATGAGACTTATTTGGATTATCCCCTCCCTTTACCTTTAGAATCTCAAAAACGTTTGCTACAATTGATCCATAACCGAAAGTCGGGTATAATTAGTAGACAGGAGATTAAAGATGTTCTCTTCCCTACACGGACTCTTCATTAAATTTATAGGCATCGATCAAATTACTGATCGGCTGGATACCTTGGAGCATCAGCTCACCGAGCTAGAGCACTACCAAAAAGATTATCGAGCCATTCAATTTTATATTGACGAGGCTGAAAGAATGTATCAAGAGGATCTGGTAAAACTGCAGGAAGACATTCACGAAGCTATATTGTTACATGTAGAGCCCCTCGGGGATGCATAGGTGCAGCGGATATATCTTTTTGATGTTGACGGTACTCTCACTCCTCCCCGCCAAAGGATTGATGAAGACTTTGCTGCCATCTTCTTAGAGTGGCAAGAGTGCGTAGGTGCCCCTGTCTATCTGGTTACGGGCAGCAATCTCAAAGCTATTAAAAAACAAATCTTCGATGAGTTCTTGCAGACATGTGAGGGAGTATTTACTTGTTCTGGAAATGAGTTGTGGCACGGAAAGGATTTAATTTATCGGCGTAAGTTTAGAGCCCCTTCTGGGCTCTTGGACGATCTAGAGTTATATTTGTCTACTGGCGCTCGCTATCATGTGCGTACGGGAAAACACATCGAGCGACGACCAGGTATGATTAATTTTAGTGTGTTGGGGCGTAATGCAAACCTCTTGCAACGTGAGGCTTACACCAAGTGGGATAAAAACGCCGGCGAACGTGAGGATATTGTGGATTATGTGACACACCTGTACCCGACGTTAGATGTGGCTATTGGCGGGGCTATCAGCGTAGACATATATCCCAAAGGGAAAGATAAATCTCAGGTTGTTAGCTGTCTTCAAGAGAAATATGGGGAACCTCTCTCCTTCGTTTTTGTGGGAGATAAAAACATTCCTGGAGGCAATGATTGGCCGTTGGCCCAGGAACTAGAGAAAGATCCTAACTCCCAGTGGTTTCAAGTTTATTCTTATGAAGAGACTAGGGCACTAATTGAGTACTCGGAACTATTTATATAGATGCACAAACGATTAGACCAGTTTAAACGCTTTTTAGTGGAAGCACGCGATGAATCCTACGAGCAAGAGACTTTTTATTTTAAAGCTCTCGTCTCGTTGCCCAAGGCCATCGGCGGCAATCGCGAAGAAACTAAAAATGATGTGCGAGCGATTCCCGAAGTTCTTACTGTCTCCAACATTGAGCCACCTCAAGGTATCCAACGAGATATCGGTACCAAATATTTGAGCACCTGGAAGGTCCACACTCGTCGTCCTTCTTCGGTAACCGCCGAAGAATTGATGCGAATCATCGTTAACGATATGAACGGTATTCGCGGGTGCAATGTTGTACGCTATAAGATGTTGAAGATCGGCGGCCCGGTTGGTACCTTCGGCCGAGAGCTAGAGGAGGCTTATGGGGAGAACTATCAAGATTCCCCCACTCGGAAGCAACGGTTGAAAAAAGCATTTAACATAGTCAAAAAAGGCCCCAACAAGGCCGGCCCATTTAAACCAGTGACGGATCATCCCAACTGGGCTTCGGCCCCTCCAGGCGCCCCCGGTGGATTGGAAGAAGGCAATGATTAAGATCCGCGTTACGCCTGCCAGGCTGGAAAAGTTTTTTGCTTTCAGCCTCAAAGATACTCTTAGTCCGGAGCTGTGGGAAGCCGATGAACAATTAAAACCGGCGATCAAAACAGCTTTATTAAAAGTTGTCGACGATTTTATTATTAAGTTGGAGCTGGAAAATATTAAGATTGATGATATTATTATTACCGGCTCCCTCGCCAACTATAATTGGTCTCAATTTTCCGATATTGATGTGCATATTTTAGTGGACTTCACAGAAGTTAATGAGAACAAATTATTGGTGAAGAAATTCTTTGATGCCATTAAATCTAACTGGAACAAGTTGCATGACATCCGCGTGAAAGGATACGAAGTAGAACTCTACGTACAAGATACCCACGAGCCTCACGTTTCCACCGGGGTATACTCGGTGCTGTCTGATGCATGGCTAATGAAGCCCAAAAAGATTAAGCCTGAGATCGATCGCGCTATGGCTGAGAAAAAAGCATTATTTATTCAAAGAGAGGTTGACAAACTGGAGAAAATATACGATAATGGAGATTATGAGGAGGCGCTTGACATGGCACAACGACTGAAGGACAAAATAAAACGAATGAGACAAGGGGGACTCCAACGATCGGGGATTTATTCTCCCGAGAATTTGGCCTTCAAGATTCTTCGTCGGTCAGGCCACATTGAAAGTTTATTTGATGTGTATACAGGCGCTTATGATCAATCGTTGTCCCTCAACGAGAAATCTCACGAGGCTTAGTCATGAGCAAGGGCGCAGCAATAATGATTGTGGATGCATTAGACCGCCTCCTCCTACTCAAACGTCACCCCATTAGTATATGGATGCCGGAGAAGTGGGGGCTCCCCGGTGGTCGAGTTGAACCTGACGAAATCTCTGAGTCTGCTGCGATTCGAGAAACACGCGAGGAAACTACTTTGGAAGTAGCTAACTTGGCGAAGGCAAAGGAAGTGGAAACCGCTGATATATTTTATACCCGCGATTATACAGGAACAGTTAAGCTTGACCACGAGCACACCGATTGGGTGTGGGTGCGTTGGGAAAGCATTGGCGAGTATGATGTGGTGCCGGGGGTGGTGGATCTCTTTGAAGAATTAATCGGAGTGTATTAAAATGACAGACAAAACAAGTACACCGGAAGCCCCGGAGGATTCGGCTGCTGTTAACGAACAGTTGAAACCCAAGAAGCCACCGCGTCTTGCCCCCGAGGGTATTCGTACCTTTACGGTAGCCCGTCAGTATGACGAAACCGGAGTGTCGGGTGAGGGCGTCGTGATTGAGGGTGTCACCTTGGCAACCGGCCAATGCGTGGTTCACTGGCTCTATCCCCCTCCGCGCGGCGGTATTGCCATCTTCGATTCGATGAACGATTTCGTTAAGGTACACATCCAGCCGCACCCTTCCAATCGAACCATTATTACCTACGATGACGGCGAGCAAGATCACTACGGACTAGTTAGTGAAGACGAAAAGGCGGAAGAATAATGCTTACGTTAAAAGATATTGGGCGAATAATTAAAGAAGAGACACTGGCTGTTCTAGAAGTCGATACAAAAATCGGAGTCCCCCGCATATCTCCTCGCGAGCGCAGCGTACGCGATGCAGAGAAAGAGTTCTTTGGGGCATATGGCCGTGAACCAGTCGAGGATCAGCCCGAAGTTTATGCGGCTAAGCGAGATGCCAAGAACGCCGCTAACGAGAAACGCTGGGCCGACTTTGCAGAGAAGGTACGGCAGCGAACCGCTGGCCCGGGCCCTCAAAAGCCTGTGGCTCCCGAGGATGTTGGCGCCTTTAAACTTTATAAGAAACTCCATTACGACTTGATGGACCTCACCGATGAACAGCGCCTCTGGATGGCAGGGGACGTTGCAGGTCGCGGAACTATCCCCCGCGAGGTTTTACGTCAAGAGGTACCAGAAATCCTGGATGCTATCGAGAAGGTGGAGAATAATGAGGTGGACCCCGATTTGCAGGATCGCCTCAGTCGCTATCAATCCGCCCCCGAGGGTGAGACACCCGAAGAAGAACAGGCGCGCCAATTTCAATATAATCGCGCTCTACGAGAGTTTAATTTATGGCGCGATAAACCTTACGGCGATTTAAATAAGTGGCTTAGGACAAGCCGTGGAATGGATTTTGCGATTGAGTATAATACTTTCGATCCCGGTGGCGATGAGGAGGCCACCTTCCCTGGCGGCGAAGAAGCCGTGCGCCACTTCCAACAGACTTTTGATAGTAAGATCGAAATGGAAGAATATCTTCTCGACAGCGGCTACTCGATGGATCAACTATCTCATTACTTACAGGACCCCGAGGGCATCTACGGGGAGAAATAATAATGCTGCAGAGCTGCCTGATTCTTTTTTTAATTGGTTTAATCATGTCCCCGCTCTTGTTTTTATCGGTCGGTGCCACAGGCTATGATAAAGTCGATGATGGAAAATAGTTTGATTTGGGGCTTGCTTTTGTCAGTCAAACTGGTATAATAAGATATGGTAAGACACGAACTGAACGATAAATACGCGGGATGGTTGGAGGGGGTGAGCCCCTACAGCACTACCATGAAACAAATTCGTATTGGTGAGGCTGGTGATGAGGTGGAGGTCCAGTCTCGATGGCAGGACCAGACTACTGGTGTCACATGGCTTTATGTCGAACTGCATGGAGAACAGGGGTGGGTACTCGAATACGAGATCGACGAAATAATCGAATTGGAGTAGGAGACTTAGTGGAGTACCAGTTTAAAAATTGGGACGGGTATGAAACTAAAGTAGGTCTTATTACCTATATAGATAGTCGTGCTGCGTGGCAGGGAACTGAGGTTATTAAGGTTCTTGGCCTTGACGGAGAAATGTATACAATTCATCCAGAATATTTAGAAAAGATAGAGGAACATAATGAGTAGATATAAGGTAGAAAAGTATCTTTGGGGCCATGACGACCCCGAGGTCACGCGCTACACCCATCGCCGCATAAAAGAACTACAGGGTCGCCGTATCTTTAGCGATATAGAGGAGACAGGCCCTTATATTAAGCGGTATTTTGACCGGCTGAAGGGGTTGGACACTGATGCAAAGAATCCTCTTTAAAGAGTTCAAGTGGACAGACGAAAGCATAGAGGCGTGGCAGCCCATTTGGGCTGACCTCTGGCGCTTGGGAGTACAATGGGTGTGGCAACAGGGAGATCACTACGCGAGGTGCCTGCGTAATGCGGAGTCTCACCGCTGGACAATTTTCACAGCGGTGGAGCGCAACTGGTTATACGGTGACCTAGACGACGTAGCTCCCCTCCCGTCGATCACAGTTATTAAAGAATTACTTAAATGGGTGGACCGCAGAATCTACTCAGTCGAGGAGAACAGCGCCCAGGAGGAATTGGTAAAGGATACTATATCCCTTATGGAAAGCTGGCTCGATATATATGGTGCGGTTAATGGGGCCGCTCCTCTGCTATAAACATGGAGAAAAAATGAACAAACTAATGGAATTCGGGCGTGCGACACTGACACGCTTTCTTAACCTTCTAGTGGTCGTGGTGCTTGTCGCAGTCCTGGGCGTTTTTGTTGTAGCCAATGGGATAATGGTGACCAACTTAGTTAATCAATGGCAGACGGGAATGTATGTGAATGTGACCTTTGGGGTCCAAGCTGTTCTCGTTTTCTTGGGCATGGTTGGATCTGTGGCAGCAATCAAGGAGTACGTGCGGGTTCGCTGATGATGAAGACACTTTGGGTTTTTTTGCTCCTGGGCCTAAGCGGCTGCTTCCTGGTTGTCCCTGGTGATGACGGTTACTATGACTCCCCATATTATTACGGAGACTCTATCTGGATCGACGACGTGGAAGTTTTTTGTTCCACTCAATCATTCAGTAACCTTTCCATTTGGGAGGTCTGGGTAGATATTTATGCGTACTATGAAATTTCGGATGTGAGGCTTTATCTTTCCGATCATGAAGTTTCATATGTCACACTCTATCCCACCTACTACGGGAACGGCGGCTACTACCAGCAATTTAATAGTAACTTCATGAACTGTCATGAGAGTACTTTCTTTGAAGTAGAAGCGCAGGATGTATACGGGAACTATGCCCTGGCTACCTATCACTGGTAGCTCCAATTAATTTGCGAGAAAGGATCCATGAAGAACTATTTATATTATGAAAGAAATTCTTAAAGAGTGGAAGAAGTTCTTAACCGAATCTTCTTTGTCTCGCCTTTACCAGCACATTAGTGAGCATGACACCGCGATCATAACAGCTTTCCGTAACGACCTCTCCGACATGTCGAAGTGTGGTGACGGCGCAGTCGCAACTGAGCCCGATGTCACCAACATGATGAGGAATCGTGATTTGAAGGCTACCCTTCTATCGTTGCAATACGGGGTGACTAAGGTACGAGGTACCTACATTGAAGATTTTGATACCGCCGAGGCTGTAGAGGTTGGGGAGAATAGTTTGTTTGTGGTCAACCTGCTGGACGAGCCAGAGTTTTTTGACCTGATCACTGAGCTGGGAGAAAAATATTGTCAGGATTCGGTCCTCATGATTCCCCAAGGAGGCGAGAACGCTTTTTTGCGTGGTACCAACAATAGTGAGTTCCCCGGCTACGGAGAAAATGTTCCAGTTGGAAGTCTGACGATGGGCCAAGAGGCCGAGTTCATGACGCGAGTCCAGGACCGCCCGTTTACTTTTGGCGAGGGCTTGGATACTTATAAGAGCCTGTCGCGCAACGAAAGAATGGCAGTCAAAAGTATTGCCAAGAAAATATTAGGGTAGTGTGCTTACGCAAACTTCTTTCACCCAGTCGCTCTAAATTATTAACCTTTCAGGTTGATGACAGAATCACAATAAAACATTTAGCTTCGTGGGGT
>Ga0098061_1000963_pt1 | contig 14085 bp, 35 predicted proteins | sample 22_taG_FD_92579 | JGI IMG/M metagenome (GOLD analysis project Ga0098061, IMG submission 92579) | Marine viral communities from the Subarctic Pacific Ocean - 22_ETSP_OMZ_AT15343 metaG | ecosystem: Environmental > Aquatic > Marine > Oceanic | place: Subarctic Pacific Ocean | collected 2015-01-20 | reverse complement strand
TTTCCTATTTCCCCCCCATAATATTCTACATGATAAGAATATACATTGACTTCATATAGATATATACTATAGGTATCAAATCAATTGAGAGAGGTGCTTTCATGGACAGAGTGTTTACTAATCGACTTCCTAGCAAATGTGATTTTTGTGGTTCACATTTTCGAGGTTGGAACAATAATACATACTATGCGTGTATTAATCATATTGAGTATCAACCATGTGCTACAAAATACTACAAAGAAACTAAAGTTTCTTGGATGGTTGATTATAAAGGTCTCAAACCTAAAGGAGGTACATAATGTTAGACCTAATGACTCCTGAAGAACTAGCTGATTATTTAAAAGTGAGTTTACGAACCATCTATTCGTATGCTCAAAAGGGTAAAATCCCTGCCTTTAAAATAGTCGGTCAATGGAGATTCGATAGGGATGAAATCGAATCTTGGTTGGAGTCTCTTAAAAATAAGGGGAGGTAGTTCTCCTCCCCTTCATAATACTTGGGGAGGTTTTATCAAGTCTCCCCAAACCTCGACTAGATAATTCCTTTCCTATTCCCTTTCCCCTTAATAGTTTTCTACATGATAAAAATATACATTTACTCTACATAGTTATATACTTATAAGCATCAAGGGAGTTGGGAAGGTTTTGTTCAACATACTCCAAAGTTTTCCTTCCCATTCCCTTGAAATAAATAACTGGAGATTAGAATGTTTTACGATTTTTTGATAGAGAACTTGTGGTTTGAGTATTTTAAACATAAGCATGAAGAAGAAGAAAAACAAGCACTTGCTAAAGCTAGACCAGTTTGTTGTACCTATGACCCTTGTATTACTGGTAGACATAGGGAACTACCATCAGGTAGACTGGTCGATAAAAAATTAAGGAAGATAGTATATACGCCTGATGGTTTTGATGGAGATAGGTTTGGTACTTAACGAGAGGGGGGAGAAATCCCCCCTTCTCCTTATCAATTCTATTTATCAAATCTATTATCAACTCTCATTCCCATTCCTAGACTTGGTAATTCCGTTCCTTCCATATATTCCTTTCCCTTCCTATAGAAAAGATATACATGATAAGTATTGTCTATCAACTCGAATAGGTATATTATATAGGTAACGAATCAACAAAGGGAGTGACATGAAGAAACATTATATGACTAAACTAACAGATGAGCCATTAAACTTAATTGATATAGATAAATTAAGAGAAGTTCAAAAATGGTTTGAAGAACAAAAAACTTGTGAATCAAGGTGTTGTGAATCTAAAGTAAAAGAATTACGAAAACAGCAATCTAAATTAACCGATATAATACGACAAGTTAGATTGTCAATGCCTATAATTTATTATCTTAATAGGAGGTTCAAAAATGGCTCGTAAATGTGAAAAGTGCAATGGTTTACTTGAGCATGTAAAAGATTATGATTTTGAATATTTTCAATGTCTAATGTGTTCTAAAATAACAGAATACAAAAATTCTTTTGCATATTCTGGTAAATCATCTCTTGTACCTGACAAGTATAAGAAACACATAAACAACCTCCCCCCTAACTAGGGGGAGGCTGGTTACTTATCAATTCTATTTATCAATTCTAACTCGCCCCCATTCCTAGACTTAGTAATTCCACCAGTTCCATCTATTCCTTCCGTTCCTATAATAATATTCTACATGATAAGAATATACGACAGTAACCTACTATAGTAATATATAAGTATGGAAGTGAGGGAATGAAACTGAGAGACCATTCCTTTACTTCCAAATAAACTAATGAGAGGAAACATGCCTAACATTTTTGACGGAACCGAGGATATGATTGACAATAACGAAGAGGAATCTAAAGCTAATTGGGAAGCATGGAAAGAACATGAAGAGTTGATTGATAGTTCTTTTGGTCTTTTGCATAACTTCATAACTGCTGTTGTCGACCAGTTTAAAGGGAGTGAAACATGCTCTTCATGTAACTGCTACAAAGGGGTTCACATACCTGAAGGATTCAAAGAGTTGGTTCTAAACCATGAGCATGACATAAAGGATAACCTTGACACCATCTCTCGTGGATACAGAACTAATCAACAGGCTATGTTTCAGTTGATGAGTAGTAGTAAACCTTCAAACAACTAGCCTCTCTATCCCCCCTCTTCGGAGGGGGGGTCTCTCTCTATCAACTCTATTTTTGCCCCATAGGAATGTGACTTGATAACACTTCCAACATTCCAGTACTTCCAATTCCTTCCGTTCCTTCCCTAGAAAAATTATACATGATAAGTATTGCCTATCAACTCTAGTTACTGATATACTGTAAGTATATTAATAGGAGGTGGCAAACAATGTCCACTAATAACAACAAACACTTAGGTAACAGATATCCTGAGATAGAAGTACAGGAGGACGAAACACAATATACTATTTCTGGAATAGTAACACTTGTGGTTAGTTCTAATGTAGACCTACAGAAGGTCATCATAGATGAGAATTGGAATAGGTTGTCTCACGATAAATCAGCATTGGCTCATGTTGAAAGTGAAATTCATGTGGAAGCTAAGATACCATTTGAATTAGAGAAAATAGCTGAGATGAATGAAGGATGGCAAATATCTGTTGATGAAGTGGAATGGAGCTACGAAGGCACAGACGAATGGAGCTACGAAGGCACAACAGATATAGATTAACAGTCTATTAATATAAATAATCGCCCCCACGGAAGTGGGGGTGGTTCATAAACTTATCAAATCTATTATCAATTCTAATTATCAAATCTAGTTCCATCCATTCCTTAGAGAAGATAATTCCATAGTTCCACTAGTTCCTTCCTCTAGTAATTTGCTACATGATAAGAATAGTCAATAGCTTCATGTAGTTATAGAATGTAATCATATTAATTAAACGGAGGTCATACAAATGACATATGCAGCAATTGAAACAAAAGTTTTAAGACCCACAGAGGAAGGATTAGGTACAAGGATAAAAGCTTCAGAGATGGATATAGCACCATCAAAAAATAGAGCTATATCCTTGACTCGGTCATGGGATTACGCCCTTGATGTATTCGAGAATCACGAAAAAGTTGCTTTTGAATTACATTTAACAGTTTGTACCTATGTTTTAAATAATAGTAGCTTTGGTGGATGTGTTCACGAAATACATTATGGAAGTACTCAAAAGGGTTATGTTTTGGTTTCAACTCTACCCAAGGAAAAGTGGGCTGAGTATTTCGAACAATAAACTGTAACTAATAAATAATTGCCCCCTCGAAAGAGGGGGTGGTTCATAAACTTATCAAATCTATCTCTTATCAAATCTACTTCCCTTCCATTCCTAGACTTAGTAATTCCATGCTTCCAGTAGTTCCTTTCCTTTAATAATATATTGATACATGATAAGAATATACAATTATCTCTTATAGTTATATACTGAAAGTAACAAATTTAGGAGGTGTCCACATGAGTGGTCGCAAATTCGCAACAGAACCAAATTATGGTTCATTTAATTTCTTTGGCAAACTACAAGCAATAAAAGTAGTAGAGTCATACGATGTATGTATAGATGTACAGAAACGATATAGATGTATGTCTAGGTCATATGTCAATAATCAATTACCATTTACTAGAATAAAACAAGTTCTAGGTAATGGTAGATGTGAAATCTGTTGGGATAGAACAACAGACGATATGTACAACTAGACTGTACAACTAATAAATAATCGCCCCCACGGAAGTGGGGGTGGTTCATAAAATTATCAGGTCTACAAAGCTAGACTAGATAAAGACTTCCATTCCTTTTCCATTCCTCTTTCCTCTATATATTTTGCTACATGATAAATATGACAGTACCATATCAATAGTGTAGAATAGATTTATCAGTTAAACACCTAACTGGTCTGAGTGTGACAGTTCACAACCTTCCATTATTCCTTGGAAGTATCAATATAGGAGTTTCAACTATGGCTAACGCAAAAATCGATTTAGTTGAAGGACATAGCATAAAGACTGTTGGCAAGCAGTCGTTTGCAGTGTCCATCATTAAAGTTGACCCAGTAGAGTCAAAAGCAGGGAAATCAATCGTTCTTGCTTCTACTCGTGGTGCAGCCACAATTGTAGTCGACGGTGCTGAAGTACGCTTCAACGTCAACGTCTACAAATTAAAGAACCAAGCTTAATAGCTTAGTTCAATTGGTAGTCAACTCGCTTGGTAGGTGGATGGTGGTGTACCATCTACCAAGCAATAAAAAAAATTTTTTATCTCCTCTATTTATCTTCTCTATCTTCTCTATTTATCTTCTCCCTTTCCAATTCCTTTCCATTCCACTTAGAGTTGATAATTCCTTCCCTTCCTTCCTTAATATATTTATACATGATAAAGATGACATTAGACTAGCACTAGTGTAGAATAGATTCATGTCGAGTCGAGGTGGTCGATGTTGAACAACCTAGACTATAAACATTCTTACTCGGAGTTAAATTAAATTGTCTAAAACAAATACATACACAATTAAGGGTGGCTACCTAATAGCTAAGGTTAAGATTGAGCCTGTCACTAGTAAGAGTGGCAAATCAATAGTAGTTGCAAGTACTCGAGGTCGTGAGACATTTGTCCACGATGGCAAAGAAGTACATGTCAACCTTAACGCTTATCACTCGAAAGAGGAATAAGTATTAGATTGAGGGGAGAGTTTCGACATGCTCTCCCCCAACTTCTCTTCTTATCTTTTCTAAGATTATTATCAAAACTAATTTTATCAAGACCCCCTATTCCATTCCCAATTCCTTTCCGAATATATAATATATTTATACATGATAATTCCTTACCTATATTAAGATAGCATTAAAAGTTTTAAGGTAGTCTATAGACTGACCCACCATTCCTTCCTTTCCTATCTAAAATTATTTATACATGATAAAGCCTCTCCTAATTATCATGTCGCCTTCTGACAAAAAAATAACTTGACAAACAAATAAATTTGTGGTAGGTACAGAGACTCTGTACTGTTATTCTCTACAGAGTAGAGTAAGTATATACTCTACCCTGTAGGCTATGTATCTATACTGCTATGCAGTACAGGGTAACTGTCTGAGACTATGCAGTTTACCTAGCATGTACTGTAGTGTACTAGCCTTGACTGTAACAGATTTCTGTACTGTATATACTGTATCTGCATAGCTATTCACTTGTCTACAATGCTTACAGTCTGCATGGTCAAACTCTAGCCTAATCATTACTGTACTGATGAGAGGGAAATTCATTTTCAATTCTCCTGAAATTTGATACTTCAATAGTAGCATAGTTAGAATTTGACTGTCAAGGATTTCATTACTCTATATAGAGAGCCTTTATTTTAAAGACTGTCTATATAGTTTACTAGTAAGTACAGTCTCTGTCTTTACCTTTCTACCTACATTGACCTTGAGAGCCTTGTCTATTTCCGTTCCTTTCCTGTATACTGTCCAATTCCCTATACCTGATTTACTGAATACAGGCTTACTACTGGCTGTTGGTCTATACCTTTTCATTACTTTCCCCCTGTTCTACAGAGTCTTGCTCTGCTTCTTTCTCTGCACTTATCTGCTCTGTAGTTTTAGGAGTCCTGTTAAACTCCATATCAATATAGTTATTGAACCATCTCTCGCCCTTGCATTTTGAGCATTGCCCTATAACTCGCTTTGCACCTGTTGGGATGATGAAGTGATGATTGTCACTATATCCACCTTTGCCATCAGGTACTTTACAGGTATCCTTTAGTTCAATTAACTTCTCTGCTTTAGCCTTCTTATAACTAGTCTCAAGTGTAGGGTTAGGGTTAGCCTTAACCTCTGCATTTATAGAATCCCAGAAACTACTCTCTACCTTTTCAGGGGGATTGACAAATACAGATTTACTAGCCTTAGCCTTACTAGAACCATATACCTTAACATCCTTGTTTATACTATCCCAAAATGTACTCATTACTAAAACCTCGCTTTTTAAATTTGCTACCTAAATCTTACAGGAACGAAAACCCATTGTCAAGGTTTTTGAAAACCCCTATGCAGTATAAGAGTAATATATACTACTACTAATATTTCTATGTATTCTTACTCTATTCATTTACTCTACTCTACCTGTTTACCTGTTCCTGTACTTATCTATTACATTATAGGTTATTATAATATAACTATCTCTGTTCCTTATCCCACGCATTTACTCTGACCAATCCCTTGTTCTTTCTATGCTGAACCCATGTTACTGCCTGTACTACATTGTAGTGTACATCAAGTATCTTGCTTGCTCTAAGGTATGCATGTTGAACTCGTTTCATTACTCTAGGATTGCCAAAGCATTGTCTCAGTTGTTTGTCTGTCAATGTCTTACCAAAGTATACTGCTAGAGCATGTCTGTCTATTACTGGTTTGTACTGTCCTGTAGGGTTGAGTATTGCATGGTAGAAAGCTGTTACTTTATATCCACCCAAAACCTCATCAGGATTGACACCACAGGTTATCTGTATTGCCTTGTCATTATTAGCTTTAGTCTGTGTACTTTTACCTGTACCTGTAAATCTAATAGCCTGTTCTACATTCTTCTCCCATGACAATGCTGGTGAGAGTGAGGCTAGTATACCAGCACCTACACTTACATCTGTACTGTGGGCTAACTTAGTAACCTGTAATGCTATTAAGTGAGCATCAGGATACCAACTAGTACCTTCAGCTATACTTGATTCTGTTGCATTGTTATATGCATTAACTATATTTCTGAAACTGCCCTTGACTATATTTTCTGCTTTCATTGGAATCTCCACAAATTTGATGTTGCTTAAAAGTGTAGCAGTTTAAAAAGTCATTGTCAAGTACCCCTCTATATATACATAGTATCTATATGATGCTCTACTATAGAACACTTACAATCTCTGTGATGTGTCTCTGTACATTCAGCATATACACCAGTATGTACTTGACTATGTAATCTTCTATTCAGTTCCTCTTTATTCTGTTCCCTATCATTCTCTAATAGGGTAGGGTCACTTTCCCATTCCCCCCATATAAAGTCTTTGAGATTCTGCTCCATAAGTTCTAAGTCCATATTCTCTACCATTATATCCAGTAGTGTAGCTTTAGCTTCATCACTAATTATAATATCTCTCATAGATTTTTCATTGATATGTTTATTCACTCTGTGACCTTTAGTATCCATCGTTACTTAACTCCTCTGCTATAGATTGTTCTTCCTTGTACTCTATATATTCATTGTCAGGGTCTTCCCCACCTTCCTCTACAAAGAATCTAGCCTTCTGTTCATTCTCAAACTTCATTAATGCACCATCACTTTCCTCTAGATACCAATACCCATTCAATCCTAATACTCCATCAGGGCTTTGTAATGTTCTAACTACTACCATTATTAATCTCCTGTTGTATTTTATAGCTAGGGTTAAATCCCTCACCTATAGCAATCCTTAGATTGTCAAGTATTGATTCTTCTAATGGACATCCTATAGAACCACAATAAGTTTTGTCAATACCATAATGATATTCTCTGCCTTGTTTATCCAATCCTCTATTAGAACCATAGGTTATTGGTTGACCACACTTAAAACATATTACCATTCTAACTCTCCTTTAGATTTAGTTAAGGGTACTCTTGGTTCTCTCCCCATCTCTATAGGTGGAGAGCCAAATTCTTTGATAGCACCTTCCTCTGATATGTCTATGTTACAGGCACTATCTGAAAAGATAACGCAATCCAATGCTTTCAACAAGTCTATAGTTCTCTGATAACTACAGTCATATATAGTACCCTCATAGTTTGATAGGTCACATTTAATATCACATACATGGTTATGTGGAAAGTCTCCAAGACTCTCTATATCCAACCAAGCATCATTAAGTATATCTCTTATGTTATGTTCAGTTGCCATTATTCATTGTCCTCTCTCCACTCTAGATATTCCTCATGAGGCATACAATACTCTCCCCCACCTTCTATAGTTTGACATTCATCTGCATACTTTTTAACATCCTCTTTACCAGTAGCTATATACATCATGCTATTAGTAGCATAGTCCTCTCCACTACCATCTTTAGCTAACAGTATCTCCATAGCTTCTTCCTCATCTTCAGCTATAACTTCATACGACTGTTCAATTAATTGAGGTAAGGTTACATGGAAAACCTTTTGGTTTGTGTCATGCCCTGACATTCTATTTAATGGGCTTACATCTGCATTGTCCCAACTCATTATGTACTCCTTATAGGAAAGTTTAGTATAGTATAGTTTATACCTTGAAAGGACAGACCAGTAATAGCATCTGTACTTATCATTCTATGACCTTTCTTATTCATGTCATATACAGTTAACAGTTGTCTAGACTCAGGGTCAAACTTGAGTCCTTCACCTGTAACTCCTTTACCTACACCTCGCCTAGCAGACATAGTTCTTAACTCGCCTGTAGTACGCTTAATAAACTCTACTCCAAATATCCTACCCTTGCTATTTTTCATTATCTTAATAGCATCTTCAGTATTAATTATCTGCATTACTATTCTCCTCTTTGCAATCATGTGTACTAGCTATGAAAACCATATGCTCAATACACTCACTTTGTAAAATAAGACCTTCTTCAAGTTGCTCTAATAATTTATTGAATCGTTCTAGCATTATACATTCTCCTTTGAATATCTCTCAGCACAACAATAACAATCACAATCATCATCAGCATCATTATCTGCCATAGACTTTGTAGAGTGTGAAGTTGTTTTCCTACTCTCTATCCACTCTGTAACTTTCTCAGGACTACCCCAAGAATCAGATGGTGCATGATTGTATAACCATTTAAGTATATCCTCAATAATAGGTTTGTTAATCTTATCAGCATTGTAGAACGCTCTAGTTAAGTTGTTACTCAATACATAGTATAAGAAATCTCCACCACCAAATCCATATGTAATATACAATTTCAATGAATCCCTAACCGACTCAGGGCATTTGCTATAATCAATGTGTTCGATATATTGTTCTTTTAAAGACATTTGTCTAAACTCCTATATAAAATTCGTAGCTTTCGAGCCACTCCGAAAATATTAACAGGTTGAAATTTCGTTGTCAAGTCCTTAGTGCAATTCTAATATCATAGAATCTTATATGTCTATTACACTTTAATGTCTTACACTCACAATATCCATGTTCGTCTTTGCAACATATACAAACCATGTCTCACCTCTCTCTTTAATATTGTTTGTTTGGTGGGTAGGGGAAGAACGGCTATGGCTCTAACAGTATCAGTTTGCAATCTGATATCTGATGTTCCCTTCCTTATAGCCTTTTCATTACAGAGAACCAAAATGCTCCCCCTTTTCTCTAGAGACTCTGGCTAGATAACACAGTTCAACAAGGGTGTTCTTATGAGTACCCCAGACTCCTGACTGTTTCAGCTTCGTCCTACACCGACCTAGCCAGTTTACTCATCTCCAGTAAAGGATAGTTCTTCAGCTAATCTATCTCCAGCAGTATGAAATTCAGACCAATCATGATTATCGTAGGGTTTCCTATATCCTGTATTCTTTAATATCATTTGCTCATGCCCACTATGGAGTTCATGAGTATCATAGGGATTCATATTCCTCATGGCATTTAAATCAGATAGGATACTTCTTCCTACCTCTGCTCTTACTGTCTCACATCTTATATCCTCTGCTATTAATCCCCAGACTTTATCTATAAGTTCTGAAACATCTCCATGCCAACGCCCTTCATTCGGACTCATATCTCTTACTCGTTTCATTATAATCTCTCCTGTAATACAATAGCTACCATTAAACATATCCAAATTATAGTCATACAAACTGAAAAATATATACCTACTTTATATATCATAGTGTTCCCTTTTGTTAAATTGTGAGGGGTGTCAGATTCGAACTGACTTTGAGGTAGCTGATTAGCTATTGTCTACTCAACATCTAACTGCTCTGTAGTTTCCTCGTTTCAACTATAGATTCATTCATCGTATAGTCACACCTGTCCCCCCCATGTAAAAATATATTAAATAGAATAGTAGTGTACCTTTTCGTTCAAGTTTACAACTGTAGTAGTCTGCCTCGACTAGTATCACAGACCAAAGTGAGAGTAGGGACTTAGGCTTCCTGTTAGGCTACTCACATACACTACTATTCTACTGTTATCTATAGACCCATACAACTGTACAGGTCTATAAATTGTCTAGGGCTTTCTCGTCTTTATCCCTATTGCAGACCATCGAGTTTAACTAGTCACTCTGTACGACTTAACTCCATTCTAGATATAGGTTAAGTTGTCTGTCATACTCCTTTGTGTTTATCAGCTTTCAGGTTTTAGCTGTTGTCAGAGCAAGTATTTATTGTTTACCACTTCAGCATAAGTGAAGTAACTTGTCTCTGTAACTGTTCACATAATCAACCCCCAATGTATCTTCTAGAGTATTACTACTTTCATAAATACTATCAAGGTAAGTCGAAAATTTCGAACCGACTAAGAAAGCTTAACCGATTCGAAATCGTTTGTCAAGTCCCTAGAGCAGATTAATTAAGGTTAGGTTTAAATTCTTCAGGAGAATATTGTACATCATAAGGTAGAGTACCTAGCCCTAACTTATCTGTCTTATCCTCAACTAATTTATTTAACTCTCCTTCAAAATCTTTCAAAGACCTAAAGTGAAAATATGACATGACTATAGATTCTATTATCCACTCAGGGATATTCCCACCTTCCTCTAAAGCCTTCGTTAAAGACTTCATAGCAAGATTAGAATCATGAGGAAAGAATGGTTTCATAATCTCCTCTGCTTCATCTGATGTCATATTATTCCCCCTTATCTATTTGTAAACATATTTGACAATAGGTTCTGCATTTCTCTAGCAGAGTGCATGAAACCTGCTTTGTCATTCATTCTATTAGCATCTGTTATACCAATGGTCTTATAACCATTAGAAGTCTTAGCTACTAAATAGACTTTCAAAGTCTTTGTATTTGCTATGGATTTCCCATCAGACCCACGAACATTTAGCCTATAGCTATCAGTATTCAAAAATGTTTTAGTCCATTCTATGAACGCTCGTCCGTCAGGAGTATTGGGAACTCTAAACAATAACTGCTTTTGTGCTGACATAGTTATACCTCCTTATATTATACTTTACTATACTAAACTTTTGGCTTTGTTAAAGGCTCTTATTTTAGCCTCAGCCCTAGTACCGAACACAGAAGTAGAAGAATCATTATGACCTTTTCTATAATCCTCTGTCTCTACAATAGCTTGCCATATAGCCCAAGGAGTTTTAGCAAGGTCTGTAAATTCATCATTGAAAACATCATACCTTTCTCTAGCTATTTTCCTAATAGACTCTACTCGTTCTACTCTCTTGTCATATTCCTCAACTAAGTCTTTCTTTTCACTCAATAGCTTTGCCCATACTCCACCACTAATTTGGTCAGGAGTAATGTCTTTGGCTAGAGTTAACCTTCTTGGTTCAGAGGCATCAGGGTATGCAGACTTAACAACTGTCTCTGCTTCATCCTTTGTAATGGTAGTCGTAGATAATGTATTCATTACTGCAACTGCTTCTTCCCTAGCTGAATCCATTTGATTGAACAGTCCTATATACCATTCAGTATCTGATTCAATATTCCTAGTATGAGTTAGCCTTACATTGATTTTAGCATTCTGTAATCCTGCTGTCAATGTATTCTGACATACTACTCTTACAGGTGTAAAGGCAATCTGTAAAGCACCACCCCCATCTCTATGGTCTGATACTAAGAAATACAGATGGTGGTCTTCTCCACATATCTTACTTTCCCCAGCATCCAATGTCATGAATATCTTTTCTCCATAACCCAATGCACCTATAGTTTCTACAGGATACTTCTCAGTAATAGGGTCTAGCATCCTAGCTAAATCCATAGCCTGTATAGGAGTCCACTCTCTACCTACTATAGATAGAACTCTGTATTGATTGTCATCTTTTACAGGTTCTCTTACAACTGCAAAGTTCTTTGTAGGAATTAGGTCTATGCCTTCATCCCCTTTATCTATTTGAACTGTTACAGGATGTTTAGATATATGAAAGTCTATCCCTGTTCGCTTTACTGCCTGAGTCATAGATATAGGGTCTTCAAATGTTTCCCCTAATTTATGCCATGCAGGTTCTCTCTTTGCTAAAAATCTATCTCCAAATATATTAGCTGACATTATTCTTACTCTCCTTATATTGATTAATTATTATTACCAATGTAGCCCATACTCCAATGCAGATACCAAATGTACCTACTACTAACATTACTTCTGCTGTACTCATATATATCTCCTTACTGAATCCATTGTTCAGCACTACTTCTACTTGCTCTTACTTCATTTAGTTTATAGTCTATACTATCCAATGTAGATAGAACATCTTCTAACTCTGTTACATCATTCTCTAATGTTTCTTTTGCTGATGACATCTCATCTATTTGGTCACTAATAGTATTAACTGCTACACTACTTTCATCTATCTCATTATTTATCTCTCTTATAAGTTCTTCTGCACTAGACATTACTGTACTCCTTAAATCGATTTTTAATTTTTCAACGCTCCCCAAGGTTATCACGAACTCCGAAATCTTGTCAAGTCCCTTCTGTAGATTCATCATAGTTTATCTTTAACCTGCTCACTTATTTTTCTTATCAGTACAGTTTCTTTTCTAATGGTTATAGTTTCTTTTAATATATATAGATTAATTACTGTAAAGATAACCATAGATATTAAGACTAGAATTTCCATTCATCACACCTGTCATGAGTTAGATATATAGTTTGTCCTATGTCTGCATTACTACATATAGGACATTTTTGTACAAAGTCTATAGTCTCAGGATATACATAACCACATTCTAAACATTCTATTTCTTGTACTAAATCATCCCCACAGCCTTCACACTTAACTATTTCTAATTTATTGTCTGCTATTTCCTTAACAGCTTTAATGTCATACCTATACCTTGCTTGCCAATTAATAGTCTTATACTCTAATGCCATACTATTCGTTCTCCTTTATCTCATTGACCTGTACAATAATACATTCCTCTATGGGGTCATCATGTCTTTCCTCACACATATGGTCATATTCTATATCGTCTACAAATTCATCAGGCACTTCTACAGTTTTATAATGATGACCTATTACTTCGTATTCTATTACAAATTTCTTTTTCTTCATAATTCACATTCTCCTATATATTCAACAGGTCTTCTAACACACATACAATCAGATAGACATCCTCTTGGACAATCACATATCTTTTCATCATCCCCACAAGGTATATTCATACAAGGGCAAGTCTCTTCAGTACATGGTATTCTACATCTACATATTGTGTTCTCTTCTATTTCCTTATGCAATTCAGCTTTATCTATTTCCCACAATTCTTTTGCTCTATCCATGTCTGATGTCATAATTGTATTCCCCCCAAAGGTTTAATATATCTTCTTTCAAATGTTCTCTAGGGTATTTTCCATTAGCTACATCTGTAAGTACACCTATTGATTCTTCAAGAGTATTGTCACTTCCCAACCAATACTCAACCATTTCATTTGTTACTTCTCCGTACTGCATAATTCTCCTTATATTTATTATAGGTCAGGAACATAGAATTGCCTTAGTCTCCACCTAAGTGAACTTCATACTCTTAAAGTAAACTAACTTGCTCCCTTCTATATTCTGGACAGCAAGACACCACCTGACCTATAGTATGTGGGCGAGACATTGGTACGCATATGTTTCTATCTCTTTAAGTATCTTCATAGGTCATGACTCCTAACCAATCAACACCCATACAATTAATGTTTAAGTGAATGTAAATAATCTCCCATCCACTCTTTCATATCTACTGTAAAGTTTTCAAATGTATAGTCTCCATTATATAAATCCACCAACATCTCTATCAGTTCAGTTTCATTAGGAAACATATTCTCTAACATACTTACAGTTAATCTTGCATCATCCATTGGACTTGACATTGATACCTCCTAATGAATCGTATAGCATATAACCTATCTTCATCCAGTACACTACATCATCTTCTGTTATAGATTCCTTATCTCTT
>Ga0098061_1000961_pt1 | contig 14096 bp, 12 predicted proteins | sample 22_taG_FD_92579 | JGI IMG/M metagenome (GOLD analysis project Ga0098061, IMG submission 92579) | Marine viral communities from the Subarctic Pacific Ocean - 22_ETSP_OMZ_AT15343 metaG | ecosystem: Environmental > Aquatic > Marine > Oceanic | place: Subarctic Pacific Ocean | collected 2015-01-20 | reverse complement strand
GTTGTCGCTGATATCTATTCGGACCTATCGTCCAATGACGATAAAGGTGCCAATGATGCGGCCGAGAGCGCTCCGACAGAGGATCACAAATCTGCATCTGGAACCAGCGCCGCAAACAATTCAGTCCAAGAAGCCGCCGCAGCGACCGCCAACGCCTACGGCGCCGGCACCCAAAGCGCTGGAGCTTACGCCTCTGACGCCGCCGGCACCACTTCTGGATACCAATCTCAGGGCGCATCTAACGACAGTGATGCTTATGGTGGCAATTCAGGACAACAAGGACCCCAAGCGTCAACGACGCCCGGTGTAGATTCAGATGGCGGCGGAGTTGACGACGTTAACGAAGAAATTGACGGCACTGATCCTTTTGACGAGACAGATGACAATGTTAGCACTTCCGGCGGCCAGATGTTTGGCTCAATGGAAGACAAATCCTCCGATAGCTCTGGCGCCACCGCCGGCGGTTCCACCTCCAACACCCCAATCGGGGGCGGTAATATGAATACGGCTTTGACTACTATGGGAAGTTTTTAGAAAGGAACTTATATATGGGTAATTCAAAAAAGAACAAATATGTATTGAAAGAAAATAATGGATCTTCTAGTGATAATTTTCGAAATGCAGTTGGTAACTATTGGAAAATAACCAAAGGCTTTCCTGAATATGGAGACCCCACGGCCCAAGCCCCAAAGCCCAAAAAAGTAATGCCAGGGAAGCCACCTCGTGCTTCAAAAAGATCATTTTTTAAAATAATTCCCAAAAAAGAGGTTAAAAAGAAGCTTGACGATATTCCTTTTTTTGAAATTGACAACCAGTTGGAAATTTATGGAGATAAGAATTTTTATGGTAGTGTAGATAATTGGATGAGATATATGAAGGGGAATATCAACAGAAGAAAGGCCTTTTATGATTACGGTGTGGATATTTCTCTACCACTCCCAGAGTCTACTATTAAAAAGCAAAATTCAGGACCAGGCACGCTGTATAGAAAGACCGACTTTAATTATAATTATTATGCAAGATTATACGAAGAATCTTCAAAAGACGACCAAATCTCAGAGAACTCACTTCCGGATATCTATTTTTTAGCCAAACACAGACAAGAAGATCCCGAAGCTTCAAGTGTTGTCTTCGAAGCTCTGACAGCCGGCGGCCAGTTGGATCCCGGCACCCTAACCTCGATTCGAGAAACCTCGGACAAGCAAAAAAATCCTACTTACTTTAATGAGTTTGGAAACGCTCAAAAAACCGCTGCAGCTTTTAAGAAAGATTATATAGTCAAAAAAACGAAAAACTTAATTTTTGATACAGATTGCTCAGATTTTTTTAAGGTGGTTCGCGAAATGGAGCCGCTTTTTCCGATGAGCATCAACATCCAATTTATGACAGAAGCCAGGAATCAGTTCACTGAAGTTCTAGAAGATTCTAGGCTGAGCACCTCCCTAATGAGCTATCTGGCCCTTTTACCGCGAAAAATTGATAAAAAAACAGCCAATTGGTTCGGTGTTAAGAATCCTCCGATGGTGCGCTATTTTGAATCAAACAAGGGAGACCCGAAAACAAACACTTTTGTAAAAAGTAAAGACGTCCAACCTCGAATGATTGACTTATTTGTGTGGCTCAGAAACTTAGCTGCTTATGATCGTTCTGGTAACCCATCTTTAACTTTTGTTGATGGGCGCCCTAATAGAAAATTGTCAGGTTTTGAAAATTTCATGTACCTAATAATATTCACTGGAAAGCTTCAAACGCTAATCGAACAACATCAGCGATCCTATATCGATATATCCGATGGTGCCCCCGCGTTCTCGGAAACAATATGCTATAAAATAGAAAAGTCATTTGCCACAGGGGCCCCCGTGCAAACTGCGTGGATGCCGAATACCAACGAGATTGATCTTGTAAATTACATAGACACACAAGTGAAATACAATAAAGAATACAGGTATAAAATCACAGCTTATCAATTTGTTCTGGGCACTGAATATAAATATTCAAACCTTGAGTTCCCAGATTCTTATGGTGCCCCCAACAAGAAAAAGCTTAAGCGCCCACCTGCGAACAAGACGGGGGAGATTTATACAACAAGCGATAAGGCTACGTTTCGCACTAAGTTTGGTAAAGAGTTGTTTAAGGTTGAGGAAAAACGCCAGTCGACAAAAGACGAGAAATATTTTAAGGCCACCGTTAAGGTAACAGCGCGCCCATCTGTAAAAATTGTCGAATTGCCATTTTTCAATGTTGCCGGGAGAGTCATAGATGATCCACCGGTACCTCCGCACATTGACATCGTGCCTTATCGCGGTGTCGAGAATAAGTTACTCATAAATATGAACACAAGTGTTGGGGAATACGTGATGGATCCAGTCGTGTTGACGGAATCTGACCAAAAAATGATTAATGAAATTCGACTAGCAAAAGATTTGCCCCCCGGTAGCCAAATAACATATACAACCGACGACGCACTGGCTGCTTTTGAGATATACAGAATGAAAAAGCCCCCGCAAAAGATTGAAGATTTCGTTGGTAATTTACGAGTCAAAGTCAAGACGGATGTTGATTCAAAAACTTTACAAAAAGCATCATCAGCTTCGTACCGCGATTCGTTGGTTCCAAATACTGATTATTATTATATTTTTAGAGCAATTGACATCCACGGTAAAATCTCTAATCCGACCGATGTGTATAAAATTCAGTTGGTGAACAATGATGGCGCAATCTATCCTCTGATAGAAATATATCAAATGAAGCCAATAAAGCCACAAAGGCCAATAAAATCCGCCAAAAAGCTAATTAATATTGTCCCAACAATATCGCAAGCGATGGTAAATTACAGAAAATCACAAATGGGCGATGGCACTAGCGCATTCAACATACAGTCATTGATGCTCGGTACCGAGGAAAGACCATTATTCGGGGAAAAGTTTAAAGTAAGGCTCACATCGAGACAAACTGGAAGGAAGATTGATTTAAATTTGAACTTTAATGTTGAGTTCGACAAAAAACAAAAATAAATTTTACTACTACACAAGTAGGATACTAATTATATAGAAAGGAAGGAATATCGAATGGCTTTTTTAGACAATAGCGGAGACATAATTCTTGATGCTGTTTTAACAGACACGGGCCGCGCACGACTAGCTAAGGGGGATGGTACTTTTAGGATCGCAAAGTTTGCCCTTGGCGATGACGAAATAAATTATGAAAATTATAACAAGAACAACCCCAGCGGATCCGCATATTACGGGTTAGAAATTTTACAAACTCCCATTTTGGAGGCATTTACGAACAATTATGCTAGTATGAATTCAAAATTGGTTTCGATTCCTCGTACAAATTTGTTATATCTCCCCGAGGTCATATTAAATGAAGTCTACGGTGGAGGCGGAGACAAAGCGTCTTCTGGGACAGCAATGAACGCTGATGCTAATGCATTTTATGTTGCCGTGGACGATACAACCAATACCACAATGGCCCTTATGTCTGGGATAATCAATGGAACTGATGGTTCTGGCGGGTCTTATGTCCGAGCAGACCAGGGCCTTGATACCGATGAGATTTCGCCCAAAAGAGAACTCGAGTCTGATTTGGTTGAAACACAATATATGTTTGAGATAGATAGTCGATTGGGCGAGATTATTTCCACTGATGGAAATACGCTAGCGACCATATCTTTTATAGATGATGACTCCATAGCGAGTTATTACCTATCTTTGGGGACAGATTTAAAGTTCGTTGGAGAAATCACAGCTGATAAGCCGATTTCAGATGGCGCCCCAGGTCAAGTCATTAGGGGCCCCAGGGGAACAAAAGTTCAATTTAAGGTGCAAGCTAGTTTGGATCTAAATACCAGCACATATCTATTTACTCAACTGGGAAGCACGATCACGATAGATGTCCCACTACCAGACTCTTCAACAACTGCAACGAGTTTTTATTACATCGACTCCAATGTTCGCCTCACTGGCGTTACTACTGGGAATAGGTTAGACATCCCTCTGAGATTCATAAAACAAATTTAATATAAGGAAAAGAAAATGGCAACAGTATTTAAAAATCTACTAAGTAGCGACATAGCAACCACTAGGACGCTACTAAATGAGGCAATCCCGATCACCGGCACAATCATATCTGGTACATATGGAGTACAGAATATCAAAAATTATGCTCACGGCATGTTCGAGAGCGTGTATGACTATCCATACTTATCTTCATCGGCAAACCACATCATTGACCTCACGTATGGCTACGCCCCAGAAGTATCAAGCTCCGCCTACGTTCAAAATGACAAAAAAGTCAATATCTACAATCAGATGTCTCAAGTTTTGGTGGGATACAGCCCTGCCGGCCAGATAAGGCAATTTGATCAAGACGGCAGCTTCACTGGAGGCACCAAACATAAAGAATGCGTCTTCGTCAATTATGCCAGGTTACTCACAAAAGACGAAATTAAAAAAGGTAGTTATTCACTCGTTGTAAATAGTGGATCTTCTCAGGTCACCGTTTCTGATTATGGCGCCCAAAATGAATATCGAGTTAATTCCCCGTCCGGAGAGTATGGAATCCTCTATACATCTTCTCTCGCCGCCGCCGGAACTGGCGTCGGCCTCCTTTATTATCAGGCAGGGATTGCAGTCCTCACATCGTCCGTAGGAATTTTTAGCGGCTCTTCCCCTGCTTGGGACCCCTCCGAGTGGAAATCAACATATCAAATTTCTGGAGCTGCTGACTGTGTTAGACAAGTGTGGGAGAATAATAATTTTAATAACACGACGGAGCTAAATTCAACAATATATTTTTGCCGAGTTAATAATAACGAATTTAACTATTCATCAAACCCAACTTATTTGAGTGGCAGCAAAATTGCTACGAAAAACGTGTCTTCAGACCCGTCAGTGTCATATATAACGACAGTCGGTCTCTACTCGGCCGACAACGAGCTTCTCGCAGTCGCGAAATTGAGTGAACCATTGCGAAAAGATCAAACTAATGAGCTTACCTTACGAGTACGCCTGGATTATTAAGATGTTATGTCATTCAGAAAATTTAATAAAAACGATATTTTCTACAACGTAATAGAAACTAATCCATATGTTAATATAGCTATATATGATTCACAAATTTATAGACAAAGCAGACCTCAAATAGCTGGCGCATTTGTTTCGAGCGTCCCCAATGCTCCAACTGGCTTTATTTCTATGTATGAAATGAATGTTGATAGGACCTCTGGATCAACCGGGCTTATATATCCCTTTGTTACCAAGGACGGGACCCTCTCTAACTTCCGGACAATATCTACGACTGAGTTTAATAGTGATTTTGCATATGGTGATGTCATTTCAAGCTCCTATCCTCTCACTGCCGCAATTAGCAGGGAACACTTTCAGGAAGGCGTCACGAGCCGCCCTCACATAAGCGCCCTCCGCAATACATTAAATTATAATAAATATTTGAGCAAACATTACGCATATAGTTCTTCTTTAGGGGATAAGACAACGCAGGCACTTACTTTGATATCGCTTCCTTCCATTTTTTATGGGTCTACAATTAAAAAAGGAACAGTTGATCTAAAATTTTATATTTCTGGTACGCTAATTGGTCAACTTCAAGATAAAAATAAAAATGGCGAACTGATCCAGGTCGCTCCACTCGGGAGTACTGGTTCTGGCTCTGTCGCCGGCGTGGCTCTCTATAAGGAAGGGTTCTTTGTCTTGACCGGAAGTTGGCCTCTAGAAGTTGACCATGGCCGCAGCTATTTGGGAGGCGCCCCAGACCAGACGGCTTCTTGGCTCTACTACGCAGTGGGAGCACAAGACGACATCCCTGCTGGCTCGATACCATCTTCGAGTTATTCGATGGATTTCCGGGGAACCAACCCAATTCCCACCGTTACAATGCTCGCGCATGCCCCGAAAGGCGAGGTTAACTTTTCTGCTAATCCAACTTTCGTTGAGTATGGGCAGGTTCAGGCGATTAATTCTTCTTCTATGTGGGTTTTGGAACCTGATCTGATAATAAAGAATACTACAAAATCTCCGTATGTAAGTGGCACTGCGGATTTTCAAAAAACGACCTATATTTCGAAAGTTGGGATCTACGATGAGGATAGAAATCTAATAGGAATAGCTAGTGTTTCAAAGCCGGTCAAGAAAACAGAAGAACGTGATTTTACTTTCAAACTAAAAATGGATTTCTAAATGATATTGGGATTAGATGTTAGCACGAGCATCATCGGCGTTTGTGTGCTCGAAAATAACAAGATTTTATACTCAAACTATATAGACCTGAGAAAGATCGGAAATTTTTTTGCAAAAGCTGAAAAGACGAGAACAGTTCTCGAAGAAATAAAGAAAGGGTTTAAGATAGAACACATTTATATCGAAGAAGCCTTAATGTTTTTTCGTAGAGGCGGCTCAACTGCAAAAACGATGTCGCTTTTACAGCGCTTTAACGGAGCAATTTCATGGTTATGTTATAAAATATACGGAATCGAGCCCGGTTACGTCACCCCCAACGGCGCCAGATCAAAATGTGGGATCAAGGTCAGGAAAGGTCAAAAAGCGAAGGCAGTCGTCATGGATCACTTTGTTGACACCGGCGAGATCGAGATCTCATATACCAGAAATGGGAATATTCAGAAATATTGTTATGATATGGCAGACGCAGTTATCGTCGCCCGCGCAGCTTATTATTTATTGTCAGAGATGCAGCAAAATAATCCTTGACAAAGCCTGACATATATGTTATATTATTAGTATGCAAAAGAAGTTAGATATTTTGTCGACAATTCTGGGCCCACACTTTAAATCATCAGGTGAGTGTCTTTTTACTTGCCCCTACTGCAAGCACTACAAGAAGAAGCTTTCAGTTAATGTCGAGAAAAACGTATACAAATGTTGGATTTGCGATGCAAGGGGTAAAGATCTATATCGCATTGTCCGCCGTTTTGGATCTTTCAAGGATAAGGAGAGTTGGAAGGCGTTAAGTGGCGAACGCATCGATCTTGGTCAGTTTGACAGCTTATTCTGGGAAGAGAAGTTGTCCGAAGAGCCAGAGGAGGTTCTCGGCATGCCCCCCGAATTTAGAACATTGACCTCCGAAAACACTGATAGGTCTGCTATCCGAGCCATTAAATACCTTTCAGAACGAGGAGTCAACAAGAGAGACATTCTCAAATGGAAGATAGGGTATTGTCCACGAGGGCCCTACCGGGATCGTATTGTTATTCCGTCATTTAATAACAATGGCGATTTGAATTATTTTATAGCAAGAACTTTTTGCGATGATTATAGAAGGTACATGAACCCTCCATCTTCTCGCAATATTATATTTAATGAGTTATATGTCGATTTTGACAAAGAGATAACGATTGTCGAAGGCGTTTTTGACGCCCTGAAGACTGAAAACGCTATCCCTATTTTGGGCTCTGCGTTGAGGGAGACCTCAAAGCTCTTTAAAAGAATTGTAGCTAATGACACACCAGTTTTGCTGGCGCTCGATCCCGACGCGTCAGAAAAATCAGAAAAGATAAAAAAACTTTTATTGAAGTACGGAATCGAAATAAGAGAGATAAAGTATGAAGATAAAAGTAAGGACATTGGAGACATGTCCAAGCAGGAAGTGAGAGAAAGAAGCAACACGGCACCGTTTGTTCGTGATTGCGATGATCTTGTTTATGCTATTTCTAATATTTGAGGAGAGAGTAGTTTGAAGTTTGCCCACATAGCAGATACCCACATTAAAAATTTAAAATATCATCATGAATACAGGATTGTTTTCAAGAAAATGTACGATAGGCTCCGAGAGGAGAAGGTTGATTACATTATCCACTGCGGAGACATAGCTCATACAAAAACTCAGATATCTCCAGAATTTGTAGATATGTGCTCTGATTTCCTTCGCAATTTGGCCGAAATCGCGCCTACATATGTCATCTTGGGAAATCACGACGGAAACTTGCGCAATTCCACCCGTCAAGACGCCTTAACCCCTATTGTGGAAGCTCTTGCACACCCAAACCTACATTTGCTTAAAAACTCTGGTGAGACGCCCCTAAACGCCGATATAACACTAAATATTTTGTCTGTTTTTGATGAAGGTGGCTGGGTCAAACCCTCCGATCCTGATAAGATAAATATCGCCCTTTATCATGGCTCAGTATCAGGTGTTGTGACCGACACTGGGTGGGTTATGACGCACGGCGAACATCCGATTGAAATATTCGAGGGCCATGATTATGGCTTTCTCGGAGATATTCACAAGACAGATCAGGGGCTTGACGAGGACGGCAGAATTCGGTATGCAGGCTCGACAATCCAACAAAACCATGGAGAGACTGACGACAAAGGGTTTTTGTTATGGGATATCCAAGACAAGGAGAACTTTACTTGTCAACATGTCGAGATTAAAAATCCACGCCCATTTTTTACAATTATTTTAACACCAAAAGGCAAAATGCCTAGAAAAGTAAAGGTCCCCACCGGCTGCCGCTTGCGACTTGTTTCGGAAAGCAACCTTCCAATCGATGTAATGAGAAAAGCAACAGCGGTAGCTAAGAGAAGATTTAAACCGGAGAGTGTGACGTTCTTGAATCGAGCTTCTGGTCAGCGTGGTAATGTAGAGGATATCACAAATAATTTGAAAGTGGAAGATCTGAGAAATATTACCATCCAAGAATCTCTAATAAAGGAATATTTGAAAGACTATGAAGTGAGTGACCGACTGATGAAAAGGGTGCTCGCTCTGAACGCCAGATATAACAAAGTTGCGGAAGATAACGAGGAAATTTCCAGAAATGTTAACTGGCGTTTCCGATCTTTGGAATTTGATAACTTGTTTAATTATGGTGATGGAAATTCTATTAATTTTGACAATCTTGACGGTATAGTTGGAATATTTGGAAAGAATTTTTCTGGAAAATCCAGCATCATCGACTCTATTCTTTATACAATCTTTAATTCGACGTCAAAGAATGATAGAAAGACAGTAAACATCATTAATCAAAACAAAGAAGAGTCTTTTGGAAAGATAAAATTATCATCAGGGGATAGCGACTTTTACATCACGAGGAGTTCACAAAAATATGTTCGTAAATTGAAGGGTGAGACATCGGTGGAAGCTAAAACTAGCGCTGATTTTACATCATATGATCATAAAACTGAAATAGAAGCCGAACTAAACGGAACAACGAGAAATCAAACAGACAAAAATATTAGAAAAATGTTTGGCACACTGGAAGATTTTCTATATTCATCATTGTCGAGCCAGCTTGACTCCCTATCTTTTATCAAGGAAGGATCGACTAGGCGAAAAGAGATCTTGGCGAAGTTTCTTGATCTGGAATTTTTTGAAACAAAATTTAGATTAGCCAAGGAGGATGCATCCCTTACTAAAGGCGCCCTTAAAAAGCTCGAAGACCGTGATTTTCTTAGTGAGATTATCGAAGCCGAGGCTGATTTGGAGGAAAACGTAGATTTACTACAAAGCAAGAAAGAGAGTTGCGGAACACACCAGACAAGCATTAATTTGTGCAAGGAAGAGGTATCTACCATTGAAGAAAAAATTGCAGCCATCCCGGCCGAAATAATTGATGTTGTTAAGGTGAGAAAAAAGTTGACAAACAATAAACATCAAATAGTTGCACTTCGAGAGCAGAATTTAGAATTTACACAAAACAGAGACAAAGATAAGAGAGATTACGAAACAATTGTAAATTTTTTAGACGATTATGACGAGGCCACTTTATTTTCAAAGGAGCAGGAGTTACTATCTCTAACGGAGGGCCTCCAAGAATTAGAAATTCAGCTCGGGAAAGAGAGTGAGGATATGGCGAATAACCAAAAGAGAGTTTCCTTACTTGAAGGAATCCCTTGTGGGACTTCCTATCCTCGGTGTAAATTTATCAGAGATGCATATGTGTCCAAGGCTAATATTCCGATCAATGAACAACAAATTGGAGAATTGGCCACAGAAAAGAGTTCTTTACAATCAAAAGTCAAAGAAATAAATCCGAAACTTATATCTTCTCAGATCGAAAATTATCGCAAAATTGTAGATGAGAAAAACACACTTTCAAATAGCGTCATAACATATGATTTGAAAATAGAAAAGAATTCTTCCGCACTCAGAGAGCGCCGCCTCCAAGTAGAGCAGCTAGAAGAGAAAATCTCAGAATATGAACTAAACAAAGACGCAATTGAAAATTTAGAAAAGCTTAATAAAAAATTAGAAAATTTAAAGTATGCCCAAGGGGAGAGTGAAATAAAGCTAGAACAATGCAACGAAGAGGTTCTTGGTTTTTATAAAACTATAGGCTCTTTGGAGCAGAGGGTTAAAAATTTAAAAGATCAGCGCCAGGAATACTTAGATTTAGAAGAAGAATTTTCTGCTTACGATCTCTATATGAACGCTATGCACGCTAATGGCATAGCGTTCGACGTTATACGGAGAAAACTTCCAGTTATTAACGATGAAATAGCGAAAATATTGGCCAATATTGTTGATTTTGAGGTATTTTTCGAGGATAACGGTAAAAGGTTGGAAATATTTATCAAGCATTCTCAATTTGACCCGCGACCTTTGGCAATGGGCTCAGGCGCCGAAAAAACACTGTCGGCCATGGCCATCCGTTTGGCCCTCCTAAGTGTGTCTAACCTTCCTAAGTCGGATATATTCATCTTAGACGAGCCGGGTACTGCGCTGGATGAGGAAAACATGCAGGGTTTTATTGATATTTTATCGATTATTCGATCATATTTTAAAACTGTGCTGCTTATCTCTCATTTGGATAGTTTAAAGGATTGCGTTGACATGCAAATTGTAATTGATAAGAAAAATGGTTACGCTAGCGTAAACATATGACTAATTATAGATGTTAATTGGAGGAAAAGTGACAATGACACAAATGGCAAAGGGTGCACTAGACAGAGTTTTAGAAAAGGCCATCTCAAGGAAGTTGCTTGTGTGGGGAACCGCGACCGCAATGTTGTTCACATCGAACCTGGAGAGCGAACATTGGCTTTATCTGAGTGCTTTGTATATAGGCGGCCAATCGGTGATTGATGCAATCGTTAAATTTAAGGGTGCATAGTGATAAATATTAATTTTGGAGATGTCTTCAAATACGTCGGGGCCTTTTTGGCAAAAAACTGGCAAACAATAGTTTTGATTTCGGTGATTTGTCTCTTTTTCCTTACCAAAAATGATTATGGGGCCCTTAAAAAATCGATGGACGCCATGTCTATCAGTTACGAAGAGCAGATAGCAACCTTGCAGGCTCTTCACGAAGAAGAAATAGCAAGAAGGGAAGAGGCGGTTGCTATTTACGAAAGGGAATTAGCAACATTGACTGAGAAATACGAATCTGCCATCAAAAATTTGCAAATAAGTAAAGAAGAAGATGTTAGGGAATATATCCGTGACTTCGAATCACAACCAGACAAGCTCGCGAGAGAAATAGAAGAACTATTGGGGATTGAGTATGTTGAGTAGACTTATTGTTTTATCATTTTTGATGGGATTTTTTAATATAGCCCACGCCGGCGGAAAATTCACCTTTGTTCAAGATCAAGAGCCAGCACCTTTCACTGGTACGTTGTTCGACCCAGAAGCGACAGCAAGGATCCTTGCAAATGTTAAGTTTACGAGAGAGCAGTATGCGCTAGCCCTTGCGTTCGAACTATCAGCACAGGAATGGGCCTTCAGGCTTGAAATGGACCAAATGGAAATCACGCTGGATACTGAAAGAAAAAGATACGAGTCAACTTTGGAGTTGAAAAACAAAGAAATTGATAAACTCAACACTATTATCGCAAAAAAGCCAGGGACAAACTCTCTTATATGGGGCGTCGTCGGCGGATTCCTCGCAGGAGCCGGAGCAACCGTAGCCGTTGTCCACGCAGTGAATAAGTGAAAAAAGATTTAAACGAAGTCGCCAAATACGAACTTGCCATTTCTAAGAAATATGGTGAAGAGTCTATAAAAAATCCTCGTTCGGAATGGAGTGACGAAAAAGAAAAAGAATACCAACAACAAATCAGAGATTTATATTTAAAAGAGTCTAAAATTCAAGAAAAAAATGAAAAAATAGAAGTTGATGGAATTTTAGTTTCTAAAAAACTAATTAATAAAGATAATAATAGAATTTGCCCAACATGTCACTCATATTCTTTCGAATTACGAGATGATGTTTATATGGCAAAATTTGATTGTTGCTTTAAATGCTATATTCAATGGGTTGAGGGCCGCGAAAAAAGATGGAAATCTGGCTGGCGCCCCAACAGAGAGGAAACAAAATAAATGGCTACAACACTAGAAATCATTCAGGGTATTAATCAAGCAGCCGCAAATGCTTATGATGGGGCCCACGACCAGCGCTTTGTGACTGGCGACCCCAAGAAGATCGGGTTAAACAGAGAAGAAGGCTGCGCAATTGTTGACAGTCGTGTCTCTGATGGCTTCGGAGTAAAAATCATAGGAGATATGCTTCAGATTAATTATGAGGCGAACATCAGATTGTCTGATGTCTATGCTAACGGCTTCGAGGAAGAGTGTGAGAGAAAGGTACAAGCAATTGCTGATTTCCTCAAAAAAGAATACAAAACAATAACGGGAAAATCACTCTCATTAACACCGGAGGGCGAAACGACTTGCATCGTTCAAAATACTAGTAGAGTCAGGACGTTTGTTATGGCACACCGACTTTATAAAATTGGCGGCATGCGGGGTGTAGAAACTCTTGGCGAGGGAATTGAAAATCCCCTGGATATCAAATATCACCAATTTTTAAATGAGGGTGGTTTTAGCGAAGAGTAAAAGGATGCCACCCTATACATTATCTAAAAAAGAGATAGTAACAGAAATACTTAAGTGCGGAAAAGATCCCAATTACTTTGTGAATAACTACGCCCGGATTTCGCACCCGATTAGAGGGCTCATACCCTTTAAAACCTATCCCTATCAAGCTGATTTGTTGGTTGATTTTAACGATTATCGTTTTAACGTAATTTTAAAGGCGCGCCAATTGGGAATATCCACTATTGTGGGGGGATATATTGTGTGGTTGATGTTGTTCCACCGCGATAAAAATGTCCTCGTGATGGCTACCAAGTTTGCGACAGCGGCAAACCTAGTCAAAAAAGTCAAAGCGATTATGAAAAACTTGCCAGAATGGCTAATCCTATCCCAAATTTCAATCGATAACCGTGCGTCCTTTGAGTTAGCCAACGGATCCCAGATCAAAGCCGCCTCTACATCGGGTGATGCGGGCCGCTCGGAAGCCCTATCCCTCTTGGTTCTGGACGAGGCAGCCCATATTGACAATTTAGAAGATCTTTGGGCCGGCCTATATCCTACGATTTCCACAGGCGGCCGCTGTATAGCTCTGTCTACGCCAAATGGTGTCGGCAATTGGTTTCATAAGACATATTCAGAAGCCGAGGAGGGCTCAAATGATTTTCATCCCATAGTTTTGCCATGGGATGTTCACCCCGATCGCGATGATGCGTGGTTTGTTAAAGAAACGCGGAATATGTCCACTCGCGAAATCGCCCAAGAACTCGAGTGCAATTTTAATACCTCCGGTGAGAGTGTAGTCCACCCAGCCGACATTGGTTGGGTTGAGACTCTGGTCCGCGATCCGAAATATAGAACTGGTTTTGACCGTAATATGTGGATCTGGGAAGAATATCAGCCTGAGTGCTCTTATTTGATGGTTGCAGATGTCGCCAGGGGCGACGGCGCCGATTATTCAGTATTTAATATTATTAAGCTAGAAACGATGGAAGTAATTGCTGAATACCAAGGAAAGCCGACCTTGGACATGTATGCAAATATTTTATTGCAAGCGGGAAAGGAGTACGGAAGCTGCCTTTTAGTGGTGGAAAATGTCGGAATCGGGATATCTGTATTGGAAAAACTTATTGATTTGAATTATCCAAATTTATATTACTCCATCAAGAGCACTCACGAGTTTGTTGAGAGTCACCAGGGAAGCATAGCCAACAATGCAGTGCCCGGTTTTACTACTTCCACAAAAACTAGACCCCTTATTGTCGCAAAACTTGAAGAATTCATTAGAAACAAACTAATTAAGATAT
>Ga0098061_1000960_pt1 | contig 14112 bp, 14 predicted proteins | sample 22_taG_FD_92579 | JGI IMG/M metagenome (GOLD analysis project Ga0098061, IMG submission 92579) | Marine viral communities from the Subarctic Pacific Ocean - 22_ETSP_OMZ_AT15343 metaG | ecosystem: Environmental > Aquatic > Marine > Oceanic | place: Subarctic Pacific Ocean | collected 2015-01-20 | reverse complement strand
GTTTGGCACAACGGGGCGCTGACCGAAGAGCCTGCCCTCTTAAGCGACGGGGATTTTGTCCACCTGTGTCCTGCCCCGGCAGGCATCGTAGGAGGACTGTTTGCGGCTCTTATTAAATACATTGTCACAGCGGTCATTCTGGCCGCGATCTACAAGCACTTCTTCTACGAAGAGCCGACCGCGCCGGACGATTCCGTCCACAACTATTACGGGTTCCAAAACAAGTACCGCCCTGAAGGCGATGCGCTCCCGGTCGTTTTTGGGCGCTTGAGGGTTTCTCCGCCCGTCATCAACCAGAACATCCTGGGCTACCTTCCGGCCTACCCCACATCTCAGCTTGTGATGGGGGACTTCGAGAACCTCAACACGCTGTTCGTCGTCAGTCATGGACCGATTGAGGGGTTTGAAAATCTGAGAGCGCAGGTCAACAACAAGATAGAGTGGAACAATGTGCTGGGGGGACGCGACCCGGCATTTGCTCTGGGCGCGGAGATCAACGGCGTTGATGCTGGGCAATTCGAGACCACTTATGAGATACGGACAGGGACGGGAGCGCAGACGCCGATTAGGGGGGCTCAAGGATTCGTCAACTATACCGACGCTGGCGTCTCATACGACCTCGGCTTTGAGGTCCCCTACGGCGTAAGTTTAATCGACAACACCCCCTCCGGCAAACTTGATTACGAGGATCGGATGGAGGCTGAATCTACGGAGTACGTCAGCCAGTTCTTGTCTACAAAGAGCGACCGCATGGTCGTCCAGTTGGGCTTCCCTCGGGGCCTGTACAAAGACCACAACAACAATGGGGACTTAGAAAACAACACCCGGAGGGCCAGAGTGCAGTATTGGGTAACCGATGCCAGCGGAGACGCCGAACCCGATTACGTTCACCTGCTGCCTTCTATTGAGATCACAAACGACGAGAGCAACGCTTTCAGCGTGGACTACCCCATCACGCTGGAAAACCCCGAGAACACGGTCGGGGGCGGAGGAACGAAGGGGTACGCCTTTGTTGAAAACACCACGCCAGCGCGGATTGTAGTCACGGGCTCCTCGGCTTCGGGGAGTAGCTCCACCGCTGATCTTGGCCTTCTGCACCCTGGGTCAGCAAGCAACGTGGAGTCAAGGACCGTAGGCTCCTTCGACCAAGACTATGCGACGTGGGACCCCAACCTTCAATTCTCCTTTGCCTCCTGGGTCAGCGTCCCTGAGTGGGTTGGGGGTTGGCAAGGAATTAAACAGCCACAATCGTGGTTGTTCTACTGGGGTCGAGACACCGCTTCGGGCACTACTTGGCCTTTTCAAAGCGTGGCCTCGGCGGCAAACCTTTGGCAGCCGGACCCTCTGCGGGCAACCACGGGCGTCGAGGGATCCGTTCAAACAGACCGTTATGGTGTAGCCGCTGCGCTAGCTGTTGCTTCGACAAATACGCTGGCATCGCTTGGCATCCCCGGTGGCGGCGACGACCCCAAGGTGTACCTAAAGTTGTATGCGTGGGAGGCGAACGTGGGCGTTGACCAAACCACCGAAGGGCCTCGCACAGACTACGGCTATATGTCGTGGTGGATCTCCGAACTCCCTGTGGGCACCGTAAGTCAGTTTGCTTCTGCAACGCCTAATGTCCACCTTGGGTTCACTTATGACCAAACGACGTTCACTCTTGACGGGTCTGGTCTGAACGGCGGCAAGGCAACGGTCAAGGCGTATGTAAACGGATACCCCCATGTGATGATACTCGGCCCTCCGGGTGGGAACATCCCTGTAGGAAGCGCGGGGACTAGTTCAGCAGGTGAACCGGGTTATCTATACGGACACTCGCCTTCAGAGGGGCCGTTGGCTGGGCAGAAGCACGTCCCCTGGCGGTTCTTCACCGACACCACGACTGTGCTGAAGATCGGTGGGTGGGACAACGTCACGGGGACCGGGGCTGCCTTTGCTGAGTCGCAGGCTGCGCTCTGTGAGTACCTCTTCTACGACGGCATCATTACCGAGCCGGAGCACGGGGGGGCTGCGTGGTATGTGGAGCAGATTGCGACGCTTGACGACACCGGCAACCTAAACGCGAGCGTGACTACGACGGCGTCTATCGACCCTCTGCAAAACCACGTCAAGATTGCCTGCCCGTTCGACAGCGCGACCGACATCGTGGCGACCGACTTCTACAAGAATTGGGCCTATCCCGCCGCCACCACTCAGGCTGGCGGTGCGCTTGAGATGGAGGATGTTGGAATCACGGCGGCAAACACTACGGGATCCCCCGTCCACAACGGGCAGACGTTGGTTGCCGAAGGCAACTACTACATCGTTGAGGTCTTTGTCGGTGCCATTACGGTCTCAGAGACCGATGACCAAAACACTTGCGTCATCGAGTCCATTACGAGCTTCGAGTCACAGCCCTACTCGTACCCCAGCGTCGCGCTGATCTCTAGCACCATCAAAGGCGCAGACCAGATCAACAACTCTCAGCCTGACCAAACATTCCTCGTCTACGGGAAGCAGGTAAACGTGTGGGACGGAGAAAGCGTAGACAACCCGTCGTTTGTGAGGAAGTGGTCGGACAACCCTGCCTGGGTCGCGCTTGATGTACTCTCAAACCAAGACTACGGCCTTGGATCCATCTTCTCTCCAGATGGCACCTACGACAATTTTGAGTTACCGCAGTTCTTTGAGTGGTCCGCGTTCTGTGAGGAGGGAGTCCCTGACGCCTACGGGGCCTTGAAGTTCTTTGGGGTCAGGTGTGAGTCTCCCAATGCAGACAACATCATTCTCCGCTTTGGTCAGGTGACTGGGAGCGATGCGACACCGTTCCAGCGTTACCCCAGCGGATGGTCTGTCGGCAACCACCTGTCTATCACTCAGATCGACACCTCCACAGGGCTCCCCGAAGAGCTGGTGACCAAGGACGATGTGGAAGGCGGCTTCAACAGCGCATCTAACCGCCTTGAGATCCTCGACATTGACTTTGGGAACGCAAGTACAGCAGACGCCGATTACCACGGATACACAGCCTTCTTTGACGTTACCCTCCAGTGGAACCGAGACCTGCCCTTCCCTTCAGGATCCCCAAACGCATGGTACTTTGCTGACGACCAAAACCTCACCTTTCTAGGGAAGGCTAGTGGCTACGAGAAACGATGTAGCTACAACGGGCAGTTCGCCAAGAAAGACGCTACGGCGTGGGACTCTCTGATCGAACTGTTCCAAGTCGGACGTGCGATGCCGTTGAAGGTTGGTCGCAAGTTGATGCCTATTTGGGATCGCCCCAGAGACCCCATCGCTATGTTCAGTCAGGCGAACATTATCACCGGGACATTCGAGTTGTCATACAGCGACGCGAAGATGTCCCCGAACTCGATGGAGATGGAGATTCTTGATGAAGACAGGAACTTCCAGGGGCAAACGGTCTTAGTTGACCACCCTTCAATCCAGACCGCGACCACCTTCCAGCAGGTACGCAAGCAGCGGATAGCGTTCTCCGGCTGTACATCGCGCTCGCAGGCCATCAGGGAAGCGACGTACCGCCTCAACAAATTCTTCCTGTCGCTCCGCACGGCCCGATTCGAGGTTGGGCCGGACGCGATAAACGTCCTTCCGGGCGACCGCATCCTTGTGGCCCATGACGTGCCCAAGTACGGAGAGAGCGGCAGGCTACCTGCGGCTATGGTGATCTTTAACACGCATCACGGTGCCAACAGCCTGTACAGTTCGTGGACTCTCGCTGGTGGTGATTGCACGATCTCCTCGCGCTCCCTCCTGCAACTCTTCACACAGGCAGAGATCGCTGCTTCGGAATCAGACTACTCCGGTGGCGTGACGCTGGGATACTCCGTTCCTACGGGGTTCGGTCAACTTGGCGAGATCCTCGCAGGCGTGGCCGGAGACCCCGGCTACGAGCGCAGCCCCTTCTACGCTGCACAACACGTCTGCGTAGCTGACGGCCTGTACCCCTATCCGGGCAACCCGTCTACGGAGCCCTACGCTCCCTTCGACCGCATCGATAGCCAGACTAAGAAAGTGTGCTTCTCCGCATACTTTAAGGAACCGGGGACCTTGGGCGCTTCTGCTGTGGGTGGAGCATCCAAGGAGGTGGCGCTGATGATCTACCGCTTCTGCGATGACCAGGGCTTTGTCTCCAACGGCGAGCATGGATACCGATTCGAGTGGAGTTCTGGTGTTCTAAGCGCGGTCTCTAGCGGAAATATTGGGGCTTCAGGATGTGTCACGGCGGCTGTTAGCTCAGAGGGAAGCGGTTGGTACAGGGCTTCTGTCGTGTACGACAACAACGCTACTGGTGGAGGCGGAGCAGGTGCGGTAGGCGAGTATCTTCAGGCCCGTCTCTTCTACACATGGGATGACGACACGCTGGCAAACCAGCCCACGTTCTATGACGTGGATGACGGCGGCAAAGGCAACCAATTCTTCTACTTCGGGGACCCCCTTGCCCTCGACAAAGCCAACAGCAACGGGTCGTACCACTGGGACGGAGCCTACGCTCGCCTGACTAGCGGAGCCAAGATCGTGCATGACTTAACGGTCGCGCCTCCTTTCTACGCGAACGACACGACGGCAGGCACGGGGACTCCGGGCGACCGGGGCTATGTGCTCTTGTTCGATCACATCGCTGCCACGACCGACAACAAGATGGTGTTGAACCAAGCGGTCACGCTGCCTACGGGGTCGGGGGTTGCTACCTGGCAAGACGAGAAGTTGTGCTTTACCGGGTTCTTTAGGCGGTTTTCTTCTGGTGAGTCTTGCAGCATTGTTGTGCGCTTCGCCAAAGGTACTGCCGTTGCAAGCAGTATGTATAGCGGCGACGGAGCTACGATCACTCTGGACTACGACGGCGCAGGATCTTGGACAACAGGCGAAGGTAGCGTTGCAACCCCCCATGTAACCGTGAACAGCCGCACAGTTAGCGCCGTCAGGATTAACTCTAACTCCAACGACGCTGATTGGGTGCAGCTTGATGTTAGCCTGACTTTCGCAGCAGCGACCGGGCTCGGCACGTCGCTTGGCGTAAACGTCGGATCGGCTAGGGACTTTGGTGCGGACGGTTCTGGACGCTTCTACGCTTGGGGCTTTCGCCTTCACGGGGTTGACGCTGTCGGCAGCGGCACGATTAACCCCTACCCCCACCAAGGCACTCATATGTGGGGGCCTATGTACGAGCCCAACTCTGGCGCTTCTGTCGGCACGTTCTCCGCTGGAGCGCAACTAAAGCTCGACCGAGATGTGACGTTCACCACGGGCAAAGAGTACGAGATTTATCTCCGCTCATCGTTCCAGCGCGACGTGATGCTGGGTGCCGACGTGACTGAGGTGGTGACGGTCGCATCCAAGGAAGTCCCCGCTTCTGGGTCAACGACCAAAACAGCGAGGAACTGGATTGAAGTGAGCACCCCGCTCAAGATGTTCCCCCGAGTCGGTGACCTCTACTCTTTCGGAGAGAGCGGTAGTTCCACAGAAGACTTCATCGTGAAGGAGGTCTCCACCAAACCTGACTCCATGATCCGCAAGATCGAGTGCATTCAGTACAGTTCCGCCGTCTATGAGGACACAACGTTTGCGGACATCGTCAATCCGAGCACAGACGACGATCCGCATGACGGCGGCGTGGGGGACTACGGAGGCACGGGCAGCACGGATGGAGGATATGGGGTCACTTATGGAGGCCCCATGTCTACTTCGCTCATCGTCCAGGCTGAGTCGCGCCCTTATCGAACCTTCGAGGGTGGATCTCGCCCCACCGTGAAGATCTCGTGGAGGCAGACAGATCGTTTCCGCAGGATGCCCTTCCGGGAAGTTCGACTTTGGTGCGCCAAGATCAACACGGATGGGACTCAGGGCGCACCTCGGTACATCACTTCGATGCCAGCAGGGGTCAACTCGTACCGCTACGAGGACGAGTTCCTTAACTTTGTCTCGCAGTACCAGTTTTGGGTGCAACCCGTAGGCAGGGATGGAACGGCACCCCCTTTCTACCGCTGCCCGACGACGCGAACGGACATTCGCCGCTTCAGCGGCCTCCCCTCTGCTCCGCAGGTTGAGATCGCGATTCATGGGTTCAAGCAAGTCTACGACATCGACGATATCCCCGTGGGGGAAGTGGGGGTGGGCTCTTACGAAGGACGCATCGGGGGCTGGCTGATCTCCAGTCCAGCGTGGATCGTTGACTCGATGAACCGAAGGTTCACGTCTGATGCCCTGCTCCCGCTTCCGACGAACTCCGCTGGAGATGGGCAGGCCACCATTTATGTCAGATCGAAACTCTCGACGGGGCAGTTTGGAAAAGTAACCACCGTGACGGGGACCGAGGCGTTCCCTGATGTGCTGTCTTCGCGTCAACTGATCGCTGAGAACGACTACTCCGCCGCCCTCGACGGATCCTTGGATGTCAACCTCTACATCACCAGCGACGTTCTCCACTGGAACGCGGCCTCCAGTTCGCTTGGGCCGGTGTACTACAAGTGCAACGAGTTAGATGCCGGGACGCCTCGACGCACCGTGGTCAATGCGTCTATCGCCGGATACCAAGTTCGACACGAGACGCTTGGCGACACCACATTCACCCTTGGAGACCAGACCGGGTCGAACTGGTCCCTAGAAGGCCCCATGCACGACGATGGCGGGAACGCCTCGGTAATCATTCAATGGAGGTGGACTAGCGGGTCCTCGATCACGGGGGAGACCTGGAAAGACTTTGTTCCTGGCGAGGTGTACGCTCGGAAGGTCCAGCTCCGACTCAAGTGGACGCGCAAGAACGCCGGAGATCAGGTCAAACTCACCCGGTTCACGACGATCTGCAACGACGTACCCGCGACCACTCAGGTCGATGGAGGCACCTTCTGATGCGCTACATACCCATCCTCCTACTCCTCGCCTCCTGCCAAACATGGGGGTGGTCAGACACCGCTGATGTCTTGATGCCCGACGAGTTCACGCTGGGATCTGGCAGCGTAGACTCCAGCCTTTCCGGCGCGACGAACCCGTGGCACGACCAGCAAGGCGATGAATGGCCCATCGACATGGACGGAGAATCCGAGTCCACCTACGCGGCGCTCACCTGGGATCTCCCCTCGTTCAAGTCCGACAACGGCATGAGCCGCGAAACTCAGCGCAACCTTGCGCTCCTCGTCGATCACATGGTCGCGGAGGAGGGGCTTGTAGCTACCACAGACGAAGTAGAGGAGGTCTCCGAACAGGCGACCGTAGGTCCCCTGAAACTCAACTTGCGCGAAGGCGTGTCTCTCCCATCCAAAGAGTTGTTCTTTAGCGTCCTCGGGGCTCTTCTCCTCGTCCTGGTCTTTGTGCGCTACAAGGCCAATGCATCCAAGAGGCGTTGGCAGTGAAGCACCTGTGGCCCCTCATCATTTTCGTCGCGTTCGTCGCGGTGTTGTGGTTCTCCTCTTGCGTGACCTCTCCTCCTCCCTACTCCCCGCCTATTCACTCTATCCAAACGATCACCACAGTCTGCCCAGGGCCGCTCTGCGCTATCTGTGCCGCTGACTCGGAGAACCCCCAATGACTAAAGCCGACAACCCCCCTCGCAACACATCGAAAGACAGCGCGGAAGAACTAGCCATGCTGAAACGCATTGAAGCCGATCTGGCAATCGAGCAGCTTCGCGCCGAGAAGGGCGCGTCCGAGAGGGCTGCTGAACACCTCGGCGTCTATGGGGGTGGATACCTCTGCTTCATGGTCGGATTATTTTTCTGCTCGATATTATTTTTGCCCTCAGAGGCGGTTTCGGTCTGCGCGGGGCTCACCACCCTCATCGTCACCTCCATGATTCAACTCTTGAAGCAGGTGGTGAGCGACGAGGGCAAGCCGGATAACGGGGAGGCTAGTTCCAAATGAGACTAGGTCCGCTCTTAGGGTTCTTCTTCAATGACCGCTTCGACTTCGTGGGATGGGCTGTGTTCCCGCGCAAGATGTCCCTCGCTGAAGTTGGATTCGTCCTGCTGTCCATCTACGAACTCGTGAGGCTGTTCCTATGGGCGAGATCCTAGTCAAGCGCGGCACTGATCTCGCTCGGCGAGACGGAACCCTAGGCACTCCGGCCCAGGGCGAGCTGATCTATACGACGGACGACAAGAACGTGTGGGTCGGCGACGGGTCCACTGTTGGAGGACTCCCGGCCACCACGCCTCCGGCGCTTGTGACGTGCTACGCCTCGACAACGCAGGACATCAACGCTTCGGCGAGTGAACTGATGGAATGGAACCTCCACCAAACCCCGATCAGCATCGCGCAGACGGGGACAGATACGGACCTGACGCACTCGAACTCGTCGAACAAGCATCTTTTCACGGTGAACGTGGACTGCATACTTGAGATGGCGGTGACTATCGCGGTAGACGCCCTGAGTTCCACGGCCACGCGCTGGAATGGTATCGCTCGCGTGGTGAAAGGACCCTCGACCGAGATCGGAGGACAGGGCAAGGGGGGTTACATACGCGAGGCGACCGGGCAGGACGAGACCTCGCTACACATCACATCCTTCACCTATGAGTGGAGTGCGGGAGACACCTTCTGGGTCAAGGTTGACCGAGAAAGCAGCGCCACCGCTGCCGTAGACACGACCCAATACGCCTCAACCTTTTTCATCAAGAGGTTGGCATGACCGATCCCCAGATCAAAGAGATCCGCGACCACGTCCGGCGGATCGACGACGCCCTCCGGGGCAACGGAAGCTCCGGCCTGTTCACTGAGTTCGCCGTCATCAAGGAGCGCGTCTCCACCATCGAGCGGTTCATTATTCAAATCGAGGGACTTCGGAGGTGGGTACTGCTCGGCCTTTTCGGTCTCTTCGGAACACTCGGCTGGAACATCGTCGAGTGGTATCTCACCCAACGCTAGGAGGCAAACATGACCTACTCCCCTCTCGTCACAACCGACGATCTCGCTGAAACCCTAATCACCAAGGTCAACGAGAATGACCGCAAAGAGCGGTTCTTGAACGTCGCGGCCAAATCGGCCACGTTTGAGGTCTGGGCTGACGACTCCTCGGGCTCTCCCAAGGATCTCTACCTCGTCACGACCTCCTCATCCACCTTCGACGTAGACCTCCCTGCCATAGCCTCTACCGATGCGGCTGCGGGGCGCGTGGTCACGATTATGAAGGCCGATGCTGCTGTTGGTACAGCCAACATCAACCCCAGCGGTTCAGAACTCATCAACGGGTCGGCTACCTCTGTGGCCCTCTCTACCCAGTACCACTACCGGACCCTCGTATCTGATGGGACTACCGGATGGTTCGTGATTTCCTCCTCTTGATTCCCTTTCCCTTTTTACTAATGGACAAACCCCTTTCTCTCGGCCCGGTCACGGGCACCTCTTCTATGCTGACCACCTCGGAGGGCCTGACTCTCACGGGTATGTTGGGTCTCGTTACCACCATCTGCACCGGGGACTATGATCCCTCGTTGCAGAAGTGGGCAATCCTGGCCCTTGGCATCGCCACGGGCTGCTACGCAATTTCACGCGGGATGGCGAAGAAGAATGCATAGGTGGCTTGCACCCGTGTTCTTGGGCGTGACCCTTAGCGGGTGCGCGGCCTTGGAAAGTGTCTGGGATACCACCGTCTCTGTTTTCGACTCCGATGGCGAGGCCACAGAGGTCGCGCTCGGGGATGTCGTAGCCGACACCCTGGAGAGCGATGAGGCGGGCGGCATCATTGGCACCCTCCTGGGCGCGAATCCGCTTTTGGCCGCCGCAGCCGGAGCAGCCGCCGCTGCCGCCGCAGCCGCAGCGAGGCGCAAGAAGCAAGGGGGCGATGACCCCACTCCTGCGAAAAAGGCTACCAAAAAGAAGTAGCGCATAGTCTGGATCGGCCAGTGGGGTGAGGGTGGCGATGCCTCCGCGCTAAATGGATCTCTGCTGGTCGATCCTTTTTACAGGAATCTCGACCTCATTCGAGGCTCCCGTCTATCTAGACCTATGGAGGGGCAAAGATTGGTCTCGGCGCCCTTCCATATGGCTTCCTCGCCAATGCCCCCTCTGCCTTTTCAATCCTGGGCAGCGGGGGCACTTTTTTAGAATAATCTCGACCTCATTCGAGCTTCCCGTTCGGCGTAACTATTGGAGGGGTAGTCACCTCCATGTTGTCTGTTACCACCGCCCCCTCTGCCTTTACAGTCTTGGGCAGGGGGGGCATCTATATAAAGGTGGCGGCGGCGCCCTACAACCGAGGAGAACGCCGCCGCCGAGTGGTGGAGCCTGACCAGGGAGGGCCATGACGATCCCCCCTGGCGGCTCATTCAAGATAACTTTACGCCAGGGCGTTCACCAGGATCTTGCCAGCGGCGAGATCGAGGTCGGTGCGTCGGTCAGCGAAGCCAGACTCCTGAGAGAGCCTTGTGACGCCCTGTACGACGCCCCAGACGGAGCGCGGGTCGCCATGGACCTCAGAGTACTTCTCAGCGATGTCGTAGCTCTGCTCCGCGACGCGGCGCGAGAGGAGGCGCTTCCCAAAGAGGAAGTCGAGAACCTCTTCCTTGGAGTTGCCCAGCTTGATGGTCTTGGCGCGACGAATCTCGGCCTCCTGACCAGCACCTGTAGCGTCGAGGTAGCTCGACACTTCCGCGACCATGCCGCCCCACTTGCCGTGGATGTCGCCGACGTGGCGCAGGCGGGACTCGGACACCTGGGAGACGCCCCAGATGATGTGGTTCCCGCAGACGGTGTTGAAGAGGAACTGGCACATCCAGAGGGAGGAGTCTCCCACCTCGGACTGACGGACCATGAAGCCACGGCGCAGACCGCCAGGGCTGGAGCCGTCATCGATGACCACCTCGGGGTTCACCATGAAGGCGAACATATCGTGGTCGGAGGCGTAGAGGCCAGCGGGGGCAATCGTGTCCCCAGCCTTCACAGAGAGAACGCTCTCGGTCCCGAAGTCGATGGTGTCGGCCTCGGTCGCGATGCGAGTCTCGCCGTCCATCGAGGAGGGGCGCGCCGGAGGCGTCCTCCATCCCTGGGCTGCGAGGTCGCGCAGACGATTCACGATCTCGAAGTTCCAGACGCGCTGGTACTTGGTCGAGGTCTGAGCCTGGACCTTCATCTTGCCGTTGGCGTGGAAGAGGAACTGACGATCATCGTCGCCGTCTCCGTTCATTCCAATCGACGCGCGCTGGTGCCCCACGTTGAGGCACTCCACCGCCGTTGCGGTGGGGAGGGTGCGGAGGTAGGAGGCGGGCGCCTCCAGGGTGCGGCACATCTGCCCGAAGGAGTAGTGCGTGAAGCGGGCGAAGGGATCGCCGTACTTCGACATGGCGATGTCGGACGCCTGAGACTCAGGCAGTTCCATCAGGATGTCGCTCCCGTTGTGGGTGAAGGAGATGTCCCGCATGGGGATCTCTTCCACGACGGACTCGTCCGCGTTCTTGCGCGTCTTCTGGTACATATCTTCGATTGTCCAGAAACGCTGGTCGGCGGGGCGTGATGCCCACTCGTTCGATGCTTGGTATAGGTTGTTGCTCATAGCTCGGCTGGTATCGGTTGATGTGAATGGCGCCTACAATGGGCGCCCAAGAAGGATAGCGGGAAGCGTTCTCATGCCGAACGCTTTTCCTGATTCTTTTGCTGCTCTCCGACGAGGACATCATCCTCGCCCAATAGGACGCGATAATGGCTGCGCTCGACGGTGAAGGTCTCATCCCCCACGAAGCAGGGGCGCACCAGGATGGTCTTCCCCTGCATCCCAGAGCGCGCGTAGCGGTCTGCACGGAGCGTTCGGTAGTGCCCACGCCTGTGGTGCCCTCTTTTCTGGGGTCCCTCACCGTCGCTCTCAGACGCCTCTCCGCGCACCTTGCGAATATCGAGGGGAGTCCATGAGTGGTAGGTAGGGCGCTCCTTGGCGCGCTTGGACTTGCCCCACTTCTTCGGGCGCTTCTCGGAGGTCTCCTGGGTCTCCTCCACGACGAAGCGATCAGGGTCCGAGAACCACATGATCTCCTCCATGGCTGTCTGGGCCTCCTTCTGGATGTCCATCTTGCACTCCTTGACGATGGAGATATGGCGGTCCACCTCCTGGGCGTTCCATGGCTTATCTAAGCGCGGACCCCAGCACAGTCTGTTCTTCGTCAGGCACCACGCCGCAATCGGGTCCGAGTTGATCTTCCACGCCGCCGCCGAGCCGCCCTCGATGTTGAAGATCCCCCAGGAGATGAAGACGTGGTCCTTCCCAACGGGCACCCAGGGCGCCGTCTCTCCTGAGACAGTAGCCGCCACGCCTTCAGGCCACGACCAGCTACCGCGCACCGAGAGAAAGAAGCGTGTTCTGTCTAGACCCTTCCTCGGATAGGTGCTGACGTACAGCGGGTGGTGGAGGGGAGGAGAGTAGCCTCCACCTGTTCCGATCAGGCTCTTGAGTAGAGCCTTGAAGTCCACGTCGCCCTGGTAGTCACCTTCCGCATCGAGCGCGTCGGCGTCCCACACAATGACCACGCCCTGCTCGTCCTCGATAGCAGTCACGGGATAGGGCAGCGCGAAGTTCTCCATCCAGAACTCCACCTTGTCAGCCTCGCGCCTCTTGGGCAGCACGGCATGAGGGTTGTGGGGGAAGCAGAACAGGCGCGCCTCCTTGAAGATGGGAACGAGCCAGGGGTGCGCCGCCTCGCAGGCGCGCAGGGCAAAGTCGAATGTGCGACCGAATCCAGGGAAGGCAGCCATCAGTTGCGCCTCCACCGCTCGTCGCTGGTCTTCCAGCTTCGCTCGGCCTTGTCTTCGCAGATGAAGTCCTTCCAGACCTCGGGCTCCACGCAGTAGGTGTTGAACCCCTCGTACTTGTGGCAGGCGACATAGATGCGCTGCCGCCAGATGAGTTCACTTGTGTACCCAGGCTTGCTGCGCCTTTCGCGCCACTCGTCCAGGAGTTCTCGGGCGCTCTTCTTCGGTTGCTTCCAGGGCATCACTTGTCCTCCTTCGGCTTGGCGTGTCGGCTCTCTTCAAGGCGCAGGACATACTCCTCACACTCCTCGACGGTGTCGCCGTTCTCCTCGCAGCACCGCTTCCAGTGCTTCGCGCAGTAAAGCACAGCGATGTCTGTGTCGAGGATGGTCGCCTGTTCATTGCAGCCCTCCTCGTCGCAGTCCTTCTCGCCTCGGCAGAAGTCGCACTCCTCTTGGTCGGCGTAGAACTCCCGCTTGGTGTACCCCTCGATGTCGTAGCTCCCATCGGTGAGGGATGTCTCGAACTCCCGATCACAGGTCTTGCAGGTTGTCAGTCCGTAATTCGTCATCACTTGCCCTCCTTCGGCGTGTAGTAAGTATTGGCCTTCCAGGCGCCGCAGTCCCATGAGTCGTAGTGGACGCAGTCTTTGATGCAGGTCAGGTGCTTAGTGGTCTTGATGATGGCGGTGTGCAGCGCCCACAATTCACGCACGCGATACTTGGTGCGGTCAGGCTTCAAGGCCGGACTGTGCTTAGTCCATCCGAGACCTTCGAGGTATGGTCCCCAGACCCTATCGTCGTTGGGCAAGAAGCCTTTCTCCATCCCCAGCGCGAACAGGTCACGCCAAACGGTCATGTAGTCTTGCCCTGTTCCGATAGCGATGGCGCGAATGACGCAGTCGCCCGTTCGATCCTTCTTCAGCTTGCAGGGGAAGTACTTCTCCCTGCCTCCATGTGACTTGATGAACTTGTGCATGGCTACTTGTCCTCCTCGGCAGAGAGATGGTGAATCAACTGCGGGCCGTACTCCTCGTTTTTATCGGCCATCGCAGACTCTGGCTCTGGGAGACTGTGCGAATCCCAGTACGGGTGGTTCGCCACCCGCATGGCCTCAACGCCAAGTGTGATCGCCTCTTTCTCCGAGGCTGCTTCAACCCGTAGGCGGGTTACGAAGATCTCTGGAACGTTTACTATGTAGGTAGCCATCACTTGTCCTCCTTGGTAGCGCAGGCCATGCAGGTCACGGTGCCGTCAGAGAACAGGGCCTGCTGCTCCTCGTGGATGTCCGCACCGCAGCGGTGGCAGAGGTCGCGCTCGACAGCGTTGCGCCTGCGCTCGTTGTCCATGCGCCGCTGCTCGTTAGCTTTGCGCCGCTCCTCGGCGTAGTGGGCATCTGTGCGCTTCACCCGGTCCTCTCGGGAGATCTTGGCCCCGCGTAGAG
>Ga0098061_1000959_pt1 | contig 14118 bp, 12 predicted proteins | sample 22_taG_FD_92579 | JGI IMG/M metagenome (GOLD analysis project Ga0098061, IMG submission 92579) | Marine viral communities from the Subarctic Pacific Ocean - 22_ETSP_OMZ_AT15343 metaG | ecosystem: Environmental > Aquatic > Marine > Oceanic | place: Subarctic Pacific Ocean | collected 2015-01-20 | reverse complement strand
TGCTGCCATGTCATTCCTTCCTTGTTAGTAATTAGCTTGTTTTTTAAAAATTTATACTCATGAGAGGGGATTTGCAATCTTTACAATGGAATCATGCAGTCTGCTCTTCTTGGCGTTGACATACGGCTTTACTTCCACATCTTGCACTAAATCTTTCAATTCTTGATCTCCAAGCTTAACAGTTACATTTATCGTTCCGTTAAATCCGCCTCCGGAACCGCCTTCTGCCGGAGTGGAGGGATTGAACGAGCCGGCTGGATGGATCCTGTTTCCGATGTTACCCGTCATCAATTCTGGTCCATTTTCTCCGACCAAAGTGGGAGAACTGGTTACCGGACCTCCTTTCGCAAGTTTTGAAAGCTTCTTTTTCTTCTTCGGAGTTGCCGCGGCTTTTCCGCCGCCTCCGGTCATAGACAACATCCCCAGAAAGGAGGCGCCGCCGGCGACGATGGCGGCCCATCCGGCGAGGCCCAGACCCGCGGACACTCCAGCCGTCGACATTGATTTAAAATAAGCGACCGCGGCTTCGGCTGCTGCATATGCCAGTGTTGCGACTTTCAGCGCGCCCATCAGTATTATGATACCTTTTATCGTGCCGCCCCACTCTGTGAAAAAATGGACAATTCCTTTGACCGTCTCCAGCACTGGCCCTAAATCTCCAGCCATGGATAAAGCAAATTGTTTCAATTCATCCATCATTGTCTGGAATTGTGCAGTTTGATCCGCAAGCTCTTTAAAATCTTCCGTTGTTTTCGTTGGGCCCCTAGCATCTTCAAGGTCGCCGCTCAAGAACAGGGCAAGCTCCATCTCGTTATTTAGCCCCATGGCGGCCGTCATGGCTTTCTTCTGATAGTATCCCATCTCTTCGAAAGACACTCCAGATTCTCTTATCCCTTCGCTAAGTTTTCTCATTCTCTCGGCAGGATCTGTTTCTGCAACCATCTCAAGAGAGTTGAGGAATGGGCCGCCGAGAATAGCGTTCAGCTTGCCAACATGTTCCGCTGCGGAACTGAAAGTGTCGAATTTTTGCACTGTCGACAGCAATGTATCAAAAGAAAGGCCAGATGCCTTTGCTTGTGACTGTAATTGAATAAACGCTTCTTCGCCAGTATCTCCAAGAGCGGCGATCAAGCCCTTAGCTTTCTCAAAATCAGCAGATAACTGCTGAACTGACACTCCCAGGTTTTGAGCGGCGCTGTACAGTCTTCTAGTGGAGGCCGCGGCCGCGGCGGTGCCCTGTTTCATCACTTTCATGAAGAATTGCATATTCTTGGAAGTCGTATTCATTTCAACTCCCATCTCGCCGAGAAGGGCAACAGTGTCTTCAAGCTCGGCCTGTTGGGTCTTAGACATTCGAGTGTAATCGGTTACATTTTTGTATAGTGATTCCACAGCCTTGGCTGCCTCATCTGTCATAACGCCATAATTAAACATGCGGCGTTCAAGGCCTCTTATGTTGTCGTTGAATTTTCCGGCTGCGCCTGTCGACTTGTTAAAACTAACAACCGCCTCATCTTGGGCCAAAGCAAGGGCTATCGTGGACTCGACGATTTTCTGGAGGCCGGCGCCGGCGAGATTCCCCAGAGTCATCGTCTCCTTCATATCCTTCATCATGCCCTTCATCTTGGAGCCCCAATTCTCGAACATCTTGCCAGAATCTTTCGTCAAACCAAGATAGCGCTTCATGGCGCTTGCGGCCATGTCCATGCCTTCTTTTTCTGCTTTAAGCGCTTGTTCCTGTTCTAGCCAGAACTTTCTCTTTTCCTTCCGGTCGTCGTCGGACAGTTTTTTCCACTCTTTGGAGAGGACTATTCTTGCCTCATCGATGCGTAGCTGTTCTAAAGCGACATCAATCTCTTCTCTTGCGGCACCCACTGCCTTCATGTCTTTCATGACGGCGAGAATGTCTTTCTTTTTCCTCAGCCTTTTCTCGTCAAGTTCAAGCCGTTCCTGGTCGTCCAGAGCCGCTCTGGCGCGAGCGTCGGCTTCTAAATTATAGTCTTCTGTTGTTTTTTCGCCCATGCGTTATTCGCCCCCTATTCAAACGGCCATCTAATGCCGGTCTCTCTTTCGAAACCTTTAGTCGCCACATCGAGCTTTGCTCTGCTCTTATAAGTTGTCGGGTGGTCAAGTCCATATCTTTTTGCGGTCTCGATATATCTCTTTTCGCTTCCCATGGCCCTTGCAAATGACTCTATTTCGCCTTTGGATCCTTTTATGGTGCCAGGAATCTTTCCAGTTCCAAACATCCTTCCAAGAAGCCACTCAACCCAGCCACCAAACATGACAAGCCAACTTTCATCAATCTGCTTTGATCGGATCTCACTAAAATCGATTGTTATGTTTACAAGTTTTTCTTCCTGTAGCATGCCAGGCTCCTCTTCCTCTTCTGGGCTGGATGTTTCTTCTTCTTCGTCTGGCCTTAGAGTCAGGCCAAGTTTATCTGCCATTTCTGGAGCTTTTGCTTTTAGTTTTTTGCCAATTTCGTTCTTTAGTGCCTCGTAATACTTTTCTTTCATATCGTTAAAAATCTGGGCATGCTCAGGTGATTTTTCCAACTCTTCCTTCTGGCCAGCTAGTCGTTGCTTTATTTTTTCGTACTTTGCTTTCACTTCTTTTATCTTTTCTTCTTGCTTTTCGTCCTTTGCTGTGGATGCGTCCCCTATCGCAACCTTAAAAGAAACTATGGTAGCGAGAAGGTTGTCTAGTTCTTTTTCCATTTTCCCCAAAACCAATTTATAAAGATCATCAACAGTGACATTTCTTTCGGCCGGCTTATCAGGTTGTTTACCGGTGATATCGGCGGCAGTTAACTCCAACAATAGAAGATCAAGTTCTCGATCAATATCTTCTTCGCGAACGGAGAGCGGGCTCTTTTCTTCCTCTAGTCCAATACGAGGAATAGATTTGCCTGGCCTTAGTGCGGCGTTGGCCATATGGTGCCAGATATACATATCAAGAAACGCGCTGGCTTGTTGGCCAAAGATTTTTGCCCACTGATCTTCTGGAAGATCTCCTTTGTATTTGTATCCGCCAACAACAGTGACCCCGCCGCGGGGGGCTAGCCAATCATAAATTTTTATATCTGGGCCTACTTTCGCCTTTGGCTTTTCTTCCTCTTGTTCCTTCTCTTCTCTGTCAACGCACTCGCCTTTATCGTTTCTCACTTGGCCTTTATCTTCGCACGGATCCGGTCGGCACTCCCCCTTTGGCTCTTCTGCTTCTGGCGCCTCTGGTGCGCTTAAGCCTGGATGTGGAATTGCCTCAAGAAGCGAATCAAGTTCGCGATCAATCTCTTCGTCCATACTAGCATTCTCTTTTTCTGCCGCGAGTTCTTCCGCCGATACCCAGTGGAAGCCGGGCCGGCATCTATCGACGCATTCGTCCTCTTTGTTTCTTTTTTGGTCTTTTGCGCATTCTTCTCTAGAATCTCCCGGCATTTCAAATTTAATATTAACATGTTTTGTGACTTTAGGCTCATTCTGAAGCCAGTTCATGATGTGCTTTCCTAATTTGTCTGCCTCGTCGGCCGAGAGTACGCCTTTTTGATCGCCGGCATATGGAACACCCATTAGCTCTTTGTGTAGATCTGTCCAGCGAATTACACTAGGCGTACTAGGTGCAGCTTCGTTTATCCGTACACTTGGGCCTACCGCTTTTTCCATAACACGATCAATTGCCGCTCTTACGGCAGAGGGCTCAAAATTAATACGAGTCTCATTCCTAAGATTTTTGAGCCATTTCATGATCAACCGGTTGCCAACCGTCCGGTCGGTTTTCCGGCTTCGGTCTCTGGTGAGAGGAGAATCTTCTGGCCTGCGTTTGGGCTTGTCAGGTTTTTTGGCCGTTGATGCATCGGAACGCGAAGGCGGAGGCATCGAGGTGTCTGGGGGTCCCGGAGCGGTGGTGCCTATGCCTCCAAGCCCCTCAAGCAACAAATCAAGCTCGCGATCAATGTCGCTCTCAGTTATAACAAGTTTATCAGCCACAGCAAAGTTCTCCTAGGTGTAAATAGTTTTGAAAAGGAAAAAGAGCCAAAGCCTTTAACGGCGCCGGTTATTCCGAGCCTTTTTAATTTCTTCTTCTTGTCTTTCTCGGTCGTCTTCAAATTGTCTGGCTAGCCTTTCTAGAAACCACTTTCGAATAGGTATCGGAAGATTGTACGCCTCGATAAATGACCAATTGCCAAAATGCTTTAAAAGAAATAGCTGCTCATAGACATCAGCAATGTATTCATTTGTTAGCCCAAAAAAAGTTTACCGACATCGGGATATCGACCTCCTCTTCGTGCCCACAAGAAGAGCACGCAAAGGCTTGTTCCATTATCGGACCTGGTACCACTTTTGCATATGCTGAACGCAAATAGCGTGCCTCGTAGGCTGTGACATTTTCCACAAAAACCTTTCGAAATTCTGCTTCGCTGTGGCCGTTAACTGACACAACCATCAAACTCATCTGATCCATGTATCCTGTGTTGACAGTTTCTTTCTTTTTGGAATTTTTCTTAATTCTGTCGACAAGCATGTTTTCATCCTTGGAATCCAAAAGTCTAACTTCGATGGCCATCCCTGTTTTGGGAGTTTTTATGATAAAAGTCCCTCTATCAGTGATGGTTATGTCGTATTCTCCATAATCATCGCCATAATAGTTTTCGATCTCAGATAAATCAAATGTTTGTTCCGTCGCCTCTTCGCATTTTGGGCACATTACTTTTGTTTTGTACTCCTCTCCAAAGCCGTTGATTCTGGAAGCAATCATGATTGCCGCCTTGTCTCCGGACAAAAGGGATTCAAGCTTAATTGATTTATCGACAATGACATTCTGAATAAGGCGGTCCAATGCTACGCCCTTCTTGAGAAGAGAGGGGGAAGTTAAAATATCTTCATCCCTCGCTGTCATAAACTTAATTTCAATCGTCTCTTGGTTGTGAAGCGGATGATCCGCAGGATAAAACTTGCCTTGTGACGGCAAATCCACCAACTCTGTTGGTGTGGCAAAATCCAGAAGCGGATTTGGCTGTGGTGCGGGATCGGCTGGTGCCGTCACGCGTTGACTATTGTCTCTCATTTTAACCTCTTGTTATAAAATTCAATTTGCACACTTTAATCGATGCCCCTTAGAATGATATCCTCGTCTGTTGCTGTCTTAAGCGCTTCAACGGTAGGAGGAGGCGTCTCTACGAACGCCTTCAAAGTCGGATCCGACATGGGGGCGGCGCTGACATCTCCTTGTCCCGTGGTTGGGGTACCGACTCCGGCGAACCCCTTAATTGTTCGGTATTCCCAAACTATAGTTACTGTAACAAAATCGGAACTAGAATAGTCAAGCGATCCAAAATCAACACTGATAGGAAACGCTTCAACTAATTCGAATTTATCGATGGGATTGCCACTATGATCCATTTGCTCAACTGTAACAGTTCCAAAGATCGATGATAGGGATTCTCCATCCAACCTAGGAAAGCCAGATTCTGAAGCTTTGGCCAGTTTCTTCATCAGGATCCCGGTCAAGTGTGGCTCAACAGGATCAATGAGCACCGTGGTTATCGGCTGCATGTCCATAACCTCGCTTTGCTTTATGTCTGGCAGCCAAGACCCCAGAAAGTATTCGTCCTTTCCGAGAATTGGATTATTAAGTTTTGGTTTATCGCATGTCTTGGCGAACCACACAAAATCAGCACCAGTCTCTTTGGTCAGTCCTGATATTGTAACACGAAAGCGATATTCCATCGCAGGATCGTGCGCTCGGGTTGAAGTCCAGAAGCCGGTGGTCATGTGCACACCTTACTAAGCGCCGACGCCGAAGAATGGTCCTCTGGTCACGGCGCCGTCTCTGATGCTCTCAAATTGCGCCCAATCATATCGGAAATTAACAGTAATGTCGACCATGTCGTCGCTGCTGTAGTCCAAGGCACCGAATTCCACGGACTTGATCCAAGCGTGTTTGAGAGTCCATTGTTCCAATTCATTTCCAGCTTCATCGATCATGAAAATCTGAACATCGTTAGAGTCTGGATTTGGACCAAGAGCTTGTGTTGCTCCGGCCTTTGACATCGAGGACATGTCTCCCTCTGTAGTTCCGGCTGGGATTCTATACCCCGCATTAGAGAGCGCCTCCACCAAGTCTCCACTCAAGTCAGGCTCAACAGGATCGATGAATACAATCGCAACCTCACTCCATTCTGCCCTTCCTGGCCAATAGTAGGTGTGATTCAAAAAACTATGGCTAGCCTCGGTAAAAGAAAGTTGAGGCCTAGCGGCTGTTTTTGCGTACCACAGAACCCCAGATTGCCCAAATTGAACCTTAAATCTAAAAGCTCTTTTAGGATCTTTTGCTGGAGATTGGGTCCAGAAAGTTCCATTATTGCCGCCTTGAATCGCCATCTTATGTTTTCTCCTTGGTGTCTTTCATTAATAAATAGTATCAGGGAGCAAAAACTCCCCCTGTTTTCGCTAGTCTTCGAACGATGCTCCTGACCTTGTGATAACAAAATCGATTGCAATGAACTCGATAGCGCGGGTTGGCTTGATAAAGATCTTGGCATACATGATGTTACGGTCGACCAAATCAGGCGTTGTAGTGGACTCATCAAGTATAATCTTGAAGTCATCAATGCCAAACCGAACCTTAACATCAGAGAGGAAGTTCTCTGCTCTGCTCTTGAATCCATTCCAAGTGTCACGGACATTTGGCTGGAAGAGCGTGGTTGCAGCAATCTGGGAGACTCCTTTCTTCATGTAGATCAGCAGGCGCCGCACATTGATGCGGTCAAGCGCTGATCGAGTAGCTTGCAGAGTCTTCTGGCCGAAGACGACGATGCCTTCTGCCGGGAAGCTTGCGATTGGATTGATGTTGACATCGTATAGATCGTCGCGGTTGCGAGATGTAAGTTTAGTTTCAACACCAGTGACTGTGAGGCCGCTAGCGCCTTGGGAAAGGCCGCCGCGGTTGAAGCCTGCGGGAGCAAACCATACATCCGCTTTCTTCTCAGTATTTGCCATAACGCCCATCGCGACAACAGATGGCGGAACCTTGACATAGGTACCGGCGATGTCATCACGGATAGTGACCCATGGATAGTAAGCACAACCGTAGCTGCTGTTCAAGTTACGAGCCTTGATGTTCGAAAGAACAGAGTCTAGATTGCCTCTTCGCGAAGTGATAGCGCTGTTGCTCTCATGCCTAGGTTGGAAGCCTCCCTTGACATCGATAACAGCAAGAGCGTCTGCCCTAGAGTCGCAAACATCGATCAAATATTTGGTTAGTGCCTCATTTGTAAGTCCTGGTATCGTTATCAGGTTACATGAAAGCATCTCTGGATCTGCAACAGTGTTGATGGCGCGGCGGATAGTGTGATAGACATAATCTCCCGTCTCTGAAGAGCCGATAACCGTATTGCGGAAAGGATCGCGCTCCGTGATATCTAAGCCGTCATAGGCGCCAAACATTGGGGAGGTGAATCGGTTGATTTTGGAATCAAGAATGTTCTGATAGCGACATTCTCCAAGATTACCATCAGTGCTACCTGATCCAGTCCAAGAATCGCCAGTAGCGAGAGAGCCAGAAGTCCAAGTTGCCTCAGTGAGGCCAGTAGTTGGCTTGCTGCCGTCAAAGTTTGATCCTGTACCCAGCACCATCTCGTCAAGAGAAAAGACCCATTGCTCTGTGAAGTTCGGGGCTGGATATCCGGCTTCTCCGAAGGTATCTCCCCAGACATCACTACTAACAACATCGGAACCATGGGACCTCAAGTAGTCAGGATATCCAGTATCGTGCGTTGTGCTAGTACTTGTCTTTCCTGTGTGGAGGCCAAAATAAGCACTGTTCAATGTTGCGCCATCCTGTGTGGCTGTGGAGCGAATACCGCAGGCTGGAAAGACAATGCTTGCCGTGCCGAAAGTGGATTGATCTGCATATACCGACGCGGGGATGGGGTTCTGACCTGAATATACCCAGCCAATGGTGGCGTTATCTAATTTACCGGCATCATCGGTCGATCCCGCGGCATTGCGCGACATGTTGCTGCCAGATCCCTTTGCAAAGACGCCGCCTAGGCCAGCATTGTCTTCAACATTCGCCTTTGATGAACCACTGTGAAACTCAAAATGCCTAAATCGTGGAGGGCCATAGACTCCAAACGGAAGGCATGCTGATGGCGTGGCGCCGTTTTTAACTGAATCGTTCAGGACGACGCGAATGTAGCGGGAACGGTTTGGATAGTCTCCATACTCTCGATATCTGTTCTCCGTAGAGTCCCAATTTTGATAAGTGTCTCCAATCTTTATGGCGACATAATCGGGAGATGTTGGATCGAGCGAACAGGCAGAATATCGTTCGATAATGCTGGGTTGCGCATCTGAATCACTAGCTTTTCGAAGAACAACATCAAAGGTACCATACTGGTAGTTGTCGTTCTCTGCCGCTTTTATGTTATCAATAGAAATCTTAATGTTGTCTTGCAACCACTCACCATGTCCGTTGATTCCGACAAATTTAAACAACTTCTGCATGTCGTCGTAACGATAACTAGATGTTGTGGGGGATGCCAAAAAGCTTTGAGCAAAGAACCACCCAGAGTGGGAATCTCGATAAGGCTGCTCTCTGTCCCATGGACCCACGCCGCTTGTTCCGGATCCGATGCCGAGAATGATTCCGTGGTACGGAGCAGTCAGACCAAGATCATCGATGGCCCTTTCATAGGTCTCGCCAAGGAAATAGCTTGTTGCGTTGTTGGATGATTCAATAGTGGAGTTCAAAAGCTGTGGGTTGGTGTTGAATTGGTTTCTAATCCAATTGGCGCTTGACTCTGCCATATTACAGGTAGCGCTTTTAACTTCGGCGCCGGCGGAACTTAAGACTCGGAGCTTAAAGTTTCCGTTGCTATCAGAAGCAACAACAGTGCATGTGCCTTCATGAGGAGAAAAAGGATTAGCCGAACTAGAAGGCACATTTCCAGAAAGAACAGGTATGCCAGAATCCATGTAGAAGGTGGCGGCGAGCGTTCCAGAGTGATTAACGATGTTGTCACCTGTGTTGGCAACACCATTGACGGCGGCGCCATTCAGAGAACCTGATGAGAAGATGAAAAGCCCATAAGAACCTCCGGTTTCGCCGATGGCGACATTATGTTGAGCCGCGGTCTTCCAACCGGCCTGCCCGTCAGAATCAGCTTCATCGTGCTGAACGCCCATGAGTCGAACAAAGTTTACAGGACCAACGCCTGCTTTAAGATATGCTTGTGCAGCGTATGCACCATAAGTCGGAGAATTGCGATTGCCGCCTCGCCAGGTATCTTGCTCACCTCCGGTACCATCGATAGGATTACCGAATGTCTCAACAAAATCTGAGAAAGAGCTAACTCTCACAGGGATCATTCCTGGTCCCTTCTCTGTTCTGCCGATGATGACAGGACCGACTAATTCGGAATCTGCCGGTATCTGAGACTGATCTATCTCGTTGATAAAAATTCCAGGTGATACAAATCTAAATTTTCTGGCTGACATTGTGCGCTCTCCTTAATAAACCATTATGACCTTTTCAGTTAGTAAATAGTATTGTGCCGCGGCAAATACCTTATTCGCGATAAAAACCTTTTTCCTTGTCTTTCTTCTTAAGGAAGGTGTTGATATCTCCGACGATAACCTTTTCTCTAGGTATTTTGACATCTACAATATTTTCTTTTATCGATACTTTGGGCCTTTTGTCGTTCGGACCTTCGCCCATGAGATACCCAAGGATTCTAAGATCGATTGTCGTCTCGTAATTTCTTTCCTCTTCTCCCATTTCGGCGACATTGTTTGCCTGCCCAAAAGATCCTTCGATGAATCCCTCATAGCGATGCCCTTCGTGAGAAATAAAGAAACTATTCATTTGTCCTGTCTTTGTAACAAAAGGCTGAAATACATCATTCATTTGTTGCAAATACTCTGTTTTGATCTTTAGAGAATACATTACTTTGACATAAACAGGGACGGGGAGGTGTTTTGTTTGATATACTATTCTACTGTTGTCCGTTTTAACAGATGGGAAATTTAACTGGCCATGGCCAATATAAGGATTGTCCGGATCTCCATATTGTCTTGCAGACCAGCTATTACGAAAGTTCGAAGTCTTTTCTTGTTGGATAATTCTTCCCGCTGGCAAAGTTATCCTTCTTGTTTCTCCAGAATCTGGAACATGCGCCTGAAAAGTGCCCTTAAATCCGGGATCTTTCTCTACTGATGTTCTCTCGACCGTAATAAGAGGAAGCTTTAATACACCTTTTGAATCTCGAAGATCTTTATCGTCCTTAATCTGGAATGCTCTTTCAGCCGAAACCCAAATAATTGGCACCTTTTTCCAGCCCTTATTCGTATTAACATGAATGTCCAACTCTTTCTCTGCAAAATTAAAGAGCGCTCGGTCTATGGTTTCCAGCGTGGAAGGCATGAACTGAACTTCTCCAATGTTCTCGCTTGCGCCCTCTATTTCTGTGTATGAATAATCAGGTGGCATCGAACAGACCCTCTCTTGCTCTGATGCACTTGGCTGAAATCTCAAGTCTGTGATCTATTTGTCCAAACAATTGTTTTGGCTCTCCCAGTGTGACAATCTCATAGTAAATATCTCCGTAAAGGACAAAATCGCCTTCTCTTACATAAAGCTCTTGATCTTCCGTAAGTCTTCGCTTGTGAAAGTGAACGGTGATACTAACATCTTTGTCTAAGCCAATATTGGTGTTATATTTGGTCGTAATCCCGTCGAACTCAACAAGAGCGTAAACCCTGACGGGGGGAAGAAAAGTTTTCTTTAGTGCCTCGCCATAGAGATCATGATAGTTTGTCCTCTCTATGTCAATCGGATAGTAAACTATAGTTTGCCCCACCACTCTCTCGATAAGCTCATCGTTGACTTGCTTAACCAGATCTCTTTCTTTCTTGCCCAAGAACAGCGGAGGGGGAGGTGCTGATGGCTGCTTCCATTCATTACTCATATTTCACCTCCTATCCTTGGTAAATTAACATTGGAATCTCTTGCTGAACTGTATCTATTGCTGTGATCATCGCAGCGTCTTTCTCTGCGAGAGCCTTGTAGGTCATCTCATCAAGGATCTTCTTCAGTTCTTCTTTTAGTGCAGTCTGTTCATCTTTCGCCTGTCCGAGTAGATCAGAGGCGTTTAAAGTGACGCTCTCGCCCGGGATGGGTATTGCCCCGAATTTGCCTCTAACTTGGCCTAGGACCTCCTTAGAAAGCGCTAAAGCATAGTTTCTAATCCACTGCTTGCCGATAGCGTTAATGTTTTTATATGGAATGTTGTCGAAAGGAAGTGTATTAACATTATTTATCCCATCAGCACCAAATCTCCTGTCATCATCTTGTTCCCAGCCATCCTTTTCAATGCTAAATTGGACCCAATAGTTATCAATAAATCCATCTGGAATGGGGTAAATTCTTAGATTGTTGTTGTGAAGCTCATAAGAATAGTGCGACAATCTTGTCCACAAATGATCTTCATAGGCCTGAGCCTGAAGCTTGTTATGCCAAGACGGGATTATCTCAAAAGTGGTATCGTCCGAAAACTGGCCATAGTAGTTTAAGTTGCCGACGACATTCAATCCACCGTAGTAGCCATAGAAGCGCCACATTGATTGAGGAGTTTTGAAAAATACCCTATCTATTCTCACCTTTCTAGAGCCGACTTGGCCGGCATAAGGAACAGTACCGCCAGTTGCGTCATCATAGTCTGCAACTGAGGCGCCTGAGATAATAGCTTGCAAATCATAGTCCTGCTGGCCTCCAGTTACATTGAACGACGCGGAATACATCGTAACATTGCCACCGCCGCCGGCGGCCACAGAAAAACCATCTGCCACTCTCTTAGCATACTTAAATTCAAAACGAGGATAAGATAAGTTTACTGCGGAATCTTTAGCATCGCCGCCAATCATCTGGCCGTCGTGATCAAAAGTTCCAGTCGACATACCAAGGAGATCAGAAAGAACATTTTTGGCTTGGTGGATGTTTATTTGATAGGAGTACTCTAGTGTCGCTTCTTCATATGAAGCATAGATGTTTCCAGCAGTAAGCTCGACATCAAGAACATCTCCCCCTAACTTCTTATAGGTGAAGGCAACTTGATCTGATGCTCCTTGCGCAAAATTTGCATCATAAAGTGCAGAATCAGCATCAGCATAAATACCAAACGGATAATGAGTCGGATTTGCGGCGCCGTTTCCTGTTATAGCAATGCTGCCTGTAGATGTTAAAACCACGGCGCTTGTTGTGGAAGCTGGGGATAGTGTTGGTTTAGCCATTCATATCTCCTTATGCGCTTGCCGTGAATACTTCTACCGTGCCGGCATTGGAGCCCGGATTGATTATAATACTCTCTAAATCAGTTAGGGCACTTAGTATGCCATCAGAATCATCGTCTACATGGATCCCCTCGTCTGGAGTTCCCATTATGAAACTCCTACCCGCCTCAAGCAAGATGGTGCAGGATGCATCTGCGGCGCCATTGTTCTCATCTGAATCTAATTGCAGAGAAAGACCAACAGAGTTCGTATCATCCAAGTTGGTTATGCGAATGTATTTTACATTCTGCAAGTCCAATGCTCCATCTGCACTAGCTGTTGTGGATTTAAACACCAGAACTGTAGCGTCGTCATCTGCTGCAATAGTAATTATTCTTTTAAATACATCTTTTATACTGCTAATGCTTAGTGTATTTTTTGAACCCTGATCTCTGCCATTCAGAATGATCTGCTCAGTTAGAGTTACCTTTAGTGTTCCTGCTGTTATTGTACTTGCCATTCACGGAGTTCTCCTTACTTCTATTCAGTAGTAAGTAGTTGGCTACTCTTTCTTTTTGCTTCCAAAGATGCTCTTCTTGGCAGGGGTCTTCTTCTTTGCCGGGGCTTTCTTTTTGACAGGCGCTGCTTTCTTGGCAGGTGCAGGCGCTGCTTTCTTGGCGGGTGCAGGCGCTTGCTCTGCGAGCGCCGCGGCTTCCTTGGCTGCGCGTGCCTTCAATTTCAAAAGTTTTCTTTTTCTTGGGTTCATTACAAACTCCTCCTTGTTCTCAATAAATAGTCCAACAGAACTTTAGGGGCAAAAAAAACCCCACCTCCTAAGAGGCAGGGTTATACAGCTACATATTATCAACTACTCCCAAGCTCTCCAATACTTGTCTGCATAGACATACAGATAAAACGATGCCGAGGGCTCGGATGCGAGCTTGGCCAGCGGTACCTTATTGAGTGTTACAGTTATATCACAGCTACCAGTAAACCAGCCGCCGGAATAGAGATGAGCGGAGTTATAGTTTCCGCCCACACCTTGTTGTCCAGCCCTTGCTTGGCCGGCGATGAGCGCGTCGCCGGCGCCAGAAACATAATGGCCTATACCGGGGCCCTGATGGGAGGTTGAGCCCGTGTAAAAATAATCGGCGTCCGCGGCGAGGTCAAGTGCGCGACCTTTGATGCCGACCTTATCGACAAAGCACGAAGAAGACAGGGCGCCGGAGACAAAAAGAGTTATCCTCTTAACTTCAATGTTGGTCGACCGAGCGGCGCCGGTGGCGATTGAGGAAGAGAAATTAAGAACTTGCTCGCCTGGTACCACCTTTAGAGGTCCATATTTAAAAATCTGGGATCTCCATCGAGCCTTCGGGCTTCCAAAGTTATAAATTTCATTATAACCGCCGGCCTTCGAGGGCTTCCTTGTTGCCATCTTGCCGGCTTCATAGGCCTCACCGACCCCCCCGGCCGTCAACCTTCTTTCTAATAATTTGTTACCTATTCTGGCCATTGTTACATGTCCCCCTTTTTGTTTGTGTAAACCACATGATGTAGTTGGTTGGCTGAGATTTCTCTCGGCATTAGTAAGTAGTCTTACAGAGTTTTAGGGGCAAAAAAAAGCCCTGCTTTCTGTAAAGAAAGCAGGGCATAGTCTTAAGTAAGACCGGCTAGCTATTAGCTACCAGACTCACCAAGCATGCCGCGGACAACAACGAGTCCGTACATATCAGGTCGCACCATCTTCTTGGCGTACCGAGTCATCACACCCTTGCGAGGCACGAAGTCTTCTGTACCAAAGATGGTAGGAGTGACTTGTAGAGGCACATAAGGAGCGTAGACATAT
>Ga0098061_1000958_pt1 | contig 14120 bp, 13 predicted proteins | sample 22_taG_FD_92579 | JGI IMG/M metagenome (GOLD analysis project Ga0098061, IMG submission 92579) | Marine viral communities from the Subarctic Pacific Ocean - 22_ETSP_OMZ_AT15343 metaG | ecosystem: Environmental > Aquatic > Marine > Oceanic | place: Subarctic Pacific Ocean | collected 2015-01-20 | reverse complement strand
TTGATTCAGATACTACGGCTGTTGTTTATGTATTTGGTAAAAAAGATGCCGGTAGATTAAGTGGTGGTAAATATTTTCAAGATTATAAAAAGAATAAAAATAATATAGTAGGACACGAAGAACACGGATATTATTTAACAGCACCACATATTTCAATATCAGTTGGTGGAAAAGAAGTTAGTGGAACTTCGATGAGAGAACTACTTGGTTCTCCTGATATTGATGACAGTGAAAGGGCTCAATTATTTAAAAAGATGTTTGGTTATTATGATAAAGGTATATTCAATATGTTAACCAATAAATTTAAAAAATTATTTGAAGATACTTGGGTATTTAAACCAACAAAAATGAAAAAATTAAAAAAGAAATGGGATGATGGTGAAGGAGTAGAATTAATAAAAGGACAAAAGGTACAAGAAGCCTTTGCAGTAAAGGGTAGTAAAGTTGAAAAATTTATAACTGGTAAAAACCTTAAACATGATGGTAAAAGATATAAAGAAATAGATTTTGAAACAATTAAGATTGACAATACAACTAAACTAATAACATTAAGAATATTGGCACCAAAGAAATTATTTGGACAAGAAGTACCTGTAACATTTAAAACATTAAGAAGAGGACCCTTTCTTAAAACAGATACAAGTAAAAAAATTAAAGAGGGAGTTGATTTACCAATAGAAATAGGTGATACTGTTTTGATGGGTAAATTTAAAAATAAAAAAGTTGTTGTTAAAACAATAGGTTGGAATGAAAAAGGTGATTTACTTATCAATGGAAAATCTGCGATGAGAATGAGAATACCAAAGAAACCAAATATATTTGATGAATTTTTAATACATACTGATATGAGAAAAATTATTAAAGAAGCAACAAGTACAGCGTTAAGTGGGTTACAAGCAGTTGATTCAGGCCCAAATATGTTTATGGGTGGTATGGGTGGATATACTGGTAGAAATAAAGAAGCTGCAGCTAAACTTGGTTGGGAAGTTATTAATTATATCTTAAATACAGATAAAGAGACAATTAATAAAAGTGAATTAGATGGAACACGAAATCCAGTATCATTTTTTCCAGCTGGTCATGGAGTTCACAAGACTGCATCTAATAAAGAAGATTTAGTTGGAACGGCAGCGTATAAAAAATGGACTGAAACTATAAAAGGTATAGCACAGACAGTCGGTTTTGAATTAATTAAATTTATGGATAGTGATGAGACAGAGTCAGCTGTTGATGATTCAAAAGAAATAATGAAAGTATTAAAAAAAGAAGAACCACCATCATCAAAACCAAAAAATACAAGTGATGGTCATGGTAGTGTTAAAGAAATGTTATCAAAAGATTGGTGGAACGAATTATTAGAAGCAACATCTAATGCAGGTGCATATGGAGCAGACCCAGGAGAACCAGATACAGGATATACAGCACCTGGTAAAAAAAGAGTTTTAGGATTAAATGCTGGAAAACCAGAACCTTGGCTTGATAGTTTAGGGTTTGAACAATTACAATTTCCAGTTGCTGATGACCCACACGGTGATGATAAAAAAGATAAACCACATTATATAGTAGTTAAAAAAGTTGTCGGTGATGAAGAACAAGAAAAAATAATCAGTTCAGACGATTTTATTACCAAAGGTGTTGGAACTAAGGGTAAAAATTTTGTACAAGAAAGTAAACAATCTAAACAAAGTATAGGTGAATGTATAACAATAGCCAAAATGTTTGATGGTGAAATGGTTTTAGGTAAAAATCGTGACCGAAACTATAAACCTAAATTAAAAATAGTTAGAGATAGAACTTCCTATGGTGTGGAAGTGTGTTATGTTGTTGATGCTAATACTGATTGGACTGAAGGAATGAACGAATATGGTATAGGTGTTGTAAATTCTGCATTATTTGTTAAGAGAGATGAGAAAGATTATGATAAAGCCAAAAAGAAAATGGCTCCTTCAAAAGATGGAGTTAGAGTTAGGGAAGCATTATCTAAAGGAACATTTGCTGATACTGTTAAATCATTAGCAACTTATCACGGAGGAATTAAAGGACACACTACGGTTGGAAATGGTAAAAAAGTGGTTACCATAGAGAATACAAGTAGAACAAAACCAGTTGTTAAAGTAAAAGATTTAGATAAAGAGCCTGTTGTTAGAACTAATCACGGAATAGAACATTCAGAAGCAGGTTATCAAAGAGGAAATGATAAGTTATCTTCAGAATTAAGAATGATAAATGCTTTAAATGTAACACATACTACAAATCATTGGGAAAATTTGTTTCCTAACATATATAGTCATACACAAGACAAAGGCCCTAAATATGATTTAGTAAGAGCACAAAATAAATTATGGACATCAAGTCAATTAGCAATGAATTTAAATAAGAAAGAAATAATATTATATCTAATACCAGAACAAGTTAAATATATTGGTATTGAGAATAATTTACCAAAAGGATACGAACCAAAAATTAAAATAAAGGTGGTAAAACATCCAAAAAAAGAATATAATGAAACTTTTTCAAAAGGTTGGTGGAAAGAATTATTAAATGAAGGTGGTGCTTATGGACATATGGCACACCCCTTTGATGATAAAGATTTGACTTTTGGTGATTTAAAACAAATCATTGGAGATGGTTTGGGTGGACAATTAAGTCGTGAAGATAATGTTACAGAAAAATTAGATGGACAAAATTTAATGGTTAGTTGGAAAAAGGATAGTCTTATTATAGCAAGGAATAAAGGACATATAAAAAACTTTGGAAAGACTGCATTATCTGTTGGTGGTATAAAATCAAAATTTGAAGGTAGGGGTGAAATAGCAAACGCTTTTAATTTTGCTGTAACTGATTTACAAAAAGCAATAAAAGGATTATCACAGAAACAAAAAGATAAGATATTCAATGAAGGAAAACATTGGATGAATCTTGAAGTAATGTGGCCTGCATCAGCAAATGTTATTGATTATGATGTAACTCAAATTGTATTTCATGGAGCACTAATATATGATGATAAGGGAAATGTTAAGGGTGAGGTAAAAGGTAGTGCAAAAATATTAGCGGGAATGATTAAACAAATTAATCAACATATACAGAAGAAATATTCAATAGGAAAACCACAATTTTTAAATGTTCCTAAACATCAAGACTTTGGTAAGATGAAAGCTACATATATATCAAGACTAGATAAATTAAGAAATCAATTCGCATTAAAAGATTCGGACACATTAGGAATGTATCATCAAGTATTTTGGGAAGAATATATTTATAATGCATCACAACAATTTGGTTATGATATTCCAGATGATATTTTAGAAAATTTAACTAAAAGGTGGGCATTCTTTGATAAGTCATATAAGATACCTACAATAAGAAAAGATTTAAAAGACCAACCAAAGTTTTTAGAATGGATATTATCAACTGATAAAAAAGACCACACAAGAATGGTTAAAGAAAATATGAAACCATTTGAAACATTATTCTTTGAGGTAGGTGCTGAAATATTAAAGAATGTAAAAGGATTTATAACAGCTAATCCAGAAAAATCTGTTCAAGGAATTGTTAAAAGATTAGATAAAGCAATATCTAATGTAAGAAAAGGTGGTGATTTAAAGAAATTAAACACATTAAAATTACAATTAGATAAGTTAAACGCTATTGGTGGATTTAGTGCGATAGTTCCAAGTGAAGGAATAGTATTTAAATACAATGGAAAGACATATAAATTTACAGGAGCCTTTGCTCCAGTAAATCAAATTACAGGTTTAATTAGTTTTTAGTATATTTATATATGACAAATAAGAGGTAAAAATGGGTAAAAATTTAGAAAAAGTCCAAGATATGTTGGATGGAAAAGGTACAGGTAAAATCCAAGTTGGTGCGAGTAGTGTTGGTGGTGGTGAAAAAACACGAAAAGTTGGTGATAAGTGGGTGGATTCAGATGGCGTGCCTTGGGAACAAAGAGATGGATACAAGGTAAAGGGTAGATTGGCTACATCGGATGTAACACATCAATCTTGGGATATGAAATGTTCAACTTGTGAATCTTTAATTCTTAAGCCTTGGGATAAAGATACATATAAAGCTGATGGTAGATGTTATCATTGTCAACTTGATTATGAAGTAGATTTAAAAGTAAAACCAATAAGATGGTTTGCTTATCGTAGATTAAAAGAATTAATTAATTTGGAAGCAATTCAAAAAGATTTAGAACAATGGATAGATGAACTTGAAAAGATGAAAAATGAAAAAGTATTTGATAAGTCTGTTGCAAATGCATTAGCAAATAGTAATGTAGACACATCAATGCAAGTAAATAAACAAATGACTAAATAGGAGAAGAAAAATGACAGAATGGATAATGGCAAATTGGGAATGGATAATGTTAGGATTTTACACATTAGAAAAAATCGTAAGATTATCACCAACAGATAAAGACGATATCATTTTTGATATGGTAATTAAACCTGTATGGGATAAACTTCCATTTAGTAAGTAATCATGAAAAAACTATGGAAGTACATAGTAGGATTTTTTACTATTGTAATTGGTGGTCTTTTAGCTTTCTTGTCTGGTAGAAGTGCTGGTAGGAAAGATGAAAAGTTTAAGAATATCAATAAAGAAATAAAAAGTGTTGATAAAAGCTTAAAGAAAAGAAAAAAAGTTAAGAATGGCTATAAGAAAACCTTACAAAGTAAGAAAAATACTCTGGAAGAAATTAAAAAACAACGAGAGAGTTTTGGTGTTGAAAGAAAATCAACAAAAGACGCTACAGACTTTTTGAAAAAGTATGCTAAAACTAAAAAAGCTAAAAAAGGTAAAAAATAATGGCTAATGGATATGGTACAGGTGGTAGTGGAACTACTAGGAGTGGAATGCGAGGTGGTAATCAACAAACTACAAGTGGTAATAATCCAATTGTTGAAACATTCTATGCAACTCAGCATCCAAAATATTATTTCGCTATAGGACAACCAGTAGCTTTAGGAACTCCACTACATAGACATGCAGATGGAACGGTGATGACACAACATACAATGGGAACAAATGATAATTCTGTTGTGGTAGCTACATTAGATATGGTGGGAAGAGTAAGAAGTAATCCAAATATAATTAGTCGTAGTAATAGAGGTAGAACTCAAACACCGGCCACACGAAAACAAAGAAGAATTAATAATAGAAGAAGTGCTACACGACGCCCATTAGGTACAAAACCAAGATTAGCAAAATATACTTTTAAGGATGGGACTCCATATTTTGGTAAAGTTTTTGAAACTAATGGTGTATTTTATTCTACGACAAGTGGTTTGCGTGAGGGTAATAGTCAAGAATTAGTTAGAATAGTAAGTTCACCTAGTACTTTAAGACAAGAATCAAGTCGAATAACAAGAACTCGAAGGCAAACTCAAACAAGACAACAAACTCAAACAATGGGTGGAGAAGCAGAACCAACTCAAACAAGACAAAGAACCCAAACAAGACGAACAATGGGTAGAGGAGGAACAAGAGGTGGATATTAAAAAATTAATTACATTTATATTTATGTTTTCATTCTTATTTACACAAGAACCAATTCTTCTTGATGAAACGGCGGACGAATGTCCACCTTGTCCAGAACCTTGTGAAGGACAATGTTTATCAGATGAAGTAATACAAACATTATATGTTTCAATACAAGAACTTGAACATGCTGATACTACTAATCAGAAAATCATCGAAAACTTAAATTCACAGATATATATATATATACAAACTATGGAAAACGATAGTTTAATGATTGAAGACTATAAAAAACAAATTGAATTAAAAGAAGAGATGATTGATTTAGTAAAACCAAAGTGGCATGAAAATAAATATCTTTGGTTTGGTTATGGTGTAGCCTTAACAGCAGGTTCAGTAATGTTAGCAGGACAATTAAAATAATATGCCCGATAATATGCAAAATATTAAAACAGCTATTAAGAGAGAATATTCAAAATGTTTGAAAGACCCAGTACATTTTATGAGGAAGTACTGTACAATTCAACATCCTAAAAAAGGTAAGGTTAAATTTGATTTATATCCATTTCAAGAAAAATGTTTAACAGATTTCAAAGATAATCGATATAATATAATTCTTAAAGCTCGTCAATTGGGTATATCTACATTATCAGCTGGATATTCACTATGGTTAATGTTATTTCATAATGATAAAAATATTCTTGTAATTGCTACTGGTAAAGAAACTGCAAAAAATCTTGTAACAAAAGTAAGGGTGATGTATGATGGATTACCACAATGGTTGAAAACTAATACGGAAGAAATAAATAAATTGTCTTTACGCTTCGCAAATGGTTCACAGATAAAAGCAATTGCTTCTAATGAATCTGCTGGTCGTTCAGAAGCGTTATCACTTCTAATAATTGATGAGGCAGCATTCATTGACAAAGTAGATACAATATGGACTGCTGCTCAACAAACATTAGCAACTGGTGGTGATTCAATTGTTCTTTCAACACCTAATGGTGTGGGTAATTGGTTTCATCAACAATGGATTGGTGCGGAAGATGGAACAAATGAGTTTAATACAATCAGACTTCATTGGAGTGACCACCCAGATAGAGACCAAACTTGGAGAGATGAACAAGATAAGGTTTTAGGACCATCACAAGCTGCTCAAGAATGTGATACTGATTTCCTTACTTCAGGACAAAGTGTTGTTGACCCAGCGATATTACAATGGTATAAAGAAAAAATGTCTTGTGACCCAATAGAAAAAGCTGGATTAGATAGAAATTTATGGATATGGGAATATCCAGACTATACAAAAGATTATATTGTAGTTGCTGATGTGGCTCGTGGTGATGGTAGTGATTTTTCAGCTACACAAGTATTTGAAGTTGATGATATGAAACAAGTGGCTGAGTACAAAGGACAATTAGGAACAACTGATTATGGAAATTTCTTGATTGAGTTAGCTACAAAATATAATGATGCTTTACTTGTAGTTGAGAATAATAATATCGGTTGGGCTACACTTCAAACTATTATAGATAGAGGATATAAGAACACATTTTATATGTCAAAAGATTTACAAGTTGTTGATGTAGAACATCAAATGGTATCAAACAAGTATAGAGCACAAGATAAACAAATGGTACCTGGTTTTTCAACAACAATGAAAACAAAACCATTGATTATAGCAAAAATGGAAGAATATACAAGAGAAAAATTAGTAAAATTACATTCGAATAGACTTATAGATGAACTATTCGTTTATATATATCATAATTCACGAACAGAAGCTATGGGAGGTTATAACGATGATTTAGTTATGTCTTATTCAATAGCGTTGTGGGTTAGAGATACTGCTTTAAGATTAACAAAAGATAAAAATGAACATCAACAGGCAATGATGAACTCAATGTTAACTTTAAATGGTAATAATGATTTTAGTAAGGGATTTCAATTTGGTACACCTGGAAAACCACAAAAAAACCCATACGAAATGGAAATAGGAAAAGATAAAGAAGATTTATCTTGGTTATTAAAATAAATAAGAGGTAAGAATGGCACAAAATGAAAATATATTAACAAGGTTAGGGAAATTATTTCAATCAAATATAATTGTTAGAAAGACTGATGACGGACAACTTAAAGTTAAAGATGTTAACTTTGGTCAATCAACAACATTAGTAAATAATTTTGTAGATAGGTATAATAGACTTATACAAGGTAGTCATAGTACTATGAGTTGGGCAGGTAGACAGAATCAACGCAATACATACGAAGTAGCTCGTAATGAATTGTTTAGAGATTATGAATTAATGGATGCTGACCCAATTATATCATCAGCACTTGATATATATTCAGATGAATCGACTATTGATGGTATTGAAGGTCAAATATTAAAAATTAAAACAGATAATCCTAAAGTACATAAAATATTACATAATTTATTTTACGACATAATAAACATTGAATTTAATTTATGGTCTTGGTTAAGAAACTTAACAAAATATGGTGATTTCTTTTTAGAATTAGATATAGTTGATAAATATGGTGTAGTAAATGTAAAACCAGCATCCGCATATACGGTTTTTAGAATGGAAGAACACGACCCATCAAATCCCAATTTAGTTCAATTTGAAATTGAAGAAGAAGGAGTTAAAAGATTAAAAGAAAATTATGAAGTAGCTCACTTCAGATTAATTTCAGATTCAAATTATTTACCTTATGGTAAATCTATGTTAGAAGGAGCTCGTAGAGTATTTAAACAATTGGTTCTTATGGAAGATGCTATGTTGATTCATAGAATAATGAGAGCACCAGAAAAAAGAATTTTTAAAGTGGATATTGGTAATATTCCACCAAACGAAGTTGAAAATTTTATGAATCAAATTATCAACAAGATGAAAAAAATACCAGTTATAGACCAAGATACAGGTGATTATAACTTGAAATATAATATGGAGAGTACAACAGAAGATTATTATTTACCAGTTCGTGGTTCAGACAGTGGAACACAGATAGAAACTTTACAAGGATTAGCTAATGAAGGTGCTATTGATGATATTGAATATTTAAAAAATAAAATGATGGCAGCTTTAAAAATACCAAAAGCATTTCTTGGATATGAAGAGGGTGTTGGTAGTAAAGCTACATTAGCAGCAGAAGATGTTCGGTTTGCTAGAACAATTGAAAGATTACAAAAAATTGTATGTGCTGAACTTACAAAAATAGCAATAGTTCATCTTTATGCACAAGGATTTGAAGATGCAGAATTGATTGCTTTTGATTTAGAATTAACAAATCCATCAATGATTCACGAACAAGAAAAACTTGAATTGATGACACAAAAAGTAGATGTTGCTAATAGTTTAATGGAAAATAAACTTTTATCTCGTGAATGGATTTATGATAATATATTTGAATTTAATAAACATGAAAAACAACAAGTATTTGATGGAGTCATTGAAGATAGAAAACAATTTTTCAGATTTGAACAAATTGAAACTGAAGGAAATGACCCAGCTGCTAGTGGTGAATCGGTTGGAACTCCATATGATATGGCAACATTAGATAGTGAATCAGATTTTGCTGGTGATGACAATATGGCTAGACGAGATGGTTGGGGTGGTGATAGAAGAACCGGTGATGGTGAGTTAGATGTTGATACTGGTTTTGATGCTGATGATTTAAAAGACGCTACTAAATATGAAAGAGAACGATATGGTAAAAGAAATTTCAAACATGGTAGTCCATTACACCCAGGTAAAGGTGCAACTCTTGTTAAGTCAGAGGGGTTAGTAAACCAACTTAAAAAAAGATTTAAAAAGACAAAAAACAAAAGTATTTTAAGCGAAGATAATATAATTGATGAATAAATATATACAAAAGTTGAAAAATTTTATATTTATATATGAAAAACTATATATTTTTACAATGCAGAAACGGAGATATAAGTATGCGTAAAGTGAAACACAATAAACTGCGTAACACCGGTTTATTATTTGAATTTTTACTACGCCAAATCACTTCAGATGTCCTAAACAAGGTTGATGATAGTGAAGCTGTTAAAATAGTAAAGAAAAAATTCAATGAACATACAGAGTTAGGAAAAGAATTAGCTTTATATAATATTATTATGAACAAGAAGTTCAGTAATGATAGAAAAGCTGAATATTTTATAAACGAAGTTATTAATGAAAGAAGAAAATTAAATAACTCTAATTTAAGAAGAGAGAGATATAATCTAATAAAGACTATTAGAGAACATTATGACTTACAAAGGTTTGTTTCTTCTAAAGTAAATAATTATAAGATATACGCATCTACCTTTAAGTTATTTGAATATACGAATAACTTAGCTCCGGAAGAAAAGACAGAATCACATTTTAATTTAGTTGAATATATAACAACAAAAAACAAAAATATTAGATTATCTGAATCTGTAACACATTTACCTAATGATGAAGATTTACGATTATTAACTTATAAAACTTTATTAGAAAAATTTAATCAAAAATATACAAAATTAAGTGGAGCACAAAAGAATTTATTAAGAGAATATATTAATAATATTTCTAATACAAATTCTTTAAAAGAAACATTATCTGAATTAGTATCTGGATTAAAAAAAGATTTAAAAACTCATTCTAAAAACCTTAAAGATAAAGTTGTAAAAATTAAATTAAAGGAAGCTATCAATACAATTGATAAGTTTTGTGGTGTAAATCAAAAATCAAGTAATGTTAAAGATTCTCATGTAACACAAACTATGAGGTATTTAGAATTACTCAAGGAGTTAAAGAAAAGTGGAAATAAAAAACAAAAAGTCCTTTAATAATTTAATCAAAAATTTAACTCTTGAAATTATTAAAGAAGATGAAGAGTTAGATGAGATGAACTCTACTGGTTCGGTAGGTGGTGAATATATGACACCTATGGCTTTTACAGGTGGTGGTCCAAGTAGAGAGAAAAAAAAGAAGCGTAAAAAAAATTCTCATAGAACTAAACTTGGTGAAGCATTATACAAAAAAGATTTAGAACAAATTACAAAATTAATAAAAGATGTCGTTGGTGATATATACAGAGATATATGGCTTAAACGAAATGCTTGGAAATAGGAGATAGTAATGGCACACGGAGATGGTAAATACCAACCAGGTATTGTGTTTAATGATAAACAAAAGAAAGCTATGGCTAGAGTTGCTACTCTTTATGAAGATATAGGAAGAACTTGGAGTACAGGAGCAGTAGGTACAGGTGTTGCAAACGCAGCTTATCGTTCAACAGACCCAATAACTGGTTTAATAATAACAGAAGTACATATCGACCTTACTGGTTTAACACAAAAAGGTGGAGATGTGGGTGATGTTATTGGTGTAGGAACTACTCCTGCCTTCATATATCAAAATGTAGTTGCTGATAATGGAATTATATTTAAACACGAATTAATTTGTACTGAAATGCCAGCAGCAGGAGCTGGTAGTATTTCAACTCATATTAATTTAGCTTGGAACTCAGCAGGTACAATAGATTATGATGAAGCTGGTGGAACTAGTTCACAAATAGACCCCGGACACTTAATAACTGGACAATCTAAAACAGTATCACCATTCGGAATATCTGCTAATCATTACGCGTACTTAACTGAAGGTGATACATCAGCTTCAGATGGTACATTTAATGCTGGACAATTAATATATAGAATGTATGGATATAAAGTTAGGAGTTAAAGAATGACAAAATTACTTGGAGTAATAAATAATGGCTAATTTTTATAGTAAATATACAGGTGACCAAATTGACTTGTCGATATCGTCAGGTTCGTCTGTTACTGGTAAGATAATAGATAATAGTTTAATAAGTGGTTCATCAGTATCAACTGGTTCATTTGGAAGACTAGAAGTAGCTGATAACGCAACCATTGGTGGTAATATAACTTTCGGTGATTCAACATCTGATTCGGTAAGTATATCTGCCGATTTAACTTCAAATTTAATTCCAAATGAAGACAATACATATGATTTAGGTAGTAAAGCTCAAGCGTGGAGAACACTTCATGTTCACAACATAAGTGCTAGTGGTGCTATAACAGCGAGTGGTGATATAACATCAAGTGCTGATATTTATGGAAAGAAAGTAATAGTTGGAACACAAACAGGTATAGTTCCATCAGGCTCAGTTATTGGAATAACTGTACAAGGCGATATAAGTTCAAGTGGTAATTTTCTTGGAGCAGCTACAAGTACAGGTTCATTTGGTATTGTAAATACACAAGGACATATATCAGCAGCGGGTAATTTACAAGTTGATGGTACAACTACTCTTGGTAATGCGACAGGTGATGATGTAACTATTACTGGTTATTTAGCTTCTAGTCTTTTACCAAAAACAATTAATACTTATGATTTAGGTAGTAAAGCTAAAGCGTGGAGAAGACTTCATGTTGCTAATATAAGTGCTAGTAATGATATTACAGCAAGTGGAAAAATAGTTTCAACAGATGAATTTCATTTAATGGACACTTCAATTGGTGGTGATACACTTATTAGAGGATACGCTTCATCAGATGATGGAATAATTGATGTTTATCAAGAGGGTTCAGTAAAAGCTAGAATAAATGGTAACGGAGCTTCTTATTTTGGAGGAGGTACATTAGCAGTTAATACAGCAACAAATGCTACAAATATGGAATTAACCGTAGCAGGAGATATAAGTTCAAGTGGTGGTTTCTATACAGATGGTACTTTAACAAAATATAGAAGAGAAGTATTAGGTACAATACCTAATGGTGTAACAATGGATGTATCATCATCTGGAGCAATGATTCTTCAAAGTACTAATGGAGCAACAATTACTTTACCAGCTATGGGTGCTGCACTTAAAGGTGTTCAATATACATTTGTACATGCAGGAACAGCGACTCATACTTGGAATTTATCACCAAATTCAAGTGATAAAATTATGGGTTCTTGTATTGATTCTAATGCGATAGCAACTGTTGTTGAAGGAGCATCAAATGGAGCAGGTGCTGATGATAAAGATTTACAACTCGATGCTGGTTCGGGTGTAGGAGACAGAGTTACCATAGTCGGTGATGGTGCTGACGGATGGTACATTACAGAATGTATAGGTAGTTTTGCATTTGAAAGTTAATAGGAGATAATTAAAATGTCAAAAAATTTAATAGTAGATTATATACCTTTTGAAATAACAAGAGAACAAATCAACGAATCTATATCACAAAATGATGGTAGATTGGTTGTAAAGGGTGTTCTTCAAAGAGCAGAAGCTAAAAATCAAAATGGTAGAGTATATCCAAAAGAAACTCTTATGAGAGAAGCTAAAAAATATGCTGAAGTTCAAATAGCAGAACGAAGAGCATTAGGTGAACTTGACCACCCAGATTCTTCTGTTGTAAATTTAAACAATGTATCTCATAATATACTTGAAATGCATTGGAAAGGTGATAATTTAGAAGGAACTGTTGAAGTATTGGGAACACCAGCTGGAAACATCTTAAAAGAATTATTTAAAAGTGGCATTAAATTAGGTATATCATCTCGTGGTTTAGGTTCAGTTAAAGAGATACACGAAGATGGTGAAGGTGATACTGTAGAAGTTCAACCAGATTTTGAATTAATTGCTTTTGATTTTGTATCAAATCCATCTACACACGGAGCATTTCTATCACCAACAAACGAAGGAAAATTAAACGAAGGTAAAGTTGGTACAAGAGATGGTGTGTGTTGTCACGATTGTAAAATTGAAAACATAATCAACGATATATTCAGAGGAGAATAAAATGGATTATAAGAAAATTATTGGATATGGTAAAAAGAAGAAAGCTAAAAAAGAACAACCAAAATCTAAAGTTAATAAAGTTTTAGAATCTATAAAAGAAGAATTTGGATATAAAGCAACTATAAAAGAAGGACCAGCTTATGAATATTCCAAATATTTAAAAAATATTGAAAAGGCTGAAAATCTACAAGCTAAAGCTGTAAATAACTTTGCAAAAGTATTAGAAAAAAAAGGATTTAAAAACGAGGCTAGAAATGTAGCTCATGAATATATGAATAATATGAGAAAGTTTCATGATTATTTAAAAGAATTAGTAGATAAATTAATCTAATGCCATTCAAATCTGAAAAACAACGGAAATGGATGCATACAAACGACCCAGAGATGGCCAAAAAATGGGAAAAAGAAGAGAAAAAAATGAAAAAAGAAACAAAAGTTAGAAGTCTTATTCGTAAAATGGTTCGTGAGATTATGAACGAAGATTTCGCTGGTTCATATCCAGAACATAAAAGAAAATCTTTTGATAAAAAACGACAAAAACAATCAGAAGTTCTTGGATATAAGTTAATGGGTACTCCTGATGTTAAAACAGAAATTGACGATGCTACAAAGCATTCAAATAGTATAGATGAAGCAGTCTCTAAAGAAAAAGTGGATGTTGAAATAGTTGCAAAAAAAATGGAAAGAAATAAATCCACCTTCTTCGGTAAAGCTTGGGCAAATGCCATTCGTAAACATTATAAAAAAGGTGTATCACATTATGATTTAGAAAAAGATTTACCAGATTATATTGAAGGTAGAGCAATATCACAATTATTTGAAGCTAAAAAAAGAGATTA
>Ga0098061_1000957_pt1 | contig 14135 bp, 12 predicted proteins | sample 22_taG_FD_92579 | JGI IMG/M metagenome (GOLD analysis project Ga0098061, IMG submission 92579) | Marine viral communities from the Subarctic Pacific Ocean - 22_ETSP_OMZ_AT15343 metaG | ecosystem: Environmental > Aquatic > Marine > Oceanic | place: Subarctic Pacific Ocean | collected 2015-01-20 | reverse complement strand
GAGCGGGTGTGGAGATGGTCGCCGACCATTGGGGTCGATTTAACTCTCTTCAAATCGCACTTGTCCTTGGGGGCATCGGCCTCGCTGTGGGCCTCTTGGCTCGAAAACTTTCGAGGATGCTCTTTGGGAGTCTGGGCAAAGCGGCGCTTGGCGGTGCCGACTTGAAGCTCTCATTGGACGGGGTGTCGGCCTCTCTCGGAAATATCGAGCGAGCCGCTGTGGCGATAGCTCGCACATTCGATTCAACATTCGACGCTTCGTTAACAACTACAGATGCGAAGGTGAACAAGCTCAACCTCGATCTGAAAGGCCTTGACGGCCAGATAAACAAGGTAAAAGTCGATGCAGGGACAGCCTCACCAGTCGTCAGCGGCATGGGCAATGCCTCGAAGGTTGCGGGGGATAAAGCCAAGATTGGAGCCGCTGGCGTCGGTGCGATGAGTATCGCAATGGGCGCTCTAATGGGAGCGCTGATCATCGTCCCTGTCCTTATTGACATAGCGAATGCTATGCGAGATATGTCTGGCCCTATGAAGGTATTGACGACACTCGCATTGACCTTGGCAATTGCTTTTGGTATTTTTTGGGCAGTTACAACGATGGGAACTGGGCTCCCTGTTATATTGGGCTCCACCGCCGCTGCCATTGGCGGAATTAGTGCAGCCTATGCTGGCTGGACCATGCCCCCCACCGCAGGGGCTAGATCAGGTGTGGACAATTATGGCGGCCAAGGCGGACTGTTTGTCGGCGAGTCCAACGATGGTTCAATGGAGTATCTCCCTCCTGCCAGAGCAAAAGGAACCACAGTGGTGAACAACGCGAATATCGAGCGTAGTTTGATGGTCGCTAGCATGCTTGGAGAATTTCTGGACCAAATTTCTAATGGCGCGGTCTCTCAGTCCTCGTCCGCCGCTGCCGCTGGCGGCAGCAAATCATCAGGTGGAAACACATATGTTCTTAAGTTAAGAGAGAAGGTCTTAGCAGAATTTAATGACGACTGGCTGGAAAATAACCCTGCTTTAGTTAACGCCAAGGTCGGATAAATTGTTTTAGAGTGTAATTATTAATATGAGTAATTTTGTATATGGCGCCACGACAGCTGGTCTGGCGAATAGTAAAGGTTGGTATATAGAGTTTGCGCACATCGCCGCTGGTCGCTCTGTTAGGTTTAAGGCTTTTCTGACCGACTATAACGAGTCGTTTGAGTCCGCATGGAGCGAGGAAAAGGTTTTCGGTCGTATGGATCCAATATCTACTTTTCAGGGAACACAAAGAAAGATCTCACTGGCTTGGGACTGTGTAGCGGAAAACGTCGGCGAAGCAAAATCAAATATGCTAAGATGTTCCGATCTTATAAAAATGCTATATCCAACATATGAAGAGTCATCAGCAAGCACTTATTCGCAGGGCCAGATGACGGCATCTCCTGTTTTAAAGATAAAATTTGCCAATTTGGTATCAAATTCGGCACCCGGCGCCTCAATGGAACATTTGGTCGGCACACTGAGTGGTTTACAATATACGCCCGATTTAGCTGCAGGATTTGTTGATGATGCGTCTGGACAGCTTTATCCAAAGCTCGTTCGACTGTCCACTACAATTACTGTGCTTCATACACACAAACTTGGATGGGATCACACCACAGGCGACTGGAGGGGCGGCGAAGAGGAAACCATGCATGAAGGAGGTGCAGGCGTCCAGCGCTCTGGATTCCCTTGGAGAGTGGCCTCGCATTCCGGTGCTTCCACTGACCTTCCCGAAGGCGGCACAAGTAATTCCTCTGAAGATAGCCAGACCGAAGTTGAGGAAGCGATACAGCAGGCCGATGAGGACGCGGTTCTTAACAGCGGAGGAACGCATTAATGGCAAGACGAGATCGAAGCGGAAGATATAGACGCATGGGCCTCGGTGGCCTTGCTATAATGCCTTCTCGACTACATTACCCGACCACCGAAGAGCTTAAGAGATTGGTCAAGCTTGAGCACATATGGAAAGTGGGCGACTCATATTCTAAAATAGCAAGCAAACACTATGGAGACCCAAAATTATGGTGGGTGATCGCATGGTTCAACAAAAGGCCAACTGAGACACACTGTGCAATCGGCGACAAGTTGTATATACCAACGCCCCTTGGCGAAGTGATTCGCATTTTAAAGGTATAGGTTTGAACAAATGAAATTGCTAAGAACACCAGAGGAAAGAGACGGATTTAGTCAATATCAGACTTGGATAAACTATTATTTAGAAGATTTGGCCAAGTTTCACAGACAAAAGCTATCAAATAGTCTTGCCACCTTGCCGGATAACCTCGGCGGCGGCAAGGGGAAAGGATATAGCAGGGTTAAAATTGTCGACGGCGGAGCCCATCCGTCACAGATGCTCCAAAAGCTCGTCTCCTTTTCCGGTATATATGACTTTTTGGGCCTTAAGCCATATCAGCTTAGCCAATTGGTCCCTATGATTAGGATCTACAGGGAGCTTGAGAATACCAGAGACTCCGGCGACCCGCGACGTGCAAGGCATGAGATTTATTTTTCTAATTATACCGACTCTTACACGCTCCAGCAAATTTTAGATAAAAGAGAAGCTTATGGCGCAGAATATGGAATAAAAGAATTCAGCTTTGATGACATCGGCCAGCATCCCGGCATAGGCGGACGAGTTTTTAAATGTAAGTTAAAACTACACTCAAAAAGCTTGCAGGCACTAACACAAGTTCAGAGAGTAGTAAGCTTAGATGATGTCATCGACGACGAGGGCGAAACGGTTCAAATCTCTCCAGCTTTTCTGTTTAACCACACCCAAGGACATGTTCAGGACGCCAGTTCATCCGGTGCAGGCAGCCACCTGAAATCAAAAATTAAGCTGAGAATAGGATGGTCGATTAAACCAAATAGCGATTTAGAGCGCGAGCTTGGCCATGGAAATTCTTATCTCAATACCTGTTTGGCAATTATGACACAGGAGTTTGAACTTAATTTTACGAAATATGGAATTAATTTTAACGAAGATGGAAGCATAAACGTAGATATAGATTATATCGGCGCGGCGATATTTAGAGATCCCTCTTGGCAGACCGACGTGTTTAGCTTAGGAGACTATGCTAGTAGAAGCCAAGCCCGCGAAGAGCAGATCTCCACCACCGAGTATCAGATGGGCAACGCCGGTGGCCGCAACGCTGCCCTCACGCTCCAGTCTCACCTCATAGGGAATATCGATGACGGCGGCTCCCCCGCTGGATGGACCAACATCACAGACTCTTCAAATGGTTTGCCATATTTTAAATATTGGGCCCATGTCGCCGACAGCGGTGACGGAACGAATGGCCGCCTCAACGACCCCACAGACGTTCGCGCAGACAGGGCAACAAGGCTGGGCGCAATAAGCGGCGATGCAGCATGGGCCGCCGCGTGGGATATCATTGGCTCGGCACACTCCCTGAACAGCGCAGCGAATGATATCGATTACTTAGCCTTCAGCAGCGGAGTTGCGAACTCTGAAAACCTCACCAGATATCCGCTCGCGGGTAGTCATATATCCAGCGAATTAAAACAATTGTTGGAACAGTTTATATATCCTGTTTGTAAGTTCTACAATGACGAGTTGGGCGACCCTCTTGAAGAATTTTGGAAAGAAGTTGGCCGTGCAACCAAAACGCATGATGGCTTCGGCTCCCGCGAGGCTAACGCCCAAATAGTTATGGATAGAGAAGTGAGCAGCGATGCCACCTTCGGGGGCCGCGCTGTCAGCGAGATCGGAGATGTACTTCACGGATTTATGGTCGCCGTCGACAAGGAAGAGATAACGCCAGAAATGGTTTCCGCCACCAACAACCTTATTACCACTGTTGAAGAAGCCGAGGAACTCGCACGAACGCTAAAGACTGTTGGCCGTCAGTGGTTGGAGTCTGGTCCGGCCGGCATTTCGGGGCAACTTGCCACAGGCACCACCACCGTTGCCGAGAATATCTGCATGTTCATGCGCACCATCGACGAGTCAGAAATCCACGCGCACGACTTAGTGTATTACAATTCGCCATTTGCGCGTGGAGAAGCCCACCACATCAACCGCTCACCGATCACCCCGATCATCTCCACACTAACAAAACAGATGCTGCAAATAATTGCAATCACAGTTGGAGGCTATAATAAAGAAGCACTAACCGGAGCGCACGTTTTGTCTGCGCCGCGCGAGAGGGCATGGCAGACAGTTAAAGAACACCACTTTGGCAAACACGAAGGCGCCTACCACGTCAGCCAAGATATCCTTGTTCGATACCATATAAAAAATACCTTCGCGGGGCTCGCCCATGTGACCAGTCACCTCCTTAGTGCAGGCTCGACAATCGCGACCATTTCCTTTCTTAATGCGGCTTCAGACAATATAGATTATGTATTTAATCAGCTGCGTGAAGATGGGAGAATCTATGCAGTTCCGGTTTCGCTCGCCCAGTGGGCAGGGCCGACAGATTCTGCCACAACAATGTTGGGCAAAGTTCAGATATTGGACGAGCTTGATCCCACCACATACGCACAGGTCAAGTCTGCCGAACTTGACCCAGATGCAGCCACTTCGGTTGACGATGCAATCTCAAATTCGAATGAAGCCCCCACCTTGGATGCCTATCTTGAGATGATGGGGGAATCTGTGGGGGATGCGATGGCCGAGCTTGAAGCAGAGCAACAGGCTGCGACGGCTGCTTGGCTCAGCGGTCAAGCGGAAGCCGTAGGCGCAAACGTCGGATCCGATCTGGCTGATTTGACTGGAGGCTATGTTACGGACCCTTCAGTCCTTTTCCCCGAAGCACCAGACACCACGACGGTAACGCTCCCAGACATTGATCTGAGTGCTTATTCTGCGCTTGGGGCCACATCTTATAATCAGCACGGAGAAGCGAGCACAGATTGGTCCGCATATCTCACTGCCAACGGCGCTGCCGCCGGCTCTGGACTGGGCTCCATTGACCCGACACAAGATTCGGCCCAATTAGCGTATGTCACACAGGCTCAGCAATTCGCCGAAGCATACATAAGGGCAACCCCTGCACTGAGGGCCCAATACGCCAACCAGTTCGCCGATCTTGTTCGGTCCTTGAGTGAAAACTGGGGAATTGAAGTTCTGCAGACAGATGATGGCAGCCACTGCATGGTTCCTGATTATCCAGACACGGACTTTGATACGGATCCCGTAACTATGAGCCAATTGGACTCTTCAGCGCGAGAACAAGTGGTGTATTTTACATTTATCGGAGACATATTGGAGTCGCTCTTCTCAATGACTGATCGTCCTCCACATGTTATATTGGGCCAATATTGGCTCAGGGAAGGTCAGATGTCTATCCCTATTGCGGATATGCCGATTTCTTTAAAGCTATTTAATGATTATTGGCGCGAGCTTTATAGAGCCGAAGGCGCCGAAAATAACCCTGTTAAAATGGTGGATTTCGTCCATGGCCTTTTGAACTTGGTTAACGAAAACCTTTTTGGCACAGTTAGCAACGGGACAACGTATACTAGGGCTCAACTTGTCGAAAGGCACTACACGGATGATAAAAATGTTATGATTCCGCACACTGCGGGCGAGCCGATTGATACGCTATGGTCTAGGGCTAGCGACAACACATATTATCGACTAAACGTGGGCTCTGATCAATTTCGATTTCCCACCCCATTTACAAATGATGATTTAGACTTTACAAATGTGGTCTATATTTATGGGGCTGCCTGTGAATTGCCCGCTTCTCTTGCCGGGGATCTTGACAATGACCTACTTGGCAGAGGCTTTGCAGAAAATGCTAGTTCGATTAGCTCAACGGGAGTTGACGATTATTACCAAAATTTTGGGCCAATTCTACATCTTAGATATGGTGCGGACAACGGCATAGTCAAAGCGTTGGACTTTAGCAGCATTAACGATCCGAATGTTGCGACGGCTTTTGCGCTGGAGGGCTATGATAGAGAAGGCAGCGAGATCGTGGCTGGACAGCAAGCGGCCCAAACCGCCGCAGACGCTGCTGCGGCAGAAGCCGAAGCCGAACAAGATCGTGTCGAAACCGACGACCTCGAAGGCGAAACAACAGAATCGACCCTGCTCGAAGCCGCCCAAGAAGAAGACCGCCAAGTGGTCACATCGGCCTTTGCAGAAGCAGGAGTATCCTTTGACGCCAACCAATCAGCGGTCATTGCACCTCCCGCCTTGTTTAATAAAGTGAAGGCTAGACTGGTTGGAAATAATCTATTTTCACCGGGCAGATATGTTTTTATAGATCCTAAAATGCCGGGCATGAGTGCCGCAGATATGATGAATCCGACCTTCGCGCATTTGTTGGGGATTGGTGGCTATTATGTTGTTGTGAAGACAACTGGAACTGTTAGCTCCGAGACATATGAAATTGAGATAGAGGGAGTTCTTGAAAGAAAGGTTCCTCTGCCCGAGACGGAGCAAGACGATGACTGATTACCCCGCAAGCAACAAGCATTCCAAAAAAAACTTAATTGAGGTTTTTAATAGTCGCAAAAAGTATAGAGAAACTTATGTGGGAAAAGAGTATCATGACTTTTGGCACGATAAGGGACTTTATGGCAGAGTCACGCCCGCTGGAGACCTAATTCTTCCAAAAAAGAAATATTTACAGAAGATCGGAGGCAATAAGGCCAAAGAACCGATATATGTTGTTAATTTTGTAGCTTACGCATTTAATAACTTGCAAAAAAAGATGAAAAGATTGTATCTCACTGGGGCAATAACAGATAGTTCGCCCTTTTACGATCTCCGTCCAGTTTCTGGCCTATATCCTTTCTATGCAAATTATAATAAGACGCTCAAGTCAAATCATGATAAATTTCTAAACAATTATTTAAGATACCATAGACACCTTGGGTCGAAAGCCAACACTTTTCATCAATATGTGGATATATTCTCTTCATATATATTGGAGCCAGAAACTCTCTTGCTACTGACACCTTCTAGTGCCCTATCTTCTATCTTCGTCCCGCCCGCAGCGTCTGGACTTGTAATAGAATTTTCGGCCAAGGACGAGTATGACAAGGATCAACAAAAATATGACAAATATATAAGCGACAAAAGTTTCGGGCTCTTCAAGGAGGTGTGCCTGCGCCATGGATTTAAGGTAGATGTCAATGCTCCATGGAGAATAGTTGCGGATCTTGGCTCGCCTGCAATGGCCGAAGCAATGGAAAAATTTAATTTAAGCATTGACAACTTGTTCGAAACAGCTTATAATACAGTATATCAAAATGATTATTCAATGTTACAAAATTTTATAGTCAACTCGTACAATCAATGGGTCAAAGGCAATCCCTATCTAAAAACAGTCAAGCCTTCGCCCGATGGTAAATATAGGCCCACTGTTACAAAAAGGATCGCGACAACCTTGGAAAAAGAAACGGAAGAGCAAAACAACGAAATGTGGATAGAGCTATATATCAGGACGCGCAATATAGAGTGTTTTCGCCCTTGGGAGGAAACAAGGGTTCAGACTATGATATCGAAGGCTCATGAGATGAATAAATATTTATCCCTTGACAAAGCTCTGGATTATGTTAATAATGAACTAAGGCCGTTCGTGATGACGGCTTACGACTTCAGCTTTAACGACGAACCAGAACCAGTGCCGGTTGGAACTGGGAACATTGTAACATCGATGCCCTCTGGTGGTTCCACTGGTGGCTCTTCGGGATATTAATGATATTTCAGACACTTGATAACAAAAATGATTGTTATGGGGTTTTTTGCGATGGAGAGCTTTATTTTGACTCTCCAGAGGAATTGCCCCTGACCCGCACATGGTCATATTCTTCGTTTCTGGGCGACAAGGCCCAAGAAATTGACTATGCCAATCTGTTCTGTGGCGGCAAAACACTAACAGAGGCTTGCCCAGAGCCGCTGAGAGACGATTGGAGCGTGGTTAGCAAAAAATTGAAGGCATATATCCGATCTTTTTGTCTGGCCCGAGTATCGCTCGATGAGAACTGCTTTTTTGACCTCGTTCCGAAACAATTCCTCCTCGACTATTGTTCGATGAGAAATCGCATCTCAGAACATGTATTTAAGACGCATGAGAAGCCCGAGAATTATGAATTCTTGGTGGACCTGTCTGTGGTGCTTGAGAAGATTTCACAGCAAAGGCTGAACTTGGACCTTTCGACGCTTAGGCCAAAACTGCATCAGTCCAAGACTCGCAGGTTTAAGAAGAAAATGGCCAATACGCCCCCTTACATCAAATATAATGTCTTCGGCACCAAGACTGGTCGCCTGACAACAAAAAAGGACACTTTTCCGATTTTGACATTTGACAAGGAGCACCGAAGCATTCTTAAGCCGTCAAACGACTGGTTGGTTGAGCTTGATTATAACGCTGCGGAGTTAAGGACTATGCTTGCTCTTTCTGGGGGTGACCAGCCACAAGTGGACATCCACGAATGGAACATCAAAAACATCTTTGGTGGAAATATTAGCCGCGACGAAGCAAAGACGAGGATTTTTGCGTGGCTGTATGGCTCGGAAAAGGAAAAGAACAACCTATCTAATACAGATGTTCAAAAAATTCTCTCAGAAACGTATCGAAAAAAGGAAATTGTTAGACAGCATTGGACCGGCCTACATGTCAGGACACGATTCGGACGGACCATACCTTGCGATAACCATCACGCTCTCAGTTATGTTATTCAAAGTTCTTGTGTGGATCTTGTCCTCCGTAGGCTCATCAGGCTCGACCGAATTCTTGCTCCAACAGCATCAAGAGTCGCATTCACTTTACATGACTCCATCATCATCGATCTATGTGACTCCGACAGACACCTCCTCCCCAGAATAATTGAGGAATTCTCTCAGACAGAATTGGGCCAATTTAAGGTCAATATCAGTGCTGGCAAAAACTTTGGCGAAATGAAGGAGATAAAACTATGAATGTCGTTGGACTTGGTTCCGCTGGTTGTGCAATCGCAGACACTTTTGCGGAATATCCTCAATATAATATTTTTAAGATCGATGTGGGCCTTCAAGGGCTCAAGAAGGATGGAATTTATAACTTTCCAGAACTTGCCGATTATCAAGATTACGAAGAAAAGTGCCCCTCGTTTAAATCGTTCTTTAAGGCCGTCTCGGGAGACGTTATCTTCGTCCTTGCTGGTTCTGGCAAGATCTCGGTTGCTTGTCTGAGAATTTTGGAAGCTCTAAAGGACTGCAATGTCCATGTCATTTACATTAGACCAGAACTTGAGCTTCTTTCGGGCAACGCCAAGATGGCCGAAAGCATTTGTTTCAACGTGCTTCAGGAATATGCTCGCTCTGGCTTGTTGAACAGAATAAGCCTGATTGAGAACAAGAGAGTCCGTGAAGTCCTTGGTCCGGTGCCCCTCCGCTCTGTTTTGCCCCGCATTAATCAGCACATTGTTTCGACAGTCCATATGAATAATGTTTTTAAGCGTGGAACTCCAGATTATTCGGTCGAGACCGAAGTATCTGATATTGCAAGGATTTCGACTTATGGCGCCATGGATGTCGTGTCTGGTGAAGAAAAATGGTTTTTTCCCCTTGACAACGTTGTCGAAAAGGGATATATTTATGCTATCAGTTCGAATGATGTTGAGAACGATGGAGAATTGTTGGACAGAGTAACTGGCCAAGTTAAGGATAAGTCAGAAGACGGCACCATTGGTGTTTCCTTCTCGATCCACTCAACTGAATACGAGCAGAACCTTTGTTACGCAACAGCAAAAACCCACATTCTTCAAGGAGTATAATATGAAGAGCTATCAAGGAACCTTTGTTAAACAAAACGGAGACGAACGCACGATGACGTTCGTCCGCCTCGCAGACATGCCAGAGGATTTTATCGCGACCAGAGTTAAGGGAACTGGCAAGAAAGCCAATCTCACTGAAGGCCGCGAACTCGTCTGGGATCTGGATGCTGCGGCTTTCCGTGTCTTCAACTGGAAAACAGCTATTGGAGACATTGTTGAGGCAGAGATCGAAGAAGCAGAAAAAAACGAAAATAATACTTGACAGTTCCCTCAAGTATGTTATAATATAATACAGCAGGGTGAGATATTAGTCACCCTGTCTTTAGGACCAGCCACGGTCAATCAAAATCAAAAGGAGAAAAAATCATGGCAATTGATCTAAAGAAAATGCGCGGCAAGCTTGACGCGCTCCAAAATCGCGGTGGAGGAGACAACCGCAAGAACTTCTGGCGCCCATCGGACGGCGAACAGGTGGTTCGAATCGTCCCTACGGCAGATGGCGATCCCTTCAAGGATTTCCACTTCCACTATCTTGAGGTGTCCGGTAAGCGGTCCTCAATCTTATGTCCCAACCGAAACTTTGGTGAGACATGTGCAATCTGTGACTTCGCAACGAAGCTTTATCAGGAAGGCACCCCAGACAGTATTAAGATGGCTAAGACCATGTTTGCTCGTCAACGGTTCTTCAGCCCCGTGCTTGTGCGCGGTGAAGAAGAGTCAGGCGTTCGTATCTGGGGATATGGGAAGATGGCATACGAAAGTCTTCTAAACCTTGTCCTTAATCCTGAATATGGTGACGTTACGGATACTGAAGAAGGCACAGACCTCACTATTCTCTATGGCAAGCCAGCGGGAGCAGCTTTCCCACAGACCAAGATCCAGCCGCGCCGTCGCACCTCCCCGCTCTGTGACGATGCACTTGGTGGTCCCGGGCGCTGTGCTGAACTGCTCGACAACATTCCAGAATTTGATGGACTGTTTGATCGTAAGACATCTGCTGATGTCGAAGCAGTTCTGGATGAGTTCCTCGCGTCTTCGGACGATGAGCCCGCTGCAGACTCAGGCGATACGACGAAATACGGCAATACTACGAAAGATGCCGGTTCTGATGTTGATCGCGCCTTTAATGAACTGGCAAGCTCCATCGGCGCTTGATTCTGTCATAGACCCACAGGGGGGCACAGGGTTATCAGGTGCCCCACTTTTTTTATCTTAGGGAAAATAATGGCAAAAGCAAGAAAAGCCACAACAGGAAAGCTGTCTATTTCAGACATGCGAAACTTGATTAACAAGAAAGCGGGCATTAATGTTGCCCACGATTTGAGAGAGGACAACCCAACAGAGGTTCGTGATTGGATTCCAACAGGATCTCGATGGCTGGACTCAATTACTTGTCGCGGAAGACTCGCTGGAATTCCAGTCGGCAAGGTCGTTGAGATCGCGGGTCTTGAGGCGACAGGAAAAAGTTATATGGCAGCGCAAGTTGCCGCAAACGCCCAAAAAATGGGGATCGATGTCATTTATTTCGATTCGGAGAGTGCCATCGATCCTTCATTTTTGGAGCGTGCAGGGTGTAACCTTGAACGACTATTATATGTTCAGGCATCATCCGTTGAATTCGTTCTGGAGACAATTGAAGAGCTTCTTGGTTCCAACGAGAATCGAATGCTGTTTATCTGGGACTCGCTCGCTCTGACTCCTTCTGTTTCGGACATCGAGGGTGATTTCAACCCTCTTTCTTCGATGGCAGTGAAGGCGCGAATCTTGGCCAAGGGAATGTCAAAATTGACTGTCCCAATCGCCAACTCGCAGAGCACGTTTCTCGTCCTTAACCAGCTTAAGACGAATATCACCCGCTCGCCCTCTGAAGCGATGACCACCCCATATATGACCCCCGGTGGAAAGGCGATGATTTACGCTTATTCCCTTCGTGTGTGGCTGACTGGTCGAAAGGCCAAGGCGAGCTTTGTTCTGGATGACAAGGGTTTCCGTGTCGGATCAGAGGTTAAAGTTAAACTTGAGAAGAGCCGTTTTGGAACTCAAGGCCGACAGTGCAACTTCCGTATTTTATGGGGTGACGAGATCGGCGTTCAAGACGAAGAATCTTGGTTTGAAGCCATCAAGGGCTCAGAACGCCTGCAACAGTCTGGAGCGTGGTTCACGCTTTTGGACGAGAGCGGCAACGCCATCGGCCCCAAGTTTCAGGGCTCCAAGTGGGTCGAGAGACTTCAGGAACAGGGATTTCGGGACGCTGTGACTGATATCATGGATCAAGAGATCATCATGAAGTTTGACAAGCGAGAAGGCAATGCTGCCGACTTTTATGAAGAGAGTTCTGAATAAACTTTAACTTTGTGCGTCTAATAAGCACATAAGGAGATCTATCATGAACAAACTATTCATGCTTTTGGCTTTCGCCATATCCACCTCTGGCTGTGCGGTTCACGCACATTCACACGGAGCCCACAGTCACACAACGACAGTCAGGGTTCCCCCACCTCCACCGCCTGCGGCTCGCCCTATTGCCCCCGGTCCAAACTGCACTTGGGTTCGCGCCCATGCCAGTCCCACTGGCCAAATCGTCGCTCAGTGGGTTTGTGGCCCACGAAGCCATATTTGGGTTTCGGGCACTTATGTGACAGTCCGCGTTAACGGCATCCCCACCCGCCGTTATGTGTCGGGCTATTATCGACACCCACGGGCTCCCCGAGTCCACCGTTATCATCGACAGGCTCGCCCAAATCACCGACCACGGCCTCCTCGCCGACGTTAATTTTCTTGACATTGGCCCCCTGATGAGTTATAATAATATCTCACAGGGGGTTTTTTATGCCTGAGAATTGTGGTCGCCTCAAGCGATATATTGAACTTGCGAGAAAAGTCGCAGAAGAATCAGAATCGACCGATTATCGTCATGGAGCAGTTCTCGCAAGAGGTTCAGCCATAATCAACACCTCATGTAATAAGAATGGATTTAAACACTTTGGACAAAGATTTAGAGACAGGGATTGCGGACACGCGACCCGCCATGCGGAACTTGGAGTCATCCTCGGTGTCGACCGCACCAAGACAACTGGAGCAGTTGTTTATGTGGCCAGAATTGGAAAAGCTGGAGAATTGAGACTTTCCAAGCCTTGTCATATGTGCCGCGCTGTGCTGGAACATGTTGGAGTGAAAAAGGTGTATTATTCAATAAACGAAAACGAAATCGGAGTTATTAAACTATGAAAAGACTGCTAATAATAGATGCGCTAAACATGTATTTCAGAGCATATATCGTGGACCCTTCTTTGTCCACAAATGGACAGCCCATCGGCGGCGTCAAGGGGTTCATGAAGATCCTCCAGAAGCTGATCCGAGACACGGGCCCAGACGAGATCGTTATCTGCTGGGACGGCGAAGGAGGAAGCGCACGAAGGAAGAGCACAAACAAGGGATATAAAGAGGGCCGAAAGCCGATCCGCCTTAACCGTGATATTCGCAATCTCTCTGAAAATGAGGAAGTCGCAAACAAAATTTGGCAGATGACCAGACTGGTCGAATATCTCAATAATCTGTCGGTCATTCAGCTTATGGCTCCACAGATCGAGGCAGATGACATTATCGCTTATGTTGCACAGCTTCAGAAATATTCTGGATGGCAAAAGATTATTGTCAGCAGCGACAAGGACTTCTTTCAGCTTTGCGACTCAGAGACGGTTTTATATCGCCCCATTCAGAAGCAAATTCTTAACGAAAATCGGATTGTTGAAGATCACGGAATTCACCCCAAGAATTTTGCCCTCGCCCGCGCCATTGCTGGAGACAAGTCAGACAATCTCCCCGGTATCAGAGGCATTGGATTGCCAACGATAGCCAAGAGATTTCCTTTTCTTGCTGAGTCACATTCTTATACGATTGATGACTTGGTTGAGCACTGCAAGAGCGTGGACAGCAAAGCAAAGGCATATTCGCTCATTGTGGAACAAAGAAAGGTGATAGAGGAGAATTATCGCCTAATGCAGCTTTACGCCCCGAGCATATCGCCACAGACGAAACAAAAGATTCGTTTCAATGTGGATGAGTTCTCTCCGATGATGAACAAGACTCAATTTAAGGCCATGATGATCGAAGATGGCTTTGGTGTTGTAAATTTTAATGATATGTTTGTGTGTATGAAAAGAATTATTGCGGATTACAGCAGCAAATGACTAATTAGTGATATGGATATTCTTGACAAACGCTGGCGCAAATTTTTAACAGAAAAGAGATATGCGGATTATGATGTGGTCCCCGGTTCTTGGACCGAGATCCCTGCATCCGACATCAAGGTTGACCCCGCAGCAAGCGGCAAAGATATTGCACATGAGCTTCATGCGATCTTGGCCAAGT
>Ga0098061_1000956_pt1 | contig 14137 bp, 24 predicted proteins | sample 22_taG_FD_92579 | JGI IMG/M metagenome (GOLD analysis project Ga0098061, IMG submission 92579) | Marine viral communities from the Subarctic Pacific Ocean - 22_ETSP_OMZ_AT15343 metaG | ecosystem: Environmental > Aquatic > Marine > Oceanic | place: Subarctic Pacific Ocean | collected 2015-01-20 | reverse complement strand
ATAGGAGATGGAGCATTTAATACGACATCTAGATCATATGAATTAGTATGTGAGTCAGCTCTTGTTCCTGATGCTTCATCTAATGCCCAATATGCTACTAGATCAGTTAACAAATTATTAGGTATTTTGGGTCGCTCTACATTATCTGAAGGATTACGCGGAGTCAATTGTAATGTTAGACGCTGTATCGCCATATAGATAGACCTTCTTCTTTCCCCAGTTGAGGTACGAAGATCTTCTTGTAGTGTCTTTAATTGTTTTAGTTTCTTATTTATTTCTTGTTCTGGGGTATCTGTGGGTGTTCCCGTATTCAATAATTCATCAGCTTTTCTTTGTAAATCATTTAGTTGTGCCCTAATATATGACTGATTCTTAGGAAATACCAACAACTCTTGCTTGAGTTCTAATATTTTATGTATTATTTCGTTATAATTCAATAGTCTCCCGTCCATAGGTCCAATAAGGTCCCAAAAATTATCCTCCAGAATCTGTGCTGCTTCTGGATCTAGATCTACTTGATTATTAATTAAATTATCTGCAAAATCCTGTAAGATTTTGTCCTGCTCTGGTGTAATCATACTCCCAAGGATGGATTCGAACCCGCGACCTCCAGAGCCACAGTCTAGCGCTCTGCCAATTGAGCTACTTGGGAAAAATCTAGGTAGAGGGATTCGAACCCCCGACTTCGTGGTCCCAGGCCACGCGCTCTGGCCGTACTGAGCTATACCTAGTTAAATCATATGTACTTCATCGAATTCTTCTAGTTCATATTTAAATGAACCATGTGCACCACAATGAGGACACCTATCTATTTCTATTTCTTCTCCTGTAATTATTTCGTCATCTCGTTCTATATCGTGATAGTTGGATTCCTCTTCACATCTCTCACATTGTAGTGAGGTATTCTCGTACTCAAATGTATAACACCCCTCACTGAGGGAATCCGCATCTATTCTGATAGTTACCATTGAGTATGTCTCTGGGGCATAATTTTTCGATTGGCAACTCTATTTAACTTTAACCCCGATCCAAAGTCGCTATTGAATGGTCTTCTCGGATTGGTGTGTCTCATTCCTTCTATTGCTCCGTATGTACCTTGATATGCTGGAGGTGGAGTATTCTGTGAGCTCATACTAAATGATGTATATGTTTCTCTCAATACTCTATTTGCAAGCATTAATCCTACAATACCTATTACTATTTTTTGTTTACCACTCAAGAGTCGAACTGCTTCAGGAATTTTAGCTACCTTTTCTGTTACATTAACTCCTAACTTACTTTCTGCTCTCTTGGTAGCAGCACTGACATCAGAACTGACTTTCTTATACTTCTTATCTACTCCAACTCGTGCATTCTTTGCATGTGTCTTAGCACTCTTAGATATAGTTTCAGCACTTTTCATCAGTCGTTCTTTAGCTGTATTAAATAACTTATTCAGCATCTTCTATATCGCCACCTTCGATCTTGTTTCTAATTTGTGCCATAATTGTTGCAGGATCTAATGCCTTGGTCATATCTCCAGCTCTAGATTCTCTGGTTGCTCTAAGAGATTTGAGTATTCGTTCCTTACGCATTAATAATTTATCCATAGCCATAAGAGCATGACTAAGATCTTTTCTATATAGAACACTAGCTTCTTGACCTGGCTTCTGTAATACTGCTACTACATTCTCATCAGCTAATCCATTATCAGCGAGTACTCCAGTAGATCTTTGAAGTAGTAGGTCTATTGTAATTACATCTTTGAGCTGTGCCATTTCTATAATGTTTTCAGCTCGTACTTCTAGTTCAGTCATATAACTACTTAAGTATGAATCGATCATTGCATCTTCAAATGGACATACACTACCGAGTGGTGGTTTGCCTGCTGCTACTAGGGGACAGGTATGGGCATAAGGACATGCGTCTATGTTCTCAGTACCTTCACCTATACATACAATAGCAGTAGCTCTTCGTGCCATCTTACCCGGTACAGCTAACATCTCTATGACATCATTCATCTGCTTATTAGTAAAGTCAGGTAAAGTTACACCGTAATATTTATGTAGTAATTTTTTGATATCTAGAGGGATTAGTGCGGGATCTACAAGTTCGTTTTGTTTCTCATACTCTACTAATGCTATCTCTTCTGGATCTAATTCGGTCATTCGATTTGCTCCGTAAATACTGGCTCCATACTTTTATATAGAATCTTTAGTTTTTCGAAAGCCTGTTTGTTCTCTATGAGATTTCTAGCTGCTTGTCTTGTATGGATACAATTCATTCCAAGCATATTACGTACATCAGTATACTGTTCCCATACGACATTATTACCTAGTTCTTTACCTAGAGCAGTGACTGCATCTAACATATATATAATATCGTCTGCCGTTACTTCGTTCATTCGTTATTCCCTGGCTGCTTCTATTTTCTCTTTGCGTGCAGCGTTTATTCTATCAGTGGCAATAGTATTGGCTTTTCTATTATCTATTCGTGCGAGTGAAGGATTAACCATACCATTACAAAATGTATTACGATTACGAATGTCTATTCTAAATTCCTCTGACTGTGCTAACCATTCATCTACATGAGCGTAACTAGTTTCTCCGTCTATTGTCCACCAAGCAGCAGGATCAGTTAGTTCAATAACTCTCCCACTAAGTACACATTTCTGTGCGTTTTTTACGAACTCCTGAGTCTTACTATCACTACCAGAAACCTGAGTTTCATGTGGTCCTACTTCAGTACCTGTTCTCATTTTTAAATCCTCAAATTAAGTAACATAATTGCTACATAGTGAAGGTGGGACTCGAACCCACACTCACGACCTTATGGCGAAGATCGGATTCGAACCGATGTCTCGAAGTTTATGAATCTTCGCGAGTTTCCGCTACCCCACTTCGCTTTAAAGATTTAATAATCTGTTATCGTAGTCCCAATGATGATTCGGACAAAGACCAATAAGGTTATCTATATGGTTGATATCTAATATTGGCGTATCATCAGAAAAATCCTTCACTGCTTTCTTGTGTGCAACTTCTATATGATTAGTGTATGTGCATTCATTCACATTGCACTGATTATCATTACAACTAAAATATAATCTTCTAGCATGATCAACTATAGTGCTTCTTGCTGCTTGCCATGATCTACTAGCAAATAATTGCCCTTTAGTCATATAGTTTGCCATACCTGGAGCGTTAGTCGGACAATCATTACAAACTTTTCTTTCTTTGAATTTTCCTTGTTCATTTCTTTCTAAGTTAAATTCTGTATTACATCTAATGCATGTTTTAGTTTTTAATAATTTTTTATTATGTAAACCATTCTTGCAATGAAAATTAGAACAACTTTTATTACAGAATCTTCTTTTTCTAAAATAGTAATTTGATTCTGTATCTCTTTGTATTAAAATTTCACTACAATATTCGCACTGTTTCATGTTTATCACTCCTATACGAGTAAAAGGACTAGTCAACTGTATAGAGTTGACAGGGGAGCTACCCTTTTCGTCCTATATTTGAGAGTCGCGCTTTACCCTTAAGCTACTTCACTGTATTGCGGGAGAAGGAGTCGAACCTTCCTTGATAACCTTATGAGGGTTACGGTTCCCAGAACTCCCCGCATGTATCCTTCCGGTAGGATTTGAACCTACGACCTCGTGGGCTTCACTCACGCGCTCTATCAGACTAAGCTACAGAAGGTCATATTTAATACCGCAAGTTGGACAGGGAAATCCTTTTAATGTCTCTGTCCATTCGTGACCTTGACTACATTTAAAGTGTGTTTCTATGCTGTTAGGATCGTGTATATGAAACTTGCCTACTTCATCGTAGAACTCACCCGGACACCCTAACAATGTCTTTCCTAGTTGTTTCACTTTCAGTGTGCTTGTCTTACCTTCTTCTCTACATTGTGCACAAATCATTTGTTACTCCTTTGGGAAACCAGCTTACGGAGAATCGAACTCCGATCTTGCGTGAAGAAATCCCGAATCAAGTTCCCTATGATGATTAGGACATAGGAATCTGATATTTTTTCTGCTGTTTATTACTTTTAAAGGTATATCATTAGCGAAATCTGCTACGGGAATTATATGACAAACATCCACGAATAAATCATAATCGCATACCTCGCACTCATAACCTTTGAATCTTCTTCTTGCTATAGTTCTTATTCTATCAGAAACTTGTCTACTACTTAAACCTTTATCATAATAGTATTGTTTTGTTCTATTATCAACATCTTTAGTTTTGGCTGGACGACAATCTGGACATAAGAATGTTTTAGATAAAGCTCCGGATTTCAATCTATGTATGGTGAATTCGTTTCCACATGCACACATACTAATTGGATCTACGGGCTTAGGTCCTCTCTTAGTTCCCTTATTATTAAATGTTGCTGAACAACTTCTATTACAAAATTGTCTTTTCTTAAAGTGTCTGTTCTCTTCTTTTTCTTTTTGTACTAAAATTTCATTACAATTTTTACATTTCATATCTACCTCCGTGATAGGATTAAGGAACTATCCAGCAATCACGGTGCTGGAAGGGGAGCTACCCTTTTCGTTCCACGAACCTAGAGGGAATCGAACCCTCGTCTCCTGTTAGACAGACAGGTATAATAACCACTATAAGATAGGTCCTAAGTTGTTGTATTTCAACTACTTATGGAGCGTGGGGGAGTCGAACCCCCATCTTGTGAGTGCAAGTCACAAATTCTCCCATTGAACTAACGCCCCTCATTTTAAGCTGCTTCTTGTATTTGTTCCTCTACATTGAATCTATCGATACGTTCTTGTCTAGTATGATCTTTATACCATACATTGTTTCTTGGAGTACAACATATAGAACAACTACATTTCTTTCTATTCTTCTCATGAGCTTGAATTAACATTTCTATAGTTGATTCACTGGTACCGTCTCCGGGTCCATACTTCCAAATTTCTCTAACTAATCTTTCTGCTTTAGCTCTTGCTCTAAGTTGCTGATGTCTATAATAAGCTTTAGTTCTCTTATAATGCATAGGTAGTGAAGGATTCAATATACGTTTTGTTTTTACCATTAGTCTCCCCCCATAATAACTAGTTAGCCTAAATGCTGTAATTACGTACCCTTACGTATACACAAGGAGAGATTACATTGTACTATGGCACTCCTTTTGTCATCAGTTGACCTCCGTCATTGATGTGTTGATAAAACATGCACAAGGAGAGAGTCGAACTCTCACGCCCTATTGAGCACCAGCTTCTAAGGCTGGCGTGTCTACCGTTCCACCACTCGTGCGTATATCTTTTAAGTACTAACTCCTAGTATTAGTAAACATTGTGTATACATTATTTATTCCTGAAGAACAGTTCTACAACAAATATGATAATGAATGCTAGTGAAGCAATTATTCCGAATATTTCTCCAGTAGCAATTGATATTATGAACATACCAACGAAGATAGATATTAATCCTAGTCCCCATTTATGTCTTTTGTTCATAGTGCCCCCGGTTGGGATTGAACCAACGCTCTTGGGATTAAGAATCCCCTGCTTTACCACTAAGCTACGGAGGCATAGTACCCCCGGTCGGACTCGAACCGACGACCTACGGGTTAAAGGCCCGTTACTCTAGCCATTGAGTTACGGAGGTATATTTGATTGTCTGTTTACCAGATTTCCGTTTCATTTATAACTCCTTAAATCAACTTGAAGAATGCTGCTGCGAATAAACCACCAAATAATGTAAATAGTCCAGTGAGAAGCCAGACGATTCTGGTTATCCTTCTCCACTCTTCCCTTGGTACCATTATAAGACTATCTTTTTCTGCTTCTGCTTGTATTCTTTTAGACTCATGAATAACGTCCCACATCTTATCATCATAGAGTAATTCTACTGTCCTTGTTAATTTATCTTCTGCATCTATTAACTTGGATTTTTTGAATGCTTCTATCCATAGGGCATTTGCTTTTAACTTATCTCTATATCCTTCATCCTTATCCCAATCGTCTAGGAATTCCTCCATATCGTTCATTCATAATCACCGTTACCCCGCAGGTGGAATTAGATCTCTTTCTTGAATAATTTTCCAACACGCATCAATGATTCCATTTACTTTATCCGATTCTCCATCATTTTTCACTTTATCGCAACAATTATGCCACAAGCATAATACTTCTTCGTCATCCCAATTTTTAACTGTGCGATACATTACTTTTGTGATTTTTTCTTGTAGAGTCATTGGAGGATTCATGGTTCTCTCTTAAATATAATACCTATTATAAACGTAACTACAACAATCATAGCCCATAAACGAATTAAAGGGTACTTATTTCTTTGATATACTATGATCCCCAACTTTTGTCTGTTCTTTTAAGTTGTTTAAATATATCAAAATCTTCTATATAGTAATCGCGACTATAGATGGTACTATTTAGCGATAACATAATAGTTTCAGGGGTACAGAATGACTCTTCATCCCATATCATTTTAGGTACATATATGGCATCATTCTGCCATAGACTCCATTGCTGCATAGATATACCATCGCGACAAGTAACATTTATTCTACCAGTCAAACAAATAATTATTTGTTCCGATGTTATATTAGCATGATTGCCTCTGTTGTCAGTATCGGGTATACTATGAACGTAGAATATTCGTTTTATAGGAAATGGCATTGTCTTAGGATATTCTAACGGAATTAGCATTTTATCATCTGCCATACTGTCGTATTTGAATTTTACTACATCATTTATAGTGGTCATACTATTCCCATAATATTATCCATTTCAATTGGGGTAATACCATATGTTTCTGTTACATAGGTATATTCTCTTCTCTTCTCCCCCACAGGAAACTTTCTAGGTGTCTTAGATCCGAAGTGATACATAAAACTATTAGAACTTATATATTGTGTATATCCAACATTATTATAGTATGTATAAGATCTCCACAAGAAATCTTGTTCTCCAATGAAGAAGTCTTCATTGAACCCACCAATACTTATATAGTCTTGCTTCTTGAGTACTGGTGGCATATAAGGTCCTAGAACGTCATCTGGAACTGATACATTAGCTGTTTTCATTATTAATTCTGCTTCTCTGAATGAACCTAGATCTGTTCCAAAATTTTCTATAACAGATCTATTCATCTTCTCAATCCTGGGATCTATTAAGCATACTCTCTTCCAATACACTTCTATGGCTTCCTTAGCTATTACATCCCATCCAGGAAGTGCATAGAAATCATTGTCAGATAAATAGATTATATCATACGCACATTCTTCAACCATTATATTATATGGTTTAGTTATACCTAGATTATTGTCTGATTCAAAGTATCTATAGCGGTTGTACCTACAGAAGTCTCTAACATCCTCAGATGCTTCATTGTTCCATATAACTATTTCGTATGGTACTGTTGTATGTTTTTCCAGAGATCTACAATATAAATCTAAATATGGTAGATTTCCCAAAGTGGGAATAAGTATACTTATCATTTACCATCCCTTTTTTATACAATCTACAATGTATTCTCTATCTTCTTTAGTTACCCACCAACCCACTGGAATAGAAATAACCTTATCTATTGTAGCATCTAGATTCGGTAGTGCTGATTTATATTGTAATACACATGAGTGTATGTCATTTCTTTCATGTACTTGACTTACCATTATATTGCACTCAGCCATATGTTTCATGAAATCAGCTTTTCTATCTACAAGCAAAGAGAATATCCAATAAGCTGATTCTCTATTTTCTTTTCTTTCAAGAAGAGTTATACCATCTATATCCTGTAGTTTTTCATAATAATATGCTGCATTATCTTTATGTTTGTCAATAACTTCTTTTTGAATATGTTTAAGATTTGCAAGACCTATAGACGCACTAATGTCATTCATGTGGAACTTGAATCCCCATTCACGAATATCTGCTTCGCATCTAAAATCTTTACTATTAGTATTTCTATCTATACCATACCATCTGAGTAGTTTTGCATTTTCTACATGACTAAGGTGTGGAAGTACAAGAGCACCACCATCTCCGCATGTAAGGTGTTTTATTGCTTGGAAACTGTATATACAGTAGCCACCTTGATTAGATAATGGTGAACCTTCATATGTACTACCAAAGGCATGAGCACAATCCTCTATTACAGAAGGATAGTTATAAACTGCATCATCTGTTTTATCGAGAGCCTCATACATCTTCTTATAATCTATTGGATAACCACCCCAATGAACTATATTAATTGCTAGAGTTTTATTAGTTATTTTTCTTGCAAGATCATCTATGTCCATATTAAGTGTATTAGGATCAATGTCCACCCACTTAATTTTTAGTCCATTTGCAAGCACAGGCCAATTAGTTGCTGTGCATGTAAGAGCAGTACAAAGGACTTCATCTCTATATTGGGTATCGTAGTTCTTTGTCATATGAAACGCTAAGTGTGCAGCGGAAGTAGCAGAGTTAGTGGTAACTACGTTGTCATCTAAATAATTAGATAGTTCTTTTTCAAACTGTTCCACCACAGGACCTTGACCTATATATCCTGATCTCAATACTTTTACTGATGCTTCTACGGCATCTTCATGCATAAATACTCTAAATAATGGTATCATATCCTCTCCTCATAATAGTAATAGAGGGAAATGATTCTATTACCAATGCATTAGTATTTTTTATTACTTCGCCTATATTTCTCTTATTATATTTTATCATCCATTCTACATTATCTCTTTCTTGAGATCCTCCTTCAAGAATCATTATTCCATTAGATGTTAATTTTCTCATATAATTATTAATAGCAAACTCATAAACATCTCCATCATTTGCTATATCTATATGTATTAAGTCTATCGAATTATCCAAGAAATCATCTACTGCATCATAGAAACTTTTTGGTCTCAAAATTAATCTACCTTCAACTATATCTTCGTGAAATCTATCGTGTATAATATGAAACTGGCTTCTGTTTCCAGGGAAGTCTCCAATAGATTCAAACAAATCGTAAGATACTATTTGTGCATCAGTAGATCTAAGAAATACATCTGTTGAGTATCCTTCTAATATTCCAAACTCAACTATATTACCAGGATTTAATGTATAACATATCCCAGCAAGGACATTACAGTATTTGTTTTGTCTATATGAGGAAGGTATATCTAGTTCGGATATTGCTTTCATGTAAGTACTCCTTGTTCCATCCATGGAATTGGTCCTATAAGATCACGACAGCTTCTGGTTAATTCTAAAAGGTGAGCATCGGAAAGTATTCTTGTTATAACTCCTTCAGGTAGATACTTCCATCTATTAAGTGTATCCATACTACTTGCCTTATTTACATATTGGAAATAGGAGAAGCTGCTTCCGTCTCCGAATGAAGGCATCTCTTCAAAACCATCATCAGTAAATGTCATACCCAACTCACCAGCAAGATTACTTCTATAGTTTTCGTCTGTGGTCCATTTATTGTATCCTATTACCGTGGGATATAGTGTTCGATCTATAGCCTCAATGAGCAAATCTTTATAGATGTTAATCATGGAAGAACTGATCCTACCTTCTCTATCTACATATGGGTCCCATAAGACATTGTAATCTTTAACTTTAAAGGTTAGAGATGCTGCCCAGTTCAATATATCTCGTATAATTATGATATTGGTTGGACTTTCAACCATAGATGGAACATCAAACTTTCTCAATAGTTTCATGTCTAATTGTTCAAAACTATATATGTTATATCTATCTTCACCATTATTATATTTTTCTATTCTTCCAGTATCAGATACTAAGTTTCCTTGTTCTAATTCTTTAGTGCAACTATTATGGTGTTCAACATAACCAGGAAGTTGCTTTCCCATCCAATTAATGATTGCATGGTGCCCACTTCTACTATTAGAATATACTATAAACGACTTTACCATTTATTTCCTCTTCCTATAATAGCATTAAAATCCTTTGTTGTCATACCATACTTATCACTAAATACTTGCTCTCTACGTATAGAATGGAATTGTCTATTAGGCATCTTGTCAGATGTAATACATTGAAAATGATAAACTAAGCTCTTAGGTACACTGACGAAATGTTGACATCCATTATTGTGCATTCTCATTGCTAATCCTTCTTCTGCACCTATGACCCAAAAGTCTTCATCATAGCCACCTATCTTCTTCCACGTAACAAGATCTATGAGGAGGGGAGTGAGTTGAGTGCAAACCATAGGCACTGCCTTTATGTGTCTGTAGTCGGCTAATAGTTCATCTTCATGAAAAGTATCTATATCTCCATAATCTCCATTTAGAGATCCCGAACATCCAGCATTCCTTTCTATTGCTGTGCAGCAGAGCCAATCCTCATTACTCAGATTATTTTCATTCTTGAAGTTAATTAATTCTTTATCCCAATTGGGGAGAACATACATATCATCATCTATCAGACACACATAACGGTTGAATGCTTTTATAGCTACACGATTCGCTGCTGCAGTTAGTCCTATGTTCTCTGCAGTATGAGTAAATGGAATTCCTTGTTCTTCAAGCCATTCTGTAGTTCCATCATTTCCGCCATTGACATGTACAAATATTTGATTTTCGAAATGGCTATTTTTATTTATACTATCAATACAGAGTTGTAAATATCTTATATTATTAAATGTTACAATTATTATGCTAAACATTCTTACTCCATAGCTTCCCACTTCATTAATCTCTCATCCTTCATAAAGAAATTATAAATGGGATAATCTTTCATTTGTTCATGTCTATTAAGTACATTCATGTGTTGTGCATTATCTGTAAACTTATAACCATCGAATGAGCTTCCAGCTCCAGGAATACCAAGATCATTAAGTCCATTGTCAGTAAAATCTAATTCAAGTAATGTTGCAATATCTTCTCTATACTTCTGGTTACTAAACCACTTATCAAAGCTGATACAAAGCTTATTTGGAACAAGATGGGTTTCTCCGTGTACTTCTTTAAGGAATTGATCATATGCATCAATATTAACACTAATAGCTCCAGAATCTCCTGTTATAGAGTACTTACGTACTTGAGACGCTAACCAGTTTCTTACTCCCCTATATACAATAATTGTACATACTTTAAATGTTTCAACCAATCTACGTATGTCTTTATAATAATGCAGATCGAAATCTTCAAAGTTTCGAATTTCTGCTTTATGTTCTCCATTATTATGTCTTTCATCTGGAGTTCTCTCCATGTCAGATCGCATCTCATCGAGATTAGCATCATAGATCCACGCATTCTTATGATATATGTATCCTGGAAATTGTGCCATGATCCAATTAATAATACCATGGTGTCCAGATCTAGTATTTGCTAATATAAGATATAATCTAGTTTGCATATTCTATTATCCTCCTTGCCCATTCCTTTCTGGTATATTGCTTTACTGTCTGGTGACCGTTGTCTCTTATGATTTGTGCAGCATGATCATCTTCCAAATACTTATTTATCAACTGAGCAAGTTCATATGTATTATTAAATATAACAAGATCTGTGCCATCTTCAAGGTCTGAAGATCTACCATACCAATCATCTGTAAGCAGTAGTCCACCTGCACCAAGAATCTTATAGACTCTATCTGATGCACAGTCCCCTGTACAGAAGTTTAGGTTGATTTTAGATCTACTAACTACCTTAGCATGTTCCTCTCCATATGCGGATTGAAATATGTTAATATTGTAGAACCTACATATTGCGCCCCTATTTCCATATGGGTCACCAATGAAGGAACAATCTATATCTCTATTGTAGTTGTAAGGTTTGTCTATTTCATCATCATAACCTTCACATACGTGATATGTGCGTGGATTATAATTTAACGCAGCACCAACGGCTTGGTACTTGTCACAACATACATAAGTGCAGTGCTGCATCTTAAGTATGAGTTCTTCTGTCCAGTGGTTAGGAAGGTAGGCATCCATAAACCACAAGCAAGTAGGTATACCAACTGCTTTTATCTGGCTTATTACTTCAATACTGACTCCGTTACATTTGGAGAATATAACTAAGTCACACAAACCATAACCAGCAGTACATATAATTTCAGAATCTCTCTGTTGAGAACCAAGTTCGTCCTTTCGGATTCTATAATTATATCTTATTACTTCATGTCCGTTCTGTTCTAATCCTCTTGCTTGCCCATCATTAGTAGAACGGTTGTCTTCTGTGAAGACACCTACAAACAATATTCTCATGTTATCCTATGTCAAGAGATCTACAGCAAGTAACGCTCTCTTCAATATGCATATTTGTTTATCGTATGGAGAAGCAAGAAACAGTTTCTGTGCTTCTGGTATTCCTTCTGCAGTTACACATCCATTAGTTTCATGGAGTACTAATCCAACAATGAGACTTTCGTACTTATGAAACCTATAGAGAAGAGTCTTTCTATTACTGAACTTTAATTCTTGCTCAAAAGGTGTATTACGTAATGACTTAGTATATCTACAAACTAACTTATTCAAGAAAAGCCTCCACATTACATTTCTTACAATACTTCACGTTTATCTCCTTGATTGATAAAGGGACTATCCGATAATCAAGGTATCGGAAAGAGAGCTACTCTGTTCGTCCCAAGCCCTCACCAGGTGTCGCACCAGGATCTAGAGGGTACAAATCTCTTATTCTACTGTTGAACTATAAGGGCAAGTGTTACTGTTTAGTATTTTCTTCTATCCATTTCTGTTCTTTATGCATAGCAAATTCTTTAGCTGCTTTTCTAATTGATTCGCGCCAAGGATGAGGTTTCCCAGGAATGGTTCTAATAATACCATCCATACATATCATCTTATCGGGAAAATCTCGAAATTGCTCTTCAATCATCTCATCATCAAAACTAACAGTTATCAAAAATGATTGATCTTGAATGGAAGTGACTCAGGTAAATATTCTATATCTATGGCGGGTATCACTCTTCTTACTGGACCACCAAAAGTATACGTGTAAGACTTATCTATAATTCTAATACCTGACAAAAAATCTTCATTTTGGGTTACTTTAATTTTAATACCGTTTCTTGACTGTGACAATGTCTCCTCCCATGCATATAGTTGGAGAAGGCTCAGGTCTAAACCACAATAATTCGGAACTACTGAATGTCATCGGATTAGTAATAACAATATCGTCAACCGATACATCTGATCCGCCATTTAATAATTCAATACCGTTTATTGTTAAAACGGGCAAAGTTAAACTATTTGTTGGCATTCTTATTTCCTATTGTATTTTTCCCATGCCTCATCGTCGGGATCATATCTCAGTTTACCATCTTTACTGAAATCCCATTCATTACTTACTTCCTTTAGTAATTTAAACTCAACTGTCTCGGGATCTTCTTTCCTTAGTGCTTCCTTTATTACTCTTCTATGTTTCCTATTTGCTTTACGTTTATCTTGTTTATCGCTATCTGCGCAATGTCCTACATATGGTTCTTTCCTTCTGGACCTACTCATAAGTCTTCATCTCTCATCCACTCTTGTATAGATATTGATAAAGTATGATATGTATTGTTGTCCATTCCATAATCATTTATATAGGGAACAACAACATCAAGTAAAATTAAGTAACATGTTTCCAGTGACTTAACTGCAAAAAGAGGTAATTCACTATATGTCTCTGGTAAGAAGCATGTATATGTTTCTGTTTCTGGAGTACTACAAATAGTTATAGTGTGCGAGTTAGCCTTAATCGCACGTTCAAGTGTTAGTTTCAAACTCTGATGGTCTCCATTTTGATTTACAATTGTTACAACTATATATCCAAATTCCTTTATATAATTTATCAATTCTATATTCCATATCAAATGAGCTTGTGCACCCACATGGATTTGCTGGTCCCAATCCGTGTGATACTATTCCTGCGCCCATATATATTGTCATATACCCTCGGTAGGACTCGAACCTACAACATCCAAATTAGAAGTTTGGTGCTCTTCCAGTTGAGCTACGAGGGCATGAAACTTAGGATTGAGTATATAATATGGTCCTTTAGCTTTCGCTCTCAATATATTGTGCATTTAACCCAAAAATTAACTGGGACTTACCCTAATTCCTTTCTTTCTTTCGTTACCTTTAAATTGCAATTGGTATCCATTTGTACTTTCATACGGTAATGCTCCACTTACCCATATTGTCCTTTT
>Ga0098061_1000953_pt1 | contig 14151 bp, 15 predicted proteins | sample 22_taG_FD_92579 | JGI IMG/M metagenome (GOLD analysis project Ga0098061, IMG submission 92579) | Marine viral communities from the Subarctic Pacific Ocean - 22_ETSP_OMZ_AT15343 metaG | ecosystem: Environmental > Aquatic > Marine > Oceanic | place: Subarctic Pacific Ocean | collected 2015-01-20 | reverse complement strand
TATTTTCTTTATAACCCGAAGGTATCATTGCTAAACTTGGTGTTGCCATTGTTTATATTTTTTTATTATTGTTATTATAATTTAACGCATCTAATAGATTCAACAATACCACCGTCAGCCTCTACTCTTAATTTAAACTGTCGTTGTAGTTCACTTAATCCGTATATTTCTGTTTCGCCACTACGGCTATTTTCCTCTTTATGAGATATACCCCAAGATAATACATTATTAACTGCGCCTAAACCCCAATTAATAGTGTTATTTATTATTCCTTGACCCCAATCTATATTGTTTGCCATCTTTTGTTTTGCTTAAATATATTTGTAATTTCTTTAAATTAACTGCTTTTGGTTTATATTCTTTCTTTATAAATTCCATCCGTGAAATATAGTATCTTTATCAGGGTTAATATCTTCATTTGAATTAGTATAATACTCAGGAAATAAATTAGAGGCATTACTCCCCATAAAATCTATAAACCTATTCGTATAATAATTAGCGTAATCTCTCTCTTTTTGAACTAAGAAATCTATTTCTTCCTTACTAACTAACGTTGAATTATCTGATTGATGATGGTAAACTCCTCCATTCGCTATCGTATATGAAGCAAAAGGTAAGTATTCTGCCATAGAGAAATGAATCAACATAGGTTGAATATAATTATTTACTAAATCTAAATAATCCCCACTTAAAGTACCTGCTATAATTTCATCACTTATTTTATTATATAAATCTGTGCCTAAGTAATTCTGTAAGTGAATTTCTTGTGCCAGTTCAATAAATTGAATAAACTTATCCGTATCTACACTTCCTGACATAGCTGTACTCTTTACTAAATCAGCTCTCTTTATAAATAACGCTTTAGCATTAGTTGAAGCATTATTACTTCCTCCACTATTATTATTATTACCTCCACCATTATTATTATTCTCTCCATTCTCACTTTCTTCATCTTCAGTATCCCACGTTTCAAGGTAGTTGGGAGTTCCACTAAAACTAAATTCTCTACTTGTAAGTCCTGAATCCTCAACATCTTTTATAAGCCTAACACTATACCCAGTGTTTAATGCTGCTGAGTATTGTCCAAGATAACTTCTTGAAGAGAATAAATTATAACTCCAAGCTCTAAGCTCTGTACCTACCCCTACATTAGTTTCATAAGTATTCTCTATAGTCCACCACGCACCAACATCAGTACGACTAACAAAGGATTGTGTTAAAGCTTGAAAAAATCCAAGAGGCTTACCATCGAACCCTGTTGAGTTATTTAAATTTGGATTACGCCCAACAATATCATCATAATTACTTGAGGCAGCAGACCATAAATCTGTTGAAGCTAACGATTTACCAATCATATTAGTAGATGTACTACCATCCCAATTATAACCTTCAGCTATCAAATAAGTAATCATATCATCAATATCTGAGTTATCAGGAACTCTCCATCCATCAGAAGCGAAACTCTTTCTTAGGGCAGGATTATTTAATGAGGCACTATTATAAACACCAGCAATAGCATACCAGTTATAAAGTTTACCTTTAGTTGCATCGTCACCATAATAACACCACGCACCTGTAGTTATATTAGCGAAATCAGCCGTACTTTGAACTCTTGGTATTACTGTGCCATCACTATACGTTTTATTATTGGCATTTATTATAGAAACTTGTGTGTTTTTAGCCATTACGTTATTCTTTTAAATTTTTATCTACCTCTTCTGATATTTCTTCATCACCTGAAGATTCTGAACCTACTCCAGAATCCTTTTTAACACCTGTTTCCTTCTCTATCTCTGCCTCACTAATAGCATTTGTTAAGTCGGTAAATTCAAGTGGCTGTAACGTCTTAAAATAGATGTCTAATTCGATGCCATTAAATTTAAGGATTTCCTCTATTTCATCAAGTATTGTAACTTGCAATGGTCGAACAACTGTATTATCCATAAGAACAGAAGCTGTCTGTAATTCCTCAGCATTATTTCCAAGTCCTGAAGAATCTTTAATTCCAACAAGCATTGGTGATACAATTCTATGGGAAACCATAACCTTTTTCATACTCTCATCTGATAAGAACTGATACTGTTGGTGAGCATCACTTAATTGAACAGGTTCTATACTTGCTGATAACTCTTTAGAATCATTAAATGCTAATATAAATCTACCTGCATTTGAACTACCACTAAACTTGTCGTATATTCTTTGCTCTATCATCGTTCTTTCCTCTTCATTAGGCACTCCATTATTAAAGTTAATCAACATACTTGGAGCAAGTCCGTTTTGTATATTATTAATATGGTAATTTGCAATTTCTTCCTCTAATTCAGCGTATTGTAACCCCCCTTGATAATCAACAGGAGAATAATAGAAAAACCCTGCTTTATAAGGTTTAATATAAACTATCTCAATATTATCCTTTGAAAATCCGAATGCAGAGATTCTTTTAACATTTTTTTTAGATGAACTAACCTTAGACCAGTCATTAGAATAATAGTATGCCTTAATATTACCATTAGCATCAGCTTTCTCAGCTCTTAATGTTTGAATTGGAATATGCTCTACTTGAGCAATTCTACTTCTATCTTTTGAATAGATAACTTGAAACGCAGCATTACCCATCATCTTATAATCATAACAAACACTCTTTAAGCATTTCTTAGAGAATAACTCATTCATTTCATCGTATTGAGCCTTATTATTTTCTCCATCAACAGCATCTAATCCTTTACCATAAATCATATCGGCAATCCCATTAATAGCTGCGTTATTCGTAGGTGAACCGTTATATCTATTTATAAGATATTGAAAATAATTATTATCCTCCCCATATTCAATCCAATCCCTACTGTAAACCTCTTTAACTTCAGGTTTAGTATAAGATGAAAAATTAACAACGTGAACCTTGCCATTTTTAGCTTTAGCTTGTTGAGGTTTCTTGTATTTATTTATTTTATTTCTACTCATAATGCTTTATTTATAATACAATGAATTGATTACTACGAGAGTCTTCAGTTATATATTCATCTTTATGTAGATCAAATTTATTGTAATCTGTTTGGTCTGTACAATATACAGTGTCTTTATATAGAATGCCATCATTATTAGATACAATCATAGAATAGGTAGCGTTTTCTTTTAACTCAAAACTACCATAAAGAATTGTATATCCATCGTTTGTTACAGGGCTAACAGGAATAATACTTTCAACTCTAGTATTTTTATCTATCAGTGTCAATGTAAGAGGTTGTGAACCCTTTCTTGCTATTATCTTTAACGACTGAGTTCCTGTAGATGTTGTTAGTATTTTCATATACTAAAGTAATATAAAAACCCTTGATTGTTTTAAATAAAAAAAAGGGTAGCAAACGCCACCCCTTTTAAATTCACAAGTATTAATTATTAAACAGGATTCACATCAAAACTTACTCCACCCTCATCTATTAAATCAGAAGCTAAAGAACTATCTAAGAAGTGAGCAGGTACTCTTTCCATAGCAGAAAGCGTAAGGGTATATCCATTAAAATCTCCCATTGCAGCACCTGTAGCAATAGTACCTCCACTTACGTCAGCACCATTCTCTACTCCCATTAAGAATACATTTCCATTATAATCTTCTACTAATACTCTTGGGTTATTCCAAGTAAGTAATTTAATTGCCTTATTATCGGCAGCACTCATTCTCTGTAAAGATAGAGTTAATGTTTGTTCAACAAAAGAAGTTCCGTTATCCCTTGAAGAATTAATTGTTTGTTCAAAGGTAGATGTACCTTTTAGTTCATATTTATAAACGTCTAAAGGAGCTCCAACAACAGCACTAACCTCGTCTGTGTTACTAATAGTCCAATCAGACTCAGCAGAGTCGCTAAAGTAAACGTTTTTCAAACCACCAGAAGCATCTTTACAAGATAACGCTCTACCAGCAGAAATAAAATCACAAGCCATAATTATTTATATTTTTAAGTTATTAAAAAAAGGGGAGGCAGTTAGCCCACCCCTTCGTATTTATTGTCTGTTAATTATTATGGAGTATAAAGTACGATTTCAGAACCAAGACCATACTGAACAGTTGCTGTGAAACGTAAAATTACACGAACATTTTGACTTCCGTCTAAATCTGCCATATCTAATACTTTAACTTCATTAGCATCATTCAATAATCCTGTTCCAAACCATAAGTTTGATTTCTCAGCAGCAACCATATAGTTATCAGCTAATCCATTTGCCATAAAGATTTTTACACCATCAAAATAAATGATATTAATATCTTGATTATTACCTTGTGCGTCAACACCAGCAGCTCCTTGTCCATTAGATTGGAAACCTCCTAAAGCACGTTTGTAAGCTCTAAATACGTTTTGAGCAACATAAATATGTAATTCTTCAGAACCATATAATTCAGAAGGAATAGCGTCAACTACTTTTCCTAATTCGTCAATAACGTTAGAAGCAGTAATAGATGTTCCTACAACGTCTACTACATCAGCATCAGCAGTAGCTAAAGGTACAAATCCGTCAAATTCTCCTTCATTAGCGTCAGCTCCTCTCCAAATGTTTTGTTCCATTTTTTGAGCTACTTTAGCTTGTGCGTGAGAAATTAAATAATCTTGGAAAGAAGAAGGTAGGTTATCAAATGCAGAATATCCCATTTGAATTGCATCCCAATCGCTTCTAAAATCAGCCTTACATAACTCAAGATTTACTTGGAATGTTTTAGGTTCAATAATTCTTTCAGTTAAAGTAATTGTAGAAGTATCAGCAAAATCACAAGAGCCATCTTTTACGATTCCGTCTGTTGCTAATTTCTTGATTACTTCCTTAAACTTAATGTTCGGTTTAATAGAGATACCTCCATTGTCAATTGTGTTACCACTTAAAAGTGCTGCTGATATATATTCACCAGCTTTTTCTCCAGCATAAGTAGTAGTGATTGAAGTTGTTGTTGCCATTTTTTAAATTATTTATTAATTATTTATTATACATTTTTGATAGAACTCTATCCATTGTGCTACCACCTCTTTTTTGGCTAAATAACACTTTTCTCTCATTTGTAATTTCAGCTTCAGGGCTATGAGCTAAAGGCTCTGACGCAGGTTGTTTAGATAAGTCCTCAATTTGAGCAGACATCTCTACTTTTTCTTTTTCGTAACTTTTAGTTACCTCAGAGAATAATTGTTTTATTTCACTGATAGCTTCCTCGAAGTCTACCTTTGAAACATACTTTTCAATTTCTTCTTTCTCCTCAGACAACTCCAAAGATACATCTTCTACTTTCTCTTCTTTTAATTCAACCTCTCCTTCTACTTCGGTTTCCGTAGAAGCAGCCTCAACAACTTCTTCTTCAACAGCTTCAGTTTCAGTAACCTCTTTAGATAGTTCTACTATCTCTTCCTTTACTTCTTCTTTAGCTTTACCAATAGATGAAAGTTTTTGCATAAAATCAGAAAGTATTTCTGTTGCTTTTTTGCTTTCCATAAGTAATGATTATTAAATAAGATTTATAAATAAGTAATATTGATTATACTGTGTGTTAGATTTTTAATCTATATTTTACCAATTCCTTGTGCGTGAACAGAGCCATCACAACATTTCCTTGAATATCTTAGACCATCTTTACACAGGCATCCCTTTTTTTTATGGGTAGGTGATGCAGAGCTTGGGTAGTACCCCCTTTCCCTCATTCTTTTTGATTGTGCCATAATTATTATTTTAGTTCATTTAATTTGTCTTGTACTATTATCTTTAACTCTGATAATATATATTCAGCCTCATCCTCAGATAAAACATCTTTCTTGCTTAGTTTTATAGCTTCAGAGAAGTAGCCCTCTATACTAAATCCTTTCACAGCACCTGTCTTAATATAGTTTTGCCAAACTTCTTCATTATTTACCTTCATAGATACCATCCAACTACCTAAAGGCATATTTAAGCCGTATTTACGAGATTTATCGTGTACTTCATCCTCAACTATCCAAGACTCAACAACAGATAACCCACTCAATTCAGCTTGATGTTCAAGGGTTGATTTATTTTGATTACCTTCTATTAAGAATAATTCAGATGCCTTCTTAACAGTTTCTTCTGAAAAGTAGATATAGTAACCTTCAGATTCTTCACTATCTTGACGATAAATATTCTTATTTGGAATTAAGGCAGCTCCCATAAGGATTCTCTTATCGGTATCTACGTCAGCTAATTTAATTCTTTCTTCTTCTGATAAGGCAATAAAGTTTTCTTGTATTGCTGGTCTATCTACTATTGAGATTGCTTCAATTCCTGAAAAAATCCCTTCTTCGTCTATTATTAATTCTATTATTCTCATATTTTTATTATTTATCCTATTGATGATGATTCTACTATATTTCTATCCATTTCCTGTGCTGAAGTAACATCACTTGATACTACATATGCTTTAATTGGCAACTTTGTTGTTGTTCCTATCGCTTCAGCTAATTGATTAGTGCCTGTACTTCCTATAATATTGAAATCAGGTGGTTGAACAGTTTGACCTCCTCCTCCTCCAGAAGAAGAACCTCCACGACCTCCACTATCTAATCCTACAACACTTTCAGCTAAGATACCTGCAATAGCTATACCTGCTCCTATTCTATTTCTTCCCATTGCTGCTTTTGCACCTGCTGTAATCTTTGCACCTGTAGCAATACCTTTAGTACCTGCTGCCATCATAGCTTTACCCTGTACAATATTACCAGACGCCATCATCATAGCACCTACATCTGTCGCTGCCCAACCTTTAGAGGCTACATTTACGGCAGCATCACTTGATTGACTTGCGATATTAGCATTTGCAGCATTAGTTTGACCAATTACACTCGCTATAGCAGCACCTTTCTCTAAAACCAACGCTGTTTTTCGTATAAGCTCACTTTCACCTGCTAAAGTGCTTAAAACACCACTAATACCAGACAGAAAGCCCATATATTCTTCATTGACTCTTTGCTTTTCATTTACAACGTCTATTTCATTTTGCAAATCAACAACCCTTCTTTCATCCTCCCATATAGACATTTGAGATAATAAATCCTTTTTCTTATCGCTATTTTCAGCTAACATTTCCAATTCTGCTTCAGCAGCAGCAACCTTATTGTTATATCTTAAATCACTTAAAGCTTTCTCAGCCTCAATCTTCTCCATACCTTCAGGCATCATATCTACTGTATTGGAAGCAGATGATTCTTCTTCTTTAGAACCTCTTTTTAAAGCGTTAAGTTCTTCTATTCTTATTTGATTAGTTATTCTTGCTTCTGTAACCTCATTTATAGCAGCGATAACACCCTTAGCTTCTTTGTTTGCTAATTTTATTGATTCAGCAGTTTTATTTTTAGCTCTTTCTATTGAAGCGTTTATTGCAGTTTTATCAGCACCTTTTTCTTCCTTTCTTAACTCCTGTTTTTCTATAAATTCCTTTAATCTTAATTCTTGTTTATCATTAAATTCATCTCTTTTTAATTCTATCAATTTAACACTTGCATCTCCTGAATCTCTTATTATCTCTTGTTCGTTTCTGAGGGTTGTTTTTTTATACGCCTTTTGATATTTTAACAACTCTTTTTCAAGATTAAGTAACATTTGTTTAAAGAACGAAACTCTTTTAGAGCCTTCTCCAGCTCCATTTTTCTTTTTCCCTCCAAAAAACTCAACATCTTCAGCTAAAGCTATATTTTCTTCGTTTAATTTATTTATTTCAGCAGCAATAGTTACTTGTTTTTCTAACCCGTCATTAACAGCATTTGTTAATTTAGAGGAAACCTGTATTTGTGCTACCATACCATAGTGCCCTCCTTCTGCTTGTTTACTTATTGCTTCTCTAGCTTGAGAAGCAACAGCCTCTACTTTAGCTTGATTTTCAACAAGTTCAATAGCGTTTTCCTGTAATTGAAACTGTAAAGTTATTTGCTTTTGATAATTTTCAGATATTATTTTTGCTGCTGCTTGTGCTTTAGCGTTTTTTAATATAGATGTTGTCAGCTCGTCATATTTTTCATCTAACCCTCCAACTAAAGCATCTTCATCTGATATATTTTCTAAATACTCAGGATAATCAGCCTTTAATATATTAACGTATTCTAATCTTTTCTTTTGAGATAAATTAGTATCGTCTATCCTTGATTTTAGTATTTTTAATTTACTTATTTCTTTTGCTGAATCTCTAAGTCCTTCTAACTTCGCTTTTTCAACACCCCTTAAACCTTCTCTGTATTCACTTAAACTTTTATTTAATGCTTCTTGCTCCTCTTTAGCTTTATTAGCTTCATCTCCCCAAGTTTGAAAAAACTTCTGTATCTGAGGAGCGAAAGATATAAGTAATTGTAATCCTATCAAAATACCACCACCACCTAATAAAGACCGACCCAACTCTTTAAATGAAGCTAAAAATCCACCTCTTGTTTGAGCGTGTTGATTCATTAAAGTCATTAACTGACCTAAGTTATTCGCCATACCTTGCATCCCATACGCAGCATCCGAAGCCATCCTACCTGTTTCTGTCAAGATAGCATTATTAAGACCACTTTGAGTTCTACCTTGCTTAGAGGCATCAGCAGCAGCTAAAGTAGATAGAGCTAACTGTCTATTAGCTTCAGTAGCTAACTGAGTCTTTATTTTTAATTCAGCAAGTTTTTTAGCTTCATCAGTTTGTTGAAACTTTAGTGCCTCCGTAGCTTTGTCAAGTTTACTTGTAGATTGAGTTATACCATCAATAGCAGCTTTAGCTTTTGTTGAACTTGCCTTTAACCCTTTGTCAGTTAATTGAACACTAATTATTATTTTTTCACTTTTTGCCATAACCTAATCGTTTCCCTTGTTTATAAGCTTCTTTAATAGATTCTTTTAATTCGTATTTACCTTTCGCAACCTCTATAGTTTCTGTGCCTCCATAAAAGTTATCCGATTTAAGTATGTCTAATATTTGTTTTATCATCGTAACCAGTTGTATCGTTTTCTTGTTTTTAAGTAGTTTAAATCTCTTTCATTAGCATATGCTTCTTTTTCAAAACTTATATTACGATATGCGTTCCCTTGCATAAATAACCGTATTCCCCACTCAATCACATACCATAAATAAAAACCTACTACAAGTAATTCTTTTTGTTGTTCAATATGAATAGATTCGTGGTTTAATATTATTTTATTATTCTTATGTTTCTTTCTTAGAATTATAAAAGGGAATAAAGTTATTCCTCCTATTCTTAAAAACCAACTTAGACTATTTAAGAATTTATCGTTATATTTTATTATCGGTATCTTCATATTATCCGTAGTTATCTGTTAATAATTCAAGTTTTGTTTCTCCTGATTGTAAATTGACATCAAAGCTGTTTATAAGATACTTTTTACCTCTAAACACAAATCTATCATTCAACTTATATTTAAGTAATATACTTAATGGTAAGTGTGCCGTTATTTTTACAATTCTTGCTTGAGTTTGATATATATTCGTTATAAAATTATCGTGGTAATCAGTAAATAAACTATTATCCTGATTTGTACTTGTTCTTACATCATACTCAGAGCCAAAGTTAATAGAATGATGTTTAAGACTTATATCTGTATAATTATTTGAAGGCAGGTAAAGATAGCTTATTAAATCTTTACTATACCCACTACCATTTTCACCTACAGGTTTATCTGTAACGTAGTAATCTCGGTTTTGAATATAACCTGATTTTTTAGCTATAAATAAAGAGGCATCATCAATAACAGGACTTTCATCCTTGTTTACAGAATAACCCCAAAGAATATCAGTAGGATTAGGATAACTTGGAGATGAATTCTGGTCTACAATATTCTCATACATCATATGACCAAATTTAACCTTTACATCATATTTTCCACCATCAAAAACGTTCTCGCCACCTGATTTAAACCTTTCATTGCCATATTCATCGTTTGTAGCTTCATTACTCTCTAATGCAAATACAGTCTTAGGCTTTTTGAATTCATAGTTTATCTCACTAAATATATCAGAACGCTCTACCTTTGATTTAGAAATATCAACATATTTATCAATATTATAAGTATTATGGTTTGAATTTAAATAAAAATCATCTAACGTTTTAACTACAATAATATCATCCTCAAAATAAGCTACAAGATTAAACATTTTAAATAATCCTGTTAAGAAATCTAGAACCTTTAGTTTAGGTAGTAGTTTTGTTCTGAAATCAACACCATTAGATAGAGAAGTAACGCTTACATCATTATAATTTCCAACAGCCGTTGAATTATAATAAGTGCCTAGACGACTATCGACAATACTAGTTAATTTAATATTAGTTATATCAAATTGACTTAAACCACCTATAGTTGTAACTTCTATAGTTGGTCTTACTTTCTCTGTAAAAGGGATTCTCCAGTATCCATTTCCCCATCCATCGTAACTAAAATCGTAATTACCACTTAAATTCTTTTCTTCTAAAAGAGTATCACCTGTTTCTTTATCATAGAGTTTAAAATCATAAGAAACCCCAGTAGCACCTAAAATATCAATAGTTCCTTCATATTTTAAATACTTCCAGTAATGCGCATTATTAACTAATTGGTAATAAGAATTATCACTCCCCTCTCTAACATCTGTATCTCCACTATTATAAACTAAATCTTCAAAGTTTGTTATTTCATTTGTTTCCTCAACTAATTCCGACAAAGTACCTGCTTCTCTATTACACCACATATATAATTGGTCGAATATCTCGTCAGAGAAAAAGAAATCTTGTGAAAAAGTCAATCCATATTTATCTTCAATAGCTGTTAAAATATGCTCTACTTTTATGGCAGGTTTTAAATCTATATAAGAGATAGCTTCAAAATCGGTTGGATTTGATAATGATGATGACGAGTAAATATTCCTAACATTATCAATATCAGGTAATGCTGTGCTTGTATTAATATAATATCTACTCTTACAACTTATAAAAGGATACATCATATCAGGACTCTGTGTGTCAGGTTGTGACGGGTTTAAATGAAATCCATCTTGCATATAAGCCTTAATATTACTATATGAGTAATTATGGTTAAAAGCATCTAAGTATGGTAAATCTGTTAGTTCATCATCTCCCATAAGTGATTTTAGAGATACTGTTTCTCCTACAAAACTAATTCTATATGAACTTGGGTTATTATCAGTCATATTAACACCTAAAAGTCTTATTTTACCCTTCCTAAAGTCTACCCCATTCAATTTAATAGAGGCATCAATTAAAAATCTTGCATCAAAACCATCTACTATAGAGCTTTCGTAGAAGTGTTTTAGTAGTTTATTATTAATTCTTGAGGCAGGTATAGTGAAATCCTTAGAGAAATCAGTGAAAATCTTAGCTACATCTTTAATATCCTTTATTTTCTGTGTTAAAGATATTTTTTCATCCTCAAATAACTCTGCTCTTTGGTTTTTTTGAATTATAGCATATCTTGTACCTACAGCAAAGTATTGTTGGTAAACTGCTAATACAGTCGGACTAAGAACCTCTTGTATAATTGAGCGTTGATTAGTGTCTAAATTAACAATAATACTGCCATTATACTCTGATATAAAATTAGCATTGTTATCATATATTATTGATGACGCTATTTGAGTTACAGTACCTAAAATACTCTCTCGACCTATGTATAATTGTACGTCTTGCATATTATCTTACTGAATTTATTTTATCGAAGGCAAAATCAACTTGAACAGTGTAATTGATTAACCTATCATTTAAACTTGTTTTATAGTCTAATGAAGATGAAGAAATATTAATTGGAAGTGTTTTGTTATTATAATTTATCCAAACCTTCTCGCTTAGCATTAATTGCCTAAATACCTCGTTGTATTCTTCAGTTACAAACCCACTGTTTAGTGTTAATTTTTCTGTGCCTTGCTTTCTTAATATTCTGTTTTGATGTGAATTTATGGAATAACTGCCATTATTAATGATATTTGCTTTGTATTCCTCTTTTTTAGTATTTATGGTTAAATTACTTCTTTTGAAGAACCATAAATCTTGTAGTGCGCCAAATTTATTGATAAATATGATTTTATGTGGGGTATATTTACACTCACTTATATTTTCCACATTAACAGTAGTAGATTCACCTAATAAGTTATATATAATTGCCTTATCAAATTTACTTATGTTTGGAAATTCAGAATCAATACAATCTAAACTTTCAATAACACCACCATCTCTTAAGACTCTATTTTCATAACCATCACTAATACTTTCACTACTTTCTAAGTATTCTATTTGTTTATTTACATTTGTACTTGATGAGATTCTAATAATATCTACTAAAGTGTTGCTATCATAAAATTCAACATAATCCGTTAATTCATTACTAACTGGTATTATGCAATCATCACCATCTAAACTATAAAGCATAGTGTTTGACATCATTAAGGCTGATTCGTTTTGAGGATTAGCTCCATCTTCAAAGTAACCGTAACCATCAAACCCTCCTAATTCCACCCTATCTTCTGGTGCGATTGGAGTGCCACTAATAGATTTAGTAACCTTATAATCTACCCACACCATTTGAGATGTATAATTACCGTCAAAAGTAACGTCTAAATAATCTCTCACCAATTCACTTATCTCAAAAGTAACCTCATCATTATAAGCTGTTGAATTTAAAGTGTAGATAGGTATATAACCACCACCACCACCTTGTGTTCCTGTATAAATGTACACATAAAGTATTGCAGATGTTAAATTAGTATCTGTTACATTCACAAAATACGGACTTCTTATATTTATTCTTGCCATTTTATTTCTTTATTAATTCAAATTTTCCATTAACCAACTTATATCCTAAATTATTTATAAATTGCTCAATTCCTAACACAATATCTTCCACCATCTCATAACTTATACCTTTCATATGTTTCATACTATCCTCTATAGCATCAGTCAAGAAAGGCACAGGAGCTATTCCGTGAATTTTCTGAGCATCATTTATTCTACCAGCTACTGCTGATATACTTTTATCTGTTTTTTGTATTATCTTACCTTTTTTATTTCTTAAATTTATAGGTTTCTTGGAATCTGTAATCCAGTCTATAATTTTAGCTTTAGAAGGTACTTTACCCTTAGATGTGCCTGAATTAATATCTAGTGCGTAGTCATTTCCCATTAATCCGTAAGCTGTTAAAGCATCATTCGTTTGTTGCTTCTTAAATTCTATAGACTCAAGTAGACTTCCTGTTGAATTTAACGGTGAGTTAAAGGTTCTACCTGAGGGATAAGTTCTATTTCTGTTTCTACCTATCTCAATCTTAACAAGCATCTCTAACTTCTCCATATAAGCCTCTAAAAAAGACTCTGTATTCTTCAACTTTATGTTAGAAAATCCTTTTGCCATCTTATTCGCAAGTAGATATTGAATTATTAGGAACTTCTATAACTATATCCATTCTCCACCCTGCAAGAAGATTCTCTAATTCTTCTTCAACAACCTCTGCCCTTAAATCACTATCAATAACATAATCACCTTGTATAGAGTTTCCGTGTCTTAGGGTCGCTTGTAAGCCATTTAAAACGGTTAACTGAGTGTTAAGTATATCTTGTAGGTTGTTATTGCCGTAAAACGCATCTGGGAGGCTTTTAGGGTCAGTATAAGTTTGGTCAACTATATCGATTGCCATAACACCGATTGTAAACTCAATTGTGTGGTCTGAAAATACCACATCCTTAATTGTCATATGGGATAGTGGAAATATTGTTTGCTTGTTTAAGTCTACCTGTAGAATATCTCCAATGGTAACTGTATTTACATAGTCACTATTTTCTAAATACTCTTTAATTACATCGACTATATTATAAAAACTTCTCATTACTTAAATTTACTTTTTATTAGTTTATTTTCCAATTCATTTTTCTCTCTATCGAAAATCAAAAACATCATTGCCTCGTGAATATCTATTTTAGTTGCCTGATTAATTTTTGTTGCATCTCCTCCAGCGAGTTTAAATATTGACTGATACCACCCCCATTTTTTTCCAAAAGAAGCTCCTGTTGAATAATCGAGTTCACCTTCTTGTCCTCCTCCAAAACTTTCAGGGTATGATTCAATAAATCTTTGCCTAAATGATAAAAAAAAACCATAGCTCCCATTGCTATATTTAACGGCATATACCTTAGTGCATCTGAATAAACG
>Ga0098061_1000950_pt1 | contig 14158 bp, 5 predicted proteins | sample 22_taG_FD_92579 | JGI IMG/M metagenome (GOLD analysis project Ga0098061, IMG submission 92579) | Marine viral communities from the Subarctic Pacific Ocean - 22_ETSP_OMZ_AT15343 metaG | ecosystem: Environmental > Aquatic > Marine > Oceanic | place: Subarctic Pacific Ocean | collected 2015-01-20 | reverse complement strand
AATAATGTGAGAACTGCGTTTGTTCGTAGTTAGTAGCATTGTTTAGTTCTCTATTCATCCAATTTGTTATAGCCCACTTGGACATCACACCTCTCTTAACAAATGCAAATCTTTCTAGAACATTTAGCTTGGGGTTATTAAGATTCTTTGCTTCTCTCTGAATTTCATTAGCAACCCTTCTAAAATCAGCTTCTTTAAATCCAGTGAAAGAATCAATGGCTGGTTTATATGTACCACGCCATACTATTTCTTCAAACATCTTCCTACCCTCAGCGTCAGAAAATCCATAATGTTTTGTTATAGCTTCACCTATAAAACGTTCCTTACCATCCACATCTTTAATTCTTTTACCATCAAATAATTGGCGCAACTTATTCAAATTAAATGTTGTGAACTCTTCTCCTTGTTTAGGTGGTGCACATCTTGTAGCCATTATCCACACTCCCAAGGGCTTTTATCTTCTGAACTCATATAATTTCTCGAATCCCTATAATATTTCATGTCATTTAATATATCATTGTAAGTACCATACTGCATTATTACATCCATCTCTCCACTAGCATCCATCTTTGTTCTAGCTCTATCATGGTACCTAGATAGCTCATGCCTAAGATGATGTTGCATTGCTGGCATATATAACCATCCCTTTTCAAAAGCAAGCTCAAATACAGGACTCTTTTCACGAAGCCAATAGTTGTCATTAAAATATAACCTACTCTGCCAAAGCTCTGCGAACTCGTCTGGAATAACATTATCCATCTTCCTTCTATATACTCTGCCATAGCTACCAAATATACTTTCAAACTCCTCGCTATGCATCTCTCTTAGCATCCACCTTGAAACTGCGTTTGTTAACCTTTTGTTAATTCTATATGCAGGCATCTTTAGATTGGTATTAGCTATAAAAGCAGCTCTAAACACAGGCTCAGGCTTAATTAAATATCTAACTAAACTAGACATTGTCTCATTATAAGTAATATCACGATCTTGTTCACCCCATTGGTTATCAGCACTACGAAGCCATCTTTTCATAAAGTCATCTACTAAAGAATCTTCCATCAACCTCTCAAACTGCCAATTTTCTACCTGATGAGGGTTTCTTTCAGCTAATTTATATACTTGACTGGCTAAGCTACCAAGATTATGTTTCAACTGTTCACTTTCCGCAACGAATTTATTTTTTGTGGCCTCAGGTGAGTGAGGTAATATATGTTCTACCTGTAAATCACCAACAACCTCAAGCATAGCATATGAATCAATGGATGATTCGTTGCTCCAAGCTGAATTTCTAATAGGATTTCTTAAAATAACATATTCATGACCAGCCTCAAAACGAAAAGAACCTAAAGGCTCTATATATCCTTTTCTGATAAACTTTAGCCTACCATTTCTATCTCTAAATCTTCTATAAACAAAGGCTCTACCTTTAGGGTATGGATTGTCGAATTTTACATATCCCTTCTTCTTTTTTGTATTCTTTGTCCTTATATCAAAATGTTTTGTCAATGGATTCTTTTCGTCAGCAGGTTTTCCCTTTATATGTTGAACTAAATCTGATTCTTTTTGTGTTAAATAATCTAAAAGAGCATCAATATGCATCAGCTTTCTTCTTGCTCTTGTAATTGAATTACTTTGATGTCTACCTGCCTTAGATATATATCTCTGTATGGAACCCTTTTCCTCTCTTAAACTGTGAAACAGTAATGAATAATCTTCTATGACACGATCATTAACTGTAGATAATTTGCTTATATCTTTCAACACATATTCTGATAACTGTCTTGTTACAATGTTATCATTTTCTTCTATCATATCCCTTATCTTTTCATGAGTTTTTGAATCACTGAGAGATGATATTACATCTATTTCATCTAATATATCACTAACCTTACGAGCAGATAGTTTTGCTTTTCCTCTCTCTATTGATCTGCTATATCCACGAAGGTCTGAATCTGACTGACCAAACCTACTGACAATATAATTGCCAACATTACTATCCTTTATAGTCTGAGGATTCTTTATATAAACTATTGATTTGGCTGGCTCACCCTTACGAACCTTTCTATAATTCTTTTTTAAGTGTTGCCATTCTCTAAAATCGTCACCTTCACTAGAAAGAAAGTATAATTTATTTAGAGCTGTTACCAATTCTTTCTGTTTTTTACGACCACTGTACCTACTCAACAAACTATGATAAATTTCAAGATTAGGATTAGTAGTGAACCTGTGTAAACTACTTCTCATATAAGCAATTTCATTGGCCTCTGGTGGTCTTCTTCCTCCTGCGTCAAATACATCTGTAAGAAACCTCTGTGACTGTGACAATTTCGTAAGACTTTCCATTACTATATCTTCTAGGACATCCTTTTCGTACCCAGTTTTTTCACCTTTTATTCTGAAGAACTGTTCATATCCTTCCTCACCATATTTACCTAGATCAGCCCTTAATTTTTCATCACCCTCTAGCTTACCATCGAACAATATAAACTTCATTAAATCTCTATGACTTGCCTGAGATGCAAAGTTAGGTTTCTTTACACTGTCTATAAGGCTTTGTAATACATTCTTATATCTTTGTAGGAATCCACCAAGTCTTAATCTTCCTTCAGTACCCGCAATATCAATCATTGATACATCAGCACCAAAGTTAATCTCATCTTTTCCAGCTCTCAGTATGGCAGATAAAGACGATGACAATCTTTTTATTCTACCAAAACTATCCTTGGCTTGCATATTTAATTGTATATGTTTGTTTATACTATCACCCTTGGGGTATGCACTTCCAGCCCTGCCAAGTTCAGAGTTCGTAGTGCCAAATGGATTTATAACGGGGCCTTCTGATTCATATACATAAGCATCAATTGAATGACCTGCGAATTTAAATATATCATTGGCTACTTCTGTTGGCTTAACATTATAACTGAACACAGGATCAACATCAAAGTCTGCCTGATGAGTTTGTGCTATATCATGTATATTAACACCCACTACATTACCCTCAGCTCTATCATAAAATCCCTCAACCTTATGAACAGCCACATCACCGCCAAGGTTAGGCATCCTTAGACTTAGAGAATGAAGATAAAATTTTGAATCCATATCTTTAGAATCTTGGCTTTCATTAAACCGACTAAGTCTTTCATGCATATATCTCAGTCTTTTTCTTCCCTTTATACTTCTTTCAAGTGATTCGATCCTCTTAATTTGAGAGTCTAGTTCTTTCGCAGTTAACGTATCCAATGGGTCTTGAACAATCCACTTGCCATCCTTGTCTCTACCAATCTGTACATCGCGTCTTACGTTATCCCTTGACACCATTGTTGGTAATGAAACCTCGACAACATATTGAACCTTTCTAAAATCTTTTATCTCAGCCATGCCGTCAAAGTGAGATAGCTTCTTGCCACCTATAATCGTCTGTCTGCCGTCCTTATAAACTGGTATTGATCCCTCTAAAAAAGGAACTAAGATAGAATGAGAAGCTCCATCTACCTTTGGCTTTCTTAAACTATTTACAATATTTCTTACAGCTATTCTTCTTATTGATTCTCTCATTAAAATAGAAGATGGGTCAGCTCCTACCTCTAAGTACGCTGATATAAGACCATTTGAAGACTCTTCAAACAAAGCATTTTCATCTCTTAGAACCCTCATTAAATAATCTGCAGTAGCAATTCTACCTTGACCAATATGAAGACTTGCCAGTTTACCTAACTCTTGTGTAATTCTGTTTTCATAACCAACATAGTCATTCATGAAAGATTTATAACCCAAGGTTGGTAGAAAATCAGTGAGGCCATAGGTTACGCTTGTTAATGCTTTTCTATCCTCAACCTTACCCAAGAATATATTCTCGAGTTTCATACGACCCTTATTAAATCCAGTTACATTTTGAAGAGCCAACTTGACAGCGCCTTCCATTGTATTAATATTGTTATCCTTTATCATTTTCTCAGTAACTTCAACAAAATCAGCATTAAAAGCTTTAGCAGCTGACTGAGTTGTTAATATATCTATTCCTAAGTCGTCAAGTGTCTCTGCTATTTTTCTATTATATACAAAGTTTGACTTTAAAAGAATACTTTCACCGGGTTCATTAAACCATCCGTAAGGTTTGGCTCCTGCGGTTCCGAATGGCATCTCAAAATCATCTAGTCTTCTACCCTTTGGTAAATATATTAAGTGAGCAGCATTTGTACCCATATAAGATTGAGCATTGGAAGCAGAGCTGTCTATACTTGCTAATAGTTTATCTAAGGCAGCTTCTTGATCAGCTCTACCGGGTATATTCTGTCCTTTTAATTGATCAAGCTTTCTTTTTGCTAAAAATTTTGCGTTTAAACCTGATCCAGACAACTCATCTCCAAGACCAACAATATTAAATGCTCCTTCTTTTAAGTATGCATCAATAGCAGCAATTTGTTCGCCATTAAGACTAAAGACAGCGTCCTCTTTCATTTCTTTATAAAACTGTTCCGAAGCTCTTGTCTTAGCCCCAGTGCCTTCCGCTAATGTTACATACTTAAACAGTGAAGCTGCTTGATTGTTTAACTCACCAGAGTTTGCCGCTGAAGCCAACATATCGTTGACCATTGTATTGGAAACTTTATCCCAATAAACAGCTCTTACCATTTGTTTAACGTCAGACGATGTAGGGGCTCTCTCACCTCCAAAGTCACCATATATAACTTTTATATGCCTAGAAGCCATCCTAGCTTTTTCTCTATCAACATTCGTTCTGTTCCTATCAGCTGCAATGCTATCCAAGAATGACACCTTATCATTATACCACGAATCAAACCATTTATTTAATCTTCCATCAGTAAGCTCACCAATACCTACAATTAGAGAAGTATTATAACTAACTGGAACTCTTACAGGTTTTGAGAATACTTCAACCTCACTCTGAGTAGTCGCTTCCTGTCTTTCCTGAGCGTCTTCGAGTCTAAATACATCAGTTAGGTTCTTACTTATACTGTCTTGAGGTTTAGCCTGTTCAATTACATTATCAATATCCTCTATTGTATTAACATTAGTCTTTCTTCCTCTATAAACACCAGTCATATCAAGAGTAACAACTGAAACACCTTCACCTCTTAGCTCTTCTATAATCTCACTGGTAAGACCTGTCCCAGCATTTGATCTCCCTATCTCTAATATTGGTTTTCCATTCTTATCAAATGACAGTGATGCACTTGGTACGCTGACTCTACCTATTGATATTGCCATTAAAGCAGGCCATGTATATTTGTTAAAGTCATCTATCTCTTTCTTAATATGATCTGGAAGTTTTTCATATTTAGTGCCATACTCTATATCTTCACCAAGTTGCATATGCTTAGCGTATATTGCATTTCTTATTTCTTCTCTAATTCTATTCCTATTTGCCTTCAATGCCTTTTCACCTTTAGGCGTGGGATTTTGTAGAAAAAGACCCCTTCTCTCATCCAACTCAGTTAATAAATTCTGCCATTCCTTACCTTTTAACCACTCATTATACCTACCATACCTCTGAGATATAGTGGCAGGTGATACATCAGGCATATGTGGCATATTGTTGGTAGAATAATCATTCCACTGTTCAGCTATCTTAGCTTCCTGTTCAAAGTATGATTCCTCGTCAATGCCCTTACGCCAATTTCTTACGCTCACGTCCATATGATCTACCAGTTTTCTTAAATTGCCTGCATCGGCAAACTTACCAGCAATCTCTCGTAGTGATAAATCTTCTGGGACATCAACATTCAATTCAGTTCTTAATATTTCAGTAAGTCTAGCGGTTAACCTATCAAGTCTTCTTTTACCCATTATCCTATCAGAAGAATAATTCATCAAATCAAATCTTATAGTCTCCAACACAGAATCTAAAGCCAAACTTTCACCTCGGGAATCAGCCAAAGTTTTTTCAATTACCTTAGCTGCACTATCTACACCAGCCATTACCTTTTCAAGGGTCTCTCCATCTATTACCCTTTTAATTAAAAGCTCTAGTGGTTTAATATTTTCTTCACCAACAAGTGGATCGTTTTTATATTTTTCTATAATACCTTCAACTCTTGCTACTATAGCATCAGATTGTTCTGCGTTATCAATAGATTTTATTGTTGTTCTCTCACCCAACTCATTTTTATCATATAAACTTTCAAATAAACCATCAACACTGTCTAAAAACCCAAGGCTCATATCAACAGATTTCTTTGCATCTTCATAATGAACAAGAACCTGCTTATCAAAATGTGATGATACCATCCAAGCATCTTCTATCGCAAGAGGTAAGTTTTCAACTTGTTTTAACGGTATACCATCTTGAACATCTACAAACTTACCCTTGACAGCATGCAATGAATCATAAACATCTTTATATTTCTTTACAAGAGGTTCAATTTCATGTTGATTATCAGTGCCACCATATAAATCAGTTAATGCAGCTCTCACAGATTCTACATTCCAAATCTTTAAAACATTTCTACCATTTTCTTTCTCTACTCTGCCCACTTCATGAGCCATTAACCCATCAATCATCGTCAGGTGCTTTGATGTAATATTAGGTGATGACATTATTCTTGAATAGAAATACCTACGTTGTATCTCTGTGGTATCTCTATCTAAGACGAAACCTTCCTTCTCAAACTGTCCAACAATGTCTTTAGCTTCTTCATATTCAACACGACCAGCCTTATCCATCATCTTCAAGTCACCTGTAACTTTTCCCTCGCCCCACATCTTAGCTAGGTAAGTTATTTTTCTTGATAACTCTATACGATTATCAATTATCTTATCCCACTCGTCATCCTTCGTATCCTTAGGCTTTTTGAGATCAATCGTGCCAACAAGATTCATTAAATTTTTAGGAACGGATTCACCAAAGTTTACATCTAAAATTTCCCATAAAATCTTTTGCTTATCACTAAGATTATCAAGCTTACCATCAACCATATTAAACATTGCTTCTCTATTGCTGGTCTGTCTATAAGAACTCAAAGCCAACAAGAATGAATTTTCTATCGGGTCAATATTCTCAGGATAATTTGTACCATAGTTCTCCACCCTAAGTCTATCCATCACAGCATCAATTTCCTTCTTGATGTCATGTTTTAATTCTGGTGAATTATCTATATCACTTACTTTTAATTCCTCACCGGGAGTTTGCTTAATTGTTTGAATAAGATTTGTCTGTTCATCAAGAGTATCTCTAATTCTATGAGCTAATATAATCTCTTGATATTCAGCATTGCCAATATATTGTGATATATCAGGTAGTCTCGCCATTCTAATTGGGGTGTCTATATCAATTTCATTACCCAACTCATGATCTGTTTCCAGCCCAATCCTTTTTGCTATCCTAACCATTAATTCAGCATATAATTTACCAGTGCCTTCCAATGCTCCCTTTTGAGCTTCCGTTGCAAAGTCATGGAAGTTATCTTCAGATAATTTCACACCTTCTTTTATCTCAATTGACTCAAGCTTGGATTGTATTTCTTCCAGTTGAGTAACAGTAAGATTGTCAAGTTTGATTACACGTTCAAGTAAATTAGGTTCATCAATATTCCTTGACAATGCAGAGTATTCATACAAATTATGAGCCCATCTAACCAAGTTTAATCTTGTTGGTATGTTTTCTTTTAAACCTACCGGTTCTCCCCATTGCCCGCCTTCCTGTTGTTTCCTAAGTTCTTCACTGCTAAATATATTTTCTATCCTGTTAACAACAGGGTTAGCCAACAAACCAGAAAAAGCAGCTCCTAAGTGCATCTGATTATCAAATGCTTTAGCGTAATGAGATATATTTTCTGGATTCATTCCAAGATACTGTAAAGCCAGTGATCTTTCTTCAAACTTGTTTAAATGAGGATGCTTCTCAACAAATAGTGGTTTCTTTAACTTAGTAAACCATGCTCCGACCAGTAGATGAGCCATTATTTCTTCAGGTGGTAAAGCTTTTAAAAGATTGGTATCCATTATGGTGTGCATATTAAAATAAAGAGCACCAAGAGTCATTCTACCCAATGAAGCAATAAAGTCCTCACCAGCATATTTATAAAAGTCTTTCCATACAGTTGGTACATCAACCAAACCGACAACTCTCTTTAATGCATCGACAGCTTCTTCTCTTGGTAAATTCTTATAAGCCCAGTTGCCAGCTTCCTTGCCAATTATTGTATCCTTTAAATAATTATCTCTTGATATAATCTTTAATAGACCATTAACCTGTTCCTCGTTTAGACCTTTATAATTATTAGATGATCCTTTTGTTATGTTATTCAAGGTCTTTCTAAGATTCGTGGCAGTCTTTCTTATGTGAACCTTACCGCCACCACCAACCATTTCAACTGCAGGTAAAAAGGCGGCAAATATAAAGGCATCTTTAACATCAGCAACTGGATCAAATTCCTTTTCACCAGCCAATGAATGAACGCCATCATAAATAAGATTATATATAGCAAATGAAGTTCCCATCTCAGCTGCTCTTGCAACATATTTTGTTATATTACTTTTCTCAGCGACTCCAAACTTTGCGTTCAGACCTTTTTCTATAAGCCTACCAAGGTTATTTATATGTACACCTTCTGTAGTAAGAGCCCTAGTAGCTTCATCACCTACTGTTTTTAAAATATCATCAGTTGCGTCAGGAAACTCTCTTTTTAGGGATTCATATATTGATCCTCTTACAACATCTTTAACCTTACTAACCTCATCCAAACTTAATTCATACTTTGGAAGAATAAATTTCTTCATAACCTGAGGTTCTTTTAAAGCAGTAGAGACTGCTCTCTCAGCTATTTCTCTACTAAGACCTATCTCTGACCTTACAGCAACATCACCAGCTTCTTTGACAGCCTTTCCTACAAGATTTGAAGTTCCAGCTTTAGTGACTGCAGATACACCAGCTCTTACTCCCATTCCTACCCATTTAATTGGAACAAGGAATCCAGCAGCTTCACCAATAACACCACCAACAGTAGCAAGTCCCTCTGTTTTACCTTCTAATAAACTATATGGTTTTTCACCTGTAGCAGCCTTTACACCTATACCCGGAATACCTACAAGAGCACTGTCAACAAAATGCCATAAGGCAGAACCAACTCCATGAAGAACACCTGATGCTTTTTCAGGCTCATCTGGAACATCAAGATCAACCAATACATCGCCTAATAGTTGTTCGTATAGGGATGGGTTCTCTCCAAGACTTCTTTTTTGAGACACCAATGGTTGAACTTGAGTCATGACTCCCTGTTTTTGTTTCTTCAACAGGTCGTCCATGAACTGTTTAGTTAGATTGTCAGGCATATTTTATGAGTATGGACTGTAAGCGCCGCCAGTCGCTTCTCTTTTTACATCCATAAAGGATTCGAGTTTTCTTTCAGCTAATTCTTGTTTAAAAGTTCTCTGATTTCTTTCAAGTTGTTCTATATCACTGTTAAGTAATGATATTTGTTTTTCAAACTCAGATTTAATCTCGTCTTCTCTATCAATAAAATCTTTTTGTTGTTGCGTTATTTCCCTACCAGCTCCTTGAATAAACTTTATATCTCTTACTTGATTTTCCATATCATCAATCGCTTTTGATATTAATTCTATTTCACCCTGCTTAGTCTTAGCTGAAGTTCCAAACTCTGTAAGCTGCTCATCAAGAGGTAAAGTTGTATCAACATCTGTGACATCTTTCTCTTCAGTTACACCTTCCAATTCCAATGAGGATAGTACTTTAGCGGCATCAGAGTATAAATCTATTTCTTGTATTTCATATTCACCCTTTAAAAATTCTTCAGTTTCTTTTAAGATAAGATTCTGATTATTTAAAAGACGATCCATATCCAAGAAGTCTCCAACAGACTCACTAACACCTTTATCGCTTACATCTGAAAAGTATCCGAGCTTACCAAGAGCTTTAACAATCTTTGTTTCCTTAGCTGTCTTCTTATGTGAAGGGTCTGCCAATGCACTTAAGCTAGAACCTATCTTTAATATCGCTTCAGGGTTTTGAGCTTCTTGAGCTGACCATAATGCAGAAACTAAATCATTGGCCGTATCTTTATCTAATCCTATTTGATATTCATCAGTACCCCAGAAACCACCTGTTCCTATTAACTCATCACGAGCGTTCTTTAAAGCATCTTTATCATCTTTATATTTTGCATACAAACCAGACAAACCTGACTCATAAATAAATTCAGAAGCCTTCTTAGTCATTAACTGCTGATTTACTGAAGTCATTATTTCTAGATTCTTACCAGCTACAGTTATGTCTTGAGCTCTTTGTTGTGAAGCGATTTGCATATAGGCAAGAGCCTCTGAAACCTTACGGCTTTCTCTAGTCTCCTGATATTGTAACATTCTGTTAAATGACGCTAATACGTCATATGCTTCAACTGCCATTTATCCAAACCAACCTGATTCTTCTCTTTTTTTAGCAAAATCTAATTGCTTCATAAGACTTGCCCTATTAGCTGCTATATTTGCTTTTTGACTTTCAAACCATCCTTCGACTTCTCCCATTTTAGAACCCAAAGAAGCCAGTAAACTTTTTTTACCTCTACCAAATGCACCTGAAATACGATCCCACATTATAGATTTTTTATCCTGCGCTCCACCAGCAGTTACCAGACCACTCTTTTCAATTGCTCTATTAGTTTGTTCGTTCAAATCTTCTCTTGCTATACCTGTCTGCGATGATAAATCATCAACTCCCATTCCATACTCAGCCATATTTGCATTAACTTTTGAAGAGTAACCTTGTTGGAGAACCTTTTCTTGTGTATCTAAAGCAACTAACTCATCATTTATATATTGCTGCTCAACTCTTGCCTGGTCTTTTTCTGCTGATTGACCAGATAAATGACTAAAACCCTGTACAGCAAATTGACCAATTGCTAGGGCTGTCATTGGTTCAACAAACTGTTCTTCCAATCCAGTCTCAGGATTAGTAGTTCCAGAACCAACAGCATCCACTAATTTTTCACCTTCCTTACCCATCATACCAATCAATGCTTTTTCTGCAGGGTTAACATGCCATAGTTTACCCTCAGATGTACGAGCTATATCTGTATCTCCATGCCTGCCTTTACTGGCAAGGCTTGAAAGATGATTATCTGCTAGTGATTTGCCAGCCATATTAATACTCATCCTCGGGTGGATTGTACCAGTCAGGGTTAAGAACTGGGGATTTGAAGTTAAGAACTGAGGATTCGAAAGGAACAGCTTCCTCTGAAACCACTGTCATATCTGTTTTTTTGCCACTTTTCTTGGCTGTTTTTGGAGCATCTAATCCCGTCTGATATTCATACATCTTTCGAGCTTCCTCACTCATATTCGTAGGGTCATAAGCACCCGAAACAGCCTTCTTTGAAAAAAGGTTTGATAACTTTTCTTTACCAGCTGCAAAGATAGACTTCTCACCTGTAATATCTCCCAAGTCAAATCCCTTTTTCTCACCATAAAATTGACCAGATGGAGCAGCGGGAGGAGCGGGAGGAGCTTGAGCTGCTTCTTTATACATACTTAAATCAGCTTTTACACCGTATTTAGCCCCTTCTCCTATACCTGAGATAGTTCCTTTTCCTAAAGAATATCTATCTTTACCCTCTCCAAATTTATACTTAGTGCCTTCTTTAAAAGTCCAAGTCTCCTCAGGAGCAAATGACTCAAGATATTTCTTACCCTCAGTCGTTCCAATAAATGATTCATAATCCTCGCCAGTATATGACTCTCTAGCAATTTGACTCTGCACACCAGTTTTAGCAGTCTCAAATTCTTGCTTAGCTTCCCATCCACCAAACAAAGTACTGGTAAGACTTATTCCTTCTGAAACTGTGCCTATAAGTTTCTGTGCCTGTCCTTGACCCCAATCCATAATTTGAAGTTCACCCTTCATCAAATCACCAATGCTTTTTACAGCAGTCTCAGCGGCTTGAACCTTACCTTCAGCTGCGGAAGCCCCTGCGAATGTACTATATAATGATTTTCCGTTTGGCATGGCTTTCCTCTAATTTACTAAACTTTTCATTATTGTTCTAATCGTTTATTTATCATTATGAAGCCCATTCAGTCGTAGAGAAATCTAAAGTAGGGGTTTCTCCAAATGGTTGAAAAAATACGTTTATATTATAATCAGTTCTTATTTTATTAGCAACTGTAGCTCCCGCAGTTGTATCGTATCCAAAAAAATTAATACCCACTACTATACTATAAAAAGTTGAGTCGTGGTGAGTTAAAGCATATAAATCAGGACTTCCACCTTTAGTATTTGTAGTAACTGCAAAACGATGAGAACCAGTTATATGAATTGATTCAACAGGAGAATAAAATAAATTATTTTCAACATCATCTAATGCCCATTTATTATTGTGAGCAGTGTGCTGGTCACTATAAGTTGATGTATTCATTACATATTCAGTGTGATATCCATCTTCACCATAAGACGATGCTGAGTTATTTAAATCATCGGAGATAGAGTTTCCTAAACTTTTTATAGTCTTGGTTCCCATTTGTAAATAATTTGAACCATGACCGTAGGCATTGTTTGAACGACCAATTAATTGAGACCTTATATAACTGTTACATTTTGGATCAGTAATTGATTCAAACCATGTCCCAGATTCTGCGTATCCCGATGGATTATCATGCTGTGTTCCATATACCAAACTTGAACTCAATGTCATTCCACCTGATACCCAAAATAAGAAACAATCAAAATCTCCAAACGATTGATATGTATCAGTGCGGTCTGTTGCTGCTAAATGCGTACTTGCATCTAGGTTGTTAGGGGCGGGAGGTGTTGTATTTCCATACGGATTAGATTCTTTAGAACCCGTAGGAAGAGTCATTCCGCTTGACCAATTAGTATAATATACTTCATTTGTATCGTCTTTATTATCACTGTTGTCATAAGAATTTCTGATATTAACTGTGAGAAAACCTGATATTAATCTATCTGGAGGAACTCGTGCGTATGTTTTATAATTTGCTAATCTTGGAAAATCACCCATTATATTTTACCTTACCAATTATCAAAGCTAGTATCAGCAGTTACTCCAGATATAGAAGCGGCAGCAGCTGAATATATACCTAACAAAGAATAATTATTCTGTTTATCTGCTAAACCCATCGTCATATGGTTTGTGGAATCCGCAGGCTTTATATTAACAGCATAGTCATCAATAAAACAACTTCTAATAACTACATTACCAGTGCCATCACTTCTTGTTAATAATAAATTTGTAGCTGAGTTATGTATGTCCCAGTAGTTTTCAACATCACCAGACCCATCAGACTCAGCAAGTCTTACCCTTGCATCAGCAGAAGCAGCTCCAGTTTCAGTATCTTGAATAGTTAGAACTGGATCAGCTCCTTTCATATGAAGTAACGACTCTGGAGTAGGATCACCTATTCCAACTCGAGCAGTATCCGTTATTCTCATAACTTCAGTTCCATCAAACTGATTAAAAACTAAATCATCACCATCTACATTCAGATTTATATCAATATCTCCTGCAGTACCATCTACATCAATAGTTAATTGTGTTGTTCCAGCATCCTTAAACTCAAAGTTTCCACCCGCAGCATCTAAAACAACATCAGCAGCAGAATCTAACAAAATATCCCCTGAACTTGTTGATTGTAAAGTTACTCCTGTATGACCGTCAACTGTTACAGTTGATCCAGCAGAGTCAACTACGAGAGCTCCAAGTCCTTCAATAGTCGCTCCATCACCTGAATGTGTTATATTGAAGGGGCCACCATCACCCATACTAATGACGGAATTATCTGACGTAAGCGATAAATCATCTCCTACGGTCAAATCTCCTGCAAATGCGCCTGTAAGGTCATCGCTAATAGTTAATGCAGTCGCTAGAGAATTTAGTGTGCTACCAGAACTACCAGCATTAGCAGTCTGAAATATAATATCACCGCCTGCACCAGAACCTTTACCTTGACCACCTTGAAACGTAAGAGCTCCACCAGCTATATTATTAGTTGTTCCTGCTGTAGTATTACCCGCTGAAATAGTTAAATTCTTTCCCGCGGCATTATGAGCAGTAGCGGTAATTGTATTAGTAGCGTTTTGACCGTTTCCATATACAATATCGCCGCCAGTAACAGTCAAATCAGTTCCAACAGTCATAGTAGTTGTAGATTGTAGGGAGGCGCTTGACTT
>Ga0098061_1000949_pt1 | contig 14167 bp, 9 predicted proteins | sample 22_taG_FD_92579 | JGI IMG/M metagenome (GOLD analysis project Ga0098061, IMG submission 92579) | Marine viral communities from the Subarctic Pacific Ocean - 22_ETSP_OMZ_AT15343 metaG | ecosystem: Environmental > Aquatic > Marine > Oceanic | place: Subarctic Pacific Ocean | collected 2015-01-20 | reverse complement strand
TTATTTTAAATATTAAAGGGTCTGACAAGAACATAAACACCTTACTTCAAGCCATAGGCTACCTGGCACAACAAACAGGGGTAGTTGGGTTTGGCCCTAATAAGGCCGGAGAAAGTACCGGGTTTGACTTTGAAGAAATGAATGGACGCTTTAAAGACCAGGAGACGCTAACCAAATTTTACAAAGGGTTGAGAGACGGACTGCCAGAAGAATATTTTGAAGGAGCGTCCATGACGGACGCGTCTACAACAAGAATGGTCGCAGGAAGAAAATTAAATGATGATGATATTGCAATAATAACAAATAGAGCAGGACAGCTTGCTAATGACCTGGGTTTAAGGATAGAATCAGAACACTATAACTCTGATTTTTATTACCAAGAAAATGACTGGAACAAAAACGCAGAAGGGCAGCTATACACACAGGGGATACAAAGAGCCCTGGGAAGTAAAGTATCAGCCCGGATTACAGGTGAACATTCCGATAGGGTCGAAAAAGCCCTCCGAAAAGGACTCCAAGACAGAGGCGCAGACCTCTCGGCCTCAAGAATAGCAGACGACCTCTCCCCAGAGGTGCGTGAACGGATGCAGGCCGGGTGGCGTGACCTGATATCCGGCAACGACATGCCAGACCTCTCTACACCACGTAAGAGGATCAACTTCATCAAGCAGCAGCTTGGTGACATGGTTAGCACCAACCGTACTACCCCATTTACATACCGACCAGACGGGTCCCTTGAGATCAACGCCAGCAAGCTGGATGTTGCACGGGACGCCCTACAGGAGCTGGGCCCCATGCGTGCCGTGTGGCACGGCTCTGCAAAAAGGGCCCTGGAGGGTGGACGCTTCTTGCTGAAGTTTCTGCTTTCTGGAGAGGGTCACCTCAGGTTTGGGTGGGGCATATACTTCACAGAGAAGCAAGACATAGCAAACTGGTACCGTGACAAGGACGTGAGGCGTAAGGCCTATGAAGAAAAACAGATGATCGGCCAGATCGAATTCACCAACCCAGACGGCGCCAAGCAATACATACACCAGGGTGCAGAGCTGATGGAACAACTGCGTATGGCCGTGTTCTATGACGACAAGTTCAATGCCGAAAAACTTACAACACAAATCCCAGACGGACCAAGAGAGGGCAACTGGCAGTGGACAACCCTTCAGTCAAGGTCTGTACCACAGGCACCAAATTCTAAAGACAGGATACCCAAGCTATTAAAAGACGCTATTGAGGTTGCCCAAAAGAAGATACTTAAACTAACAAAGAAAAGGAAAGCCCAGTTTGAGCAGCAGTCAAAAGAAAATTGGGAGGAAATGTTTAAAGACTTCCTGGACAACCGACAACAGAAGGCTTTTCAAAACGAGGTTCATAACGCAGCAAAATCAAAGATGGACAAGCTGCTTGATGAGGCCTGGAAGGTAAAAGAAGGGATCAAAGATGTAGACAAACTTATAGAACTTGGGGGTGTGAGTCAAGAGCAATTTGCTAAAGACTTTGGAAAACTTAATGAACTCCTGAATAAACAAGACCAGATGCTGGCAGAGATGGCAGGCTATAACTGGCTCGCTAAACACAAAAAAGACTTTGCCTTTGAGGCTGAATACTTCCTGGACGAGGACGCCGACGCAAAGTCACTGGACCTTACTGGTGGGGTGTTCAAGGCAGATGTTCCAGGGCCACAAGCATTGCTGGACCTTGCAAAAGACTTTGAGGCACAACCACAGGCAGTTCAGGATGCCCTTAAACTTGGGTTTGAAGACAAGGATGGCAACCTATTCAGAGACGAACATAAAAGGTACATGGACGACCTCATGAGCCAGGATAACAACCTAGAAGACCAGAACATTCCGCCAGAGTCTGCTACACAGATGATGGACTTTAATATAGCTACCAGGGCTATGGAGGTCCTCAGGACCTACAAAGGGGAAGGGACGAACATCGTAGGAGAGGCTGGCTACGCAGGGGACCCCACTTTCCAGACAGACGGCTTTGAGCTTTATTTTAAGGTGGCAGACTACTTTAGGTACGTATCAGGCAGAGACGACGGGGTAAACGTAGACGACCTGGGAAGTTATATCCGAAGAGGTAAGAAGAAAAGAGGCGCGACGCATCCAAGTGCTTCTACTCAAGAATACAGTGACCTTGCGCGTTACTACAACAACGAAGGCAAACGACGTGCCTCCCTGTACTTTGACTCCTTGGGAATACCAGGGTTGCAGTTCCTTGCCGAAGGCAGCCGACTTGGAGACAGAGAAGAGGGTGCTTTTAACAACGTCCTTATCTGGAATGAGGACGCGATTGGTAGTACAGAACTTGCCTACAGCAGGCTTGCACGATTCGTCCGTGGTGACCAGTCAGAACGCCACGGCTTTGATTTCCAGAAGGGTGGGCGCTGGCTAACACTGGACCCGAATAAGCCATGGGAGGTAGGCCCTAACAATGAAGACATTACAGGCAAAACCTATGGGCAGATGCACATCGACACACAGAATGCTAGTGGCAAGCCGTTAATGAATGTTTCCAACGTAGACATGGGCCTCACCATAGACGACGTTGATAAGATCGGTAAGGTTATAATGCCAAAAGAGGTGCAGGTTGGAAGGAATAGCCTCGCAGGCCCAAATCCTATCTATGTGAACCTCTACGACAGGTCACGTGCACCTGGGGCCCACACAGCACCAGGCCAGCCTAAGAAGGGTATGTGGGCGTACACAAAGACGCCAAAGTATATCAACAGGGAGGTGCCGCAGATCATCAGCATCACATCTAAGGATATCACAAAATGGAATAAGTCAAAGAAAACAGGCACTTCGGACCATATATTTGCACATGAGGTGGTTTATAATGTGCCAACCACACTGGCTAGTTTTCCAGAGTCAAAGTCGGAGCCACGTGGCAGGCCATACACCTATGGTGAGATCATAGTTGGTGAACCAGTAAGTGAGATGATCCACACAAACCACAACAAAAAGATGCCGGTCTATGACCGTGTATATGTTGTGAGCCCAGGCGACCAACCTATGTCACCAGAGTTTATGGATGACCTGTACCATGCGATGGACAGTAATACCATCCACCCAAGTGACGTGGTTAACGAGGTGGACTCTGCGATGGACATAATCAATAGGTCCTCACTGAAAATGGAGTCTGACCTAAGAAAGGAACAGATCGACCGTATGCCAGACACGGTTGCAAAGTCCAAGGCTATCAAGTCTCTGGAGCGGTTTTACACGCTAAACCCAATGTCGGACAACTGGAAGGACACACCCTACCCGGCAATGCTGAAGGACCTTCCTAAGGTTGAGACAAGCCTGTCAAAGTTAAAACTTATTAAGGGGAGTAAACCAACTGCTACGGAACGTGCACAAATAGAACGATTACTGCGTAGCGGTGAGATATTTGTAGCCCTAGACGCTATTCGTGAAATGATGGGTAAGGACAGGCCTATTGCCATAGACATAGTCATGGGATTCATGCGGAAGATGCGTGAGAAGGTGCTCACTGGCAACCTTGAGGACAGAGACAATATCAAGTCCCTTGTTATGACACGTGCATCTCAGGGCATGTCTGGGTCAGACCAGTGGACCGTCCACGACAGGACAGCAGGTGTATTTAAGCTGCCAGACACCTTTAATAAACAGGATGAAAAAGGCGGGACAAAAAACAAGCATGTATGGAATCTGAAAGACTATGCCGATAAGTTTAATGACGAGGTGGGCCAGTCAGCTTCTAGTAATTATGAAACACTAAAGGGTAAAAAATTAAGCGAGGAAGACCTTGTTGACTGGTATAACAAGGCACCACTATTGATAGCAGACGGATTTATGTTAAACAAGTCTGGTGGGATGTATGAGGACCTTAGCTTCTTACCAGACAAGATAGAGTCTGGTAGTGGAAAATTAGATAAACATACTGGCAATAGAATAATATCACTGCAGGATGCGGTAAAAATGAACACAATAGGCGCTAAATTAAAATACGGGAATGGTGTGCCCTGGCTACCAGGAGACTCCAATGTAGAGATGATTGAAAACCCGGAGTTTAATTTGTTTTTAAAGGCCTACGGACTAAAGGACTCTGACGTTGTTATTATGCCCGCAGAGGAGGGCGTCATAGACGAGTCTGGCGGCAGGAAGGGCCCCTGGAAAGGACCGACTAAAGGAACTAAAAAACAACTAAAGGTTGGAGACGTAGAATATACTATTAACGACACCCAGGGTGGCTTTATGAAAGTCCCAGATGAGTGGTACAGGGACGACGTTTTAAAGATGGGTGAGATGATGTTAATAGACATAGTAGGAGAAAAAGGAAAGCGTGAAGTCGTAAAGAAATACCCTGGTGAGGTTTTTATAGACGTGCCAGCAAAGCATATTATAAAGATAACCAATATTAACCCCGACCTAAACCGTGTTGCTAACCTCCCACCACAGACGCCACTATGGTACAGGGACCCAGGTACAGAGGTCCGCCCCTCCGACAAAACAGGAGGACAGTGGGTACCCACAGAGTATGGGGATGACCGTGGCTACATACGGGCCGAAGACGGCATCGCATGGTACTTCACGACCGACAACGGGCAACTGGCCCTAGACTACACAGACTTTGTAAACAAGGTAGGGAGGATGGCTGAGTCTGAGTTTGCCGGGGGCAAGAAGACAAAGTTAAAGCCAAAGTCTACTATTAAAAAGTTCCTGGTGAGCCGTGGTGTTATGACCAGCAAGGACCAGACTATCGGAACTAAAAAACTAGAGGAACTCCAGGACCAGCTAAAGGTTGTATGGAGGGAGGCCGCAGACATACGTGCCTCTATGGGTGACGACCGTATTGCAGACGTTATTTCAGGAATGTCTGTAGAGAGTGGCAAGATGCCAAGCACGGTGGCCAAGATCGGGGAAAAACTAAAAGAAAACTTCCCAACAGAAGGAAGGCCTGGTGACCCAGACTATGTCGCCGGTAAAAAGGGAAGTTTTGTATGGCTGGGGAATATGCATAAACTCACCGATAAGTTTAACGAACTAGGGAAGCCCTATGCTGCATACATTGGGAAGGACACAGATACTGACAAAAAACGTGATACAGACGCCTTAAAGCGGCGTGAGTTGGCAGAGAAGTTGACCGGCTATGTGATGACAATGGCAGGTATTAAAACAGGTAAAGAAGGCTTCTTTAAGCATCAAATAGGGCTGGGCAATGCTCCGACGATTGACGCGATTGAGTACAATATGCACATCGCCGGAACACCCAGTCTAAACTGGACAGAGACCCCATTTGTTGGGACCTTCCAGGACCAGTCTCTAGAGACTTTATTGTCTGGAGAACAGGTAGAGCCTGGGGCAATCATAGACATGGAGGAGCAATACCCAGGAATATTCGGGGTGACTGGAGAGATGTCACCACTGGAGCCTAAAGGTGGATGGAGACAGGAACTCATAAAACGTGGAATAGGTTCTGTATCAGGTGGTATAGGGATACTGAAGAAGAGGATTAAGGACCGTTTCGACGAGATTATATTCACCACAAACGACAAAGGGGAGAAGGTGCGAAACCCAGGATGGGATGACATAGACCTTGACCTTGTATATCACATGGGTCACCACTGGTTCTGGGACCGTGCCAAGGGGATTAAGAAGGCCTACAGGTGGCCAGAGCTTCCTGGTTCACCAGCACTCAATCAGATCGGTGGCACTGAGCTTATATTTCGTCCAGGTATATACCAGGCCATGTTTAAGGACCGGCACCTGCTTACCTCTGGTGGCATGAGAAACTGGTACCAGATGGCCAGGAAGGACCAGATTAATATCCTGAGCCAGTCAAGACTGCTTACTGGCATGTCTGAACCTGGAGCAAACCTTGGGGTCACCTATAACTGGCCCGCAGGGAACAATGCTCTTAGTAATAGCTTGCTGCCCTATGTCACAAACATGGGACTTACAGACCAAGAGATTGACGATATCTTCACATACCCCCACCAGACCACAACAGCCGACCGACTAAGAATCGGGACCTATGAGCCGCGTGACCCAAACAATCCATATCTTAGTGGACTTTATGGACCAAGAGGCGGCATCCATAATGGCAAAATCTTTCTTATGGGTGGCATGGGGTACCCCATGATTGCGTCAATGTATAATAATAATATAGCCTATGCGGCTGAGGGGCTTGGGGCTGTCTCGGAGACACAAAAACTGATGCGTGAAAAAGGTGCAATTTTCATGGACGTTTTGTTGATGGGGGCGGATGTCCACTTTGGGAATAAACAGATGTGGGAGGTTATTGAGGGAGAAGTCCAGCACGAGATAGACAAAGGGAATATTAAAGCAAAAGATATGGATAAGGCAATCGACGATATCTTGTCGGGGCCAGCTACGTTTGTCACAGGAGGAAAAGACGGTAACGGAAAGAAATATACTCCTGAGTCGTGGGGTGCGCCGGATTCACCTAAAAGTTTTAAACTTAATTTTTTAGCCGCAAAAAAGAAAACCGGAAAAAATAACTGGGAGACCATGAAGTGGTTATTCCGGCAAGACTCAGACCAAAAAATAAGGAGTAGTTTTCGCCATAGACTTGCGACTATGTATCAGCTTGGAGGTAAGTTTAGTGAAGCGACTATGAAATGGCCTGGGCGGGTTATACCAGCCGACTTAATGCAATATATTTGGGAAAACTCAGTAGACCAGCCTAATGCCATTAAAAACTCATTAAGTGGTATTATCAGACTAGACCCAAACGCAACTGGCGCCTTAAGGGCAGTCGACGCCGGAGTTCCTGTCCACCCTGCATACAAGTATGTTTATCCAGGTCAAGTTGCCGCAACCTTTAACCAGCCTCTAGCTCCAGAGGTTTTTTTGATGGGCACTAACCCTGACAGTTGGATTAATATCCTCAACAAGAAGTACAGTGATATAAATAAAATAGACAAGAAAACTGGACAGCTACAGCAAGGGGGATACCCAAAGTTTGACTCATACAGTATGGGAAAAGACTTTAAAAAAATCGCAAGAGAGGGCCAAGTAAGAACAGAAGAAAGAGCTGTTGGGTCAAAGGGTGAGACTATAGAGCAGGACATATATTCACTCCCGGATGGTAAGTGGATTTTTGGGGCAAATGCGGAATCTACTATAATAAGCAGCGCACAAAAAAGAAATTGGGGAAAGGCTAATGCACAGGGGTTTACCTATTACAGGGGTGGCGCATACAAATACGACCGCACCCTAGAGATAGAACGCGCCCTCAGGGCTCCACACTTAGACCCACGTTTCCACACTGGTCTGAGTTACTCCAGGTTACCACTGAATCAGAGTGCATTTGCACTAGGAAGTCAACGTGCGGCAGGGACCTGGTCTGGAAAAGTCCAGAACTGGGTCACAAGTGTTTTTGAACCGCTCGGAAAACTCCCTGGCAGGGAACTGTTTATGGAGGGCCGTAGACGTGCCAAAGGTGAGATATACAAGATTGAGAAGGCAGGTCGTGAGATATACAAGGCCCTAAAAGACACGAAGAGCCCACAGATAATCTATGAGTACCTGACTACACGTGGCGCCTCTCCTGCAATGATACCAGACGCCACAGAGCGTGCGGCGGCACAACGAGCAAAACTTGCTATAAATGAAATAGGCCAACGGCTCCTGGACGCAGGACTCCTTGGTCAAGCAGCCATAGAAGCACACGGCGACAGGTACCTGCCACGGCTGTATCTGAAGTACCTATTGAGTGAAGAGGACCAGAACAAGATCGCCATGAACCAGCAGCCTGGAGACATGGGCTACCTGAAACGCAGGCGTGACATTGAGGCTGGTGTCCGGGAACTAATACTTGGAGAGGTGAAAGACCCGGCATTCCTTGCCTCTAAGGGCATGATGACCCCAGGGAGGGACCTGGCGTTACTGGACTGGCTCTCCTGGATCGGTGGGAACCCAGACTGGGTCCTGCAGGACAACATGACACAGTGGGACACCCTTGGTGAGATGAGGAAGCTCACAAACGACCAAGCACTTATATCAGAACTCCAGCTAAGGGATACCGGCGGGAGAGGTGTTACAGGGTACTGGCTAAAGAATGAGGCACAACGCCTGACGGACCAGATCCTCCCGACACTGGAAGAGGGCAGTGCAAAGGAAGAGCTGCTGGTAAGGCTCATCAAGAGGATGAACAGGAAGGGCAACGAGGCCCTTGGTAAGGAAGTCATACCCTCAGGTTGGAAGAAGATTCCAAAGTCTCAGAAGTTTGGTGACCTCAGGGGTATGGTAGTCCGTAAAGAAATCTACGACGACATCCTTGGTGGGTTCAAAGCCGCAACTGGAGACGAGTCCCTTGCAGAACAGGTCCTTGGTGACACAGGGGCTATGGGGAAATTTAACCGCTTCTGGAAGTGGTCAAAGGTCTCTGCAAACCCACCTTCCTGGGTAAGGAACTTTGTCTCAAACATGATTCTGATGAACCTTGCAGGGGTTCCATTATACAAACTGCCAGGACTATTTATCAGTGGTATCCGTGCCATTAAAAACGATGATATAGCATACCAGATTGCAGTAGATAATGGCCTGATTGCAGGCACCTTCAGTAACGTTGAGCTAGGCCGGATTGAGCGGGAGTTCTCTGACCTGCAACGCCGCATGAAACGTGACAACCGTCACCCAATGAACTGGGTATCCCAGGTACAGGGGTCGTTTAATGCGCTACGTGACAAGACTGGTGACTGGTACGGCGGTATCGACTCACTTGGTAAGGTTATGATGATCAAGTGGGCAAGAGACCAGGGTATGGAGGACAAGCAGGCCGTAGCTATTGCAGAGAAATGGCTCTTCGACTATAGCCTCGTGAAGCCATCGGTAAGATACCTCAGGGGTGCAGCTATGGGCGCACCATTTATCACATTCACCAGCAAGGTTGCCCCGTTGTTATTGGAGACCATGCTGGCAAGGCCGTGGAAATTTGCACCATACATGGCACTAGCCTGGGGTCTCACACAGATGTTTAAGGACAACCACGACCTGGACGACGACGACGTAGAGGCATTAAAATTAGCCCTGGTACCATACCTGCGGGAAAAAGCATCTGCAGGTAACGTTATCCCACTGCCATGGCTTGATGACAACGGCAAGGTGCAGTTCTTTGACCTATCATACTTATTTCCGTGGGGTATGTTCACAGAGGTCGGTGTAGAGATTGGCAATGGTCAGGTTACAGACGCCATGAAGACTGTCGGAATGATGGGCGGGCCATTAGCATCACTTGTCGGTGCATGGACCACAGGACTCGACTCATTTACACGTCGGCCTATTGCAAATGAACTAGACACTGGTGGTCAACAGATTGCCGACTGGATGTGGTACTACTATAACCTGGCAATGCCACCCATGATGCACGCAGACTTCGGTGTCCTGAAGCGCGTGAAAGAGGCCATGACCGGGGAACTGACACCAGAGGGTGAACAACGATTCACCAAGGCGCAAGCACTCGCAAGGCTTGGTGGCATGAACATCACGCCTATCGACCCAGTGACCAGCCGACAGAAGTCCATCAGGTACCAACAGTCACAGGTCCTTAAACTAATACGAGACCGCAACCGTAACATCCGGGAGCGGATCAAGATGAAACAGTCCAAGGAAGAGATAACCGAGGCCCGTCAGGAGTTTAACGAACGCATCAAGGAGAAGCGTTTGGAGCTGAGGGATTTTATTAAAAAGAGTAAGATCCCAGAGCAGCTAAAGCGGGCTAGTTAATTTTACTGTTGACATTGTTATACTTTTAGGGTAAGGTATAATTTTTTCAACTTCCATGAAAGGAATAATATGGAAAATGACAAACCAAAGGGCCTGCCATCATTCAAGGAACGAGCCCTCCTGCACGCCCGTGCAATCTGGTCTGAGCTTTACTTTGTCGAGGAGTCCTTCCAGACAAAGAAGAAACGGACCTTCAAGTTAATCCCCCACAAGTACGTACACCTCCACAACCCGACACCTGTTTGGGTTACCTTCTTCAAGGACGACAAGAACGAGTGGGCCGACGTTGTTGTACGGCGCGGTGTTCGTACCGTCACAATCGATGTCCGTCCATTGAAGCTGAAGTACAAGTCCGAGGACCCCTATACAGTGTTGAATTATTACAACGCACGCTTCATATATGAAGGGTGGCATCATGACGATCCTGAAGCAGAGATTAGCTATATATGCAACCCACCCCAGCGCCAGCAAGCGTCGGCCTGAGCCACAGCCGCAACAGTTTTTGCGGCATGCAGGGCAAGTATCAGATTGTCGACGGGATAAGGAAGCCTGAGAACTTTATCTTCGCACGAGGGCATGTTGCGGAGGCAATTGTACAGGCGCACTTGAATAACGTCCGCACAAAGGTCAACGGCCTCTCCTTAAGGGAGGCCGGGTTTGCCGAAATGGAAAAACGGGGCAAGCTGATGGAGACCACCGAACTGGACGAACTGCACAAGCACTTTCCGCAAATCCTGGTGGGTGCTGAGCAGTACATAAATACTATCGACTACGACATGGAGGACATTGGTCACTGGTTTACCCTGGACATAAAGGGGTTCACGCGACCGATCCGTGGACAGATCGATATCATTGGAAACAGGGGCTACCCATGTGGGAAGAACTTAGATGTCATCATCGACATCAAGTACCAGATGAAGCCCCTCACTGACAGCAAGTTCAAGAGGGACAAAAAGGAGTGGCACCGACAACTGGGGCTATATGCGCTATATTATATGGCTGCAAACCAGACGTTCACCGCTCCACTATGTGAGGTTCATGTGATTGTAGCAAATGGCCAGCCGCAGGTTTTTGAGGTTCAGGTAACAGAGGAGCTGCTATATAAGGTCCTGGACGACCAACACAACCTGAACGTCCGGCTGGACGCCGGGTACTGGCCAATGGCTAGGGAACACAGGCTCTGTGACCCACGATGGTGCCATGTATATGGGGTGTGTCACGAAGAGAACTTCCTCTCAACGCCAGATTTGATTGACCTTGTCACCAATATAGTGTAGGATCATTGGATGAAAACAGTTGACCTGGAAAAAATCTACGAGAGCTGGCCCGATACTGAGTTTATAAAGGTGACCGGCTACGATAATTGTGTCCTTGGCGTCGTCAGTCGTATGACGCTCCAGCCAGTACTGCTCTATGACCGTGAAAAACTGCTCCAGGAGACCTGCAAGAAGGAGGACTGGACCTATGATGAGGCTGTTGAGTGGCATGAGTTTAACACCTTTGGCGCCTGGTATGGCGACGGAACACCATGTTTCCTGGAGTTGCCTAATGAATGACCTCGTTCTTGAACAGATGGAAATAGCAATGAAGTTTTTAACACTTGCCATGGAGAAACACGAAATTGGGGATCGAAAAAACACTACCGAATTCTTCCGAAACACCGAAGCGACACTCGCCCAGGCGATCCGGCTCAGGAAGCGGTCTCTTTACCAAGGAGATGAATGAGCGTCGACGAGCAGATCGAAGAGCTACTCAACGATTTAGAGAGCGAGGATACATACCCGATGAACGAGGGAATTACCCATGCCTATGTGAACGGGAGCCTGATTCCAATCACGTCTGGTGGGTGTCTGATTCCAAGTCACGGGGTCCACACCTCTTTTGTCTACGATGCACCAGTCGTTTTTTGCCTCACGAAATAGACGAGGCCTTAACCAAATGGAACTCCAGGCAGAAGGTGGTCCATGCTGACTTTAACATTGAAAATCTAAAGGAGAGTTTATGATTACCAAGGAAGCCGTGGAGTCAAAGAAGGCACCAGCAGGTGGGTTTGACCAGTTCAAAAAAACAGTCCAGTTCCGAAAGCCATGCAGCGTGATCATGGGGGACCCCGGCTCTGGAAAGACATGGTTTGGGCTATCTGCTCCAAGCCCCTTTCTGATCAATGCGGATGACGGTGCCGCAGAGGTTCTGGCACGAAAGGGGTTGGAGTACTCGCTAGATGTTGTTCCTGGGGAGTCGGCAGCACTGGACGCTGAAAAGTGGAAGGAGGTTGGGTCAACACTTATGCAGCTACGTGATGCAGACCACGGTTTTAAAACACTTGTGGTTGACTCCCTGGACGGCATGGAGAAGCTATACCAGGCCGCTGTTTGTGCAGACAAGGACAAGAACTCCATGGAGGACTTTGACTACGGAAAGGGCTACGTGTTCGCACGCGGCAAGCTTCAGAAGTTCCTGAACATGCTGAAACAGATCCGTGACAAGCGTGACATGGAGGTCATTATCTGTGCCCATACAGACATCAAGGACGTGAATGACCCACGTGTCGGTACCTACAGTACACACGTCCTGAAGCTACATAAAAATGCTAATGGTGACGTCCGGGAGTGGTCAGATGCACTGCTGTTCCTGGCGTATGCCCACAAGAAGGTCCACGACCGTGGTAAGTTTGGTAAGGTGGACAGCACACTGGAGCAGGGAGAAGAACGGTACCTGCTTACACAAGGTGGTCGCGGCGTTCAGTGTAAGAACCGCTACAACCTGCCTAGCGAACTCTACGCCGAGGACGGTGAAGAGCTTTACGATGCCTACTGGCGTCAAATTAATGTAACACGATCATAAAGGAGTAACGATGGTCGACTTAAGCTGGAACCAGTCAGAAGATGAAGTGGTTGGTAATTCTCGTGATTTCATCAACTCGGAAGACATACCCGAGGGTACGTATGTCATTAAGTTCGGTGGCCTCCGGGAGTCAACAAAGCTGACCGGAAAGGGAATCCCCTACTACTGGCTCGATTGTGAAATCGTTTCGGACGGACCGTACAAAACCCAACACCTGGACCAGATTATCTGTGGTCCACCTGACCCTAATGCACACAACTACGAAGACTGGATGAAGTTCCACAACGTCTCTCGTGGAAAGGTGAACCGCTGGGTCAAGGCGATGGGCATACCTGCCATCAGCAACATGTCCGAACTGGAGGGGAATGTCCTCCAGGTCGAGTGGCGTATGGACAAGAAGGGTATGTACAAGGAGTTTGGCCACATCCAGAACCCACCTCCCAAGTCGGAGTTCAAGCAAGCAGCACCCCAGGCTGCCCCTCAACCTGCTGAGCCCGCACCAGCGCGGACTTCCGCAGATCAATGGTAAACTAGAACTGGGGTGGCCCGCCCACCCCATTCTCTTTCCTACAAAATTCAATGCTTATACTGACAAGGAAAGAGGGCCAGACTCTTCATATCGGAGACGATATCTCCGTAACCGTCACTCAAATACGTGGGAAGCAGGTGCGTATCGGAATCGAGGCGCCTAAGGACGTTCCCATCCATAGAGAAGAGGCTAAGGACAAGGTCGGAAAGAATGAGGATTGATATCAGAGTTCAATGTAGAAAAACAGTTTAAGCTACCCTGGCCACCATCGATCAACATGGCATACCGTGCCGTGAACAACCGGGTGATCAGGTCTGAAAGGGGACGGAAATTTCAGGACAGGTGTTCAGAAATTTTTAAAGAAGAAAAGGAAATTTACCCAGACGAAGAACTATTCTTCATGATTGAGTTGTTCCCGCCCAGCAGGCGTAAGTACGATGTCGATAACTATGGAAAGGTTGTTATAGACACGATCCCATGGTTTGCAGACGACAGCCAGATTACTGCACTGGTTATTCTCAAGGGCGAGAGGGACGAAGAGAAGGAAGGTTACTGCGTCGTATCATGTGGAAAATTGAATGGAAGCGAAGATACCAAAGTATGACTACCGAGATGCAAATAGTGAACGGCTATATTCGGTTGTAAAGTATCCCGGTAAGAACTTTCGCCGGGTCCAGTATACCTCCGAAGGAAAGGAGGTCTGGAACTGGCAGGGAGTTACCCAGGTGCCATACCATCTGGACAAAATAGTAGACAGTCAGGCAGCAGTCTTCACCGAAGGTGAGAAGGATGCCGACAACCTCCAAGAACTTGGCTACCCAGCCACCACCATAGCAGGTGGGTCAAATGCGGTGGGGCCCCTGATGAAGGCCCAGCCGGATTTCTTCAAGAAGCACTTCAGCAGGTATAAGTTTGTCCTGATATTCCCGGACAACGACCTGCCTGGCAAGAAGTTCGCAGACGACATCGCCACACACCTGGCACCCGTCACAACGACATACATATGTGACCTGCCAGACCTGCCTGAGAACGGTGATGTTACCGACTTCCTAGAGAAGCACAATAACAACCG
>Ga0098061_1000946_pt1 | contig 14196 bp, 22 predicted proteins | sample 22_taG_FD_92579 | JGI IMG/M metagenome (GOLD analysis project Ga0098061, IMG submission 92579) | Marine viral communities from the Subarctic Pacific Ocean - 22_ETSP_OMZ_AT15343 metaG | ecosystem: Environmental > Aquatic > Marine > Oceanic | place: Subarctic Pacific Ocean | collected 2015-01-20 | reverse complement strand
TCACTATACCTATCATAGTGTGCTTTCTTTAACTCAGGAATATTTTCCTTTTGAGACTGAATCTCTTCAGGAGAGGCATCCTCTAGAAAAGGAGCCTGCATATTATTACCTACACCTTCATCTGGTTCTATGTATGGAATAGATACTTCTCTAAAGTCTCCTCCTGGGTTTGGATAACCTAAAGAAGTTCTCTCTTGGGGCGCTCTTCTAGCTTTTCTTTCTGCTCTTCCTCCTTGTGGAAACCTCTTTAGGTTCTTCATGTAATTATCCTTGTATTGATAAACATCATGATAGTCTTGTATAACAGGATCAAGAGTGTTGTAGTATTTATCTATAGTATCCCTAGGACTAAAAGGGACATTGGGATTAGTGTCATACTCTCTTGCCTTAATCTCTGCTACAGCCCTTTTAGCATCCTCTTCATCAGGATTTAGCATATATCCTATTGGTTGGCCAGTGTTTATAGAGTCCTTCTTCTGTTTATAGTAATCAATATTATCATCTAGTCTCTTGAAGTATACAGAGTCTGGATATGTGTACATAAAAGCTTTATGAGCAGTCTCCTCTAAGAGAGTAGATAGTCTATCATGCTCATCGGATTTAGACTTATTTATAAACATCTCATCCTCCTTAGGAGCCCAAGTTCCCTTGAATGCACTAAGAGGTCTCTTCTTATACTTCATCTCAAAGTCCTTGTAGAGATTGTTTATTATATCAGGATTGCCTTGATACTCAGGAGACTGGTTTATATACCCTTCTAACTTTTCCTGAGCTTGGTGGTAATCCCTCATAATCCTCATATCATCTCTCTGCTTATCAATTGCTCTTTCAGCTCTTCCACCTCCTGTATACTTAGGTATTTTTCCATAAACATTCTCAAGGGCAGGATATTCTTTAGCAAGACTCTTCTTTGTAGCCCTTCCACCACCTCCTGGATATTTAAACTTTCTCATTTTATTCTATATCTTTTAGCTCTTCTTCCCAAAACATCATATAAGGATGATGTATCTTGTAAAACATTGTTAGTGGGGAAGGTTATTCCTGTACTTTGTGGACACATTGTGGAGTCTGTTTCTGTATATAATTCTGTTCCATATGCATCATAGGATGCCATGTAGTTTCCAAAGGAGTATTGATAGGCTTGTATCTGTCCATCCAAAGTCTGCCTACTAGTATTAATACTATAATAATGAGAGCACGTACTATCATTGTAGGGAGTATGTGTTTGTTGGGGTATTCCGTTGTATGAAAAGTCATTGCAAAGTTTATGAACAACAATCAGGAAGTGATCCTGAATGTTAGGGTGAACCAGTGGTTTAAAGACAATGTGGTCTTGTGTATACTTCAGAGGTAGAATATTCATAGAGATTGGATCTGCATTAGTCCAATCCATGTGACCACCTCTTGTAACAAGTATTACTCTTATTGGTTTAGCTGCTGTTACTAATTGTGATTGGTTAGTAGGATATTGAACAACTGTGCCTGAATTCATAATAACCTGTTGACCATCAATATGCAGAACTGTGTTGTCTTCAAGTGCTATAATCTTAATATCAGACACTCTATCCTGAGACCACCCAGATGCTTTAGATTTTATGTAGGGAACAAAATAAGTAGTTCCCCAATACTTAATAGGTATCTCTTGGTGATCAGTATCATCAGCACAACAGTTTGATTGTGGATTTATAAACACCTGTGAATTGTTGAACACTGCACAAGGAGTAAGAACACCAGTATGCTGGTCTGTACATGTTATAGTTGTGCCTGATAATCCATGCGTATTAAGTGTTTGACTCTTAATATTGACAACCTCTCCTGTGTTAATTGGTATAGAAACTGGTTGATTTCCAATATTTGTGTTAACTGAAGGATTGATGTGCACAATAACCTTTCCAATTCCAACTATTTGTATATTGTTAGGATTGTCTTCAATATCTGAAAGAAGCATATACTCAGAGCCAAGTTCATTATACTCCCTTACTAATGTCATTCCACCTACTAAGTATTCAAAGTTCACAAGCATAACCTGCAGAGGTTCCTCAGAGATTACTTTAATACCGCCCTGTGAAACAATATTGCTATTGGGTTCTGCTACTACATCTGGTATGCGATGAACTACAGATTGTGTAGTTAATTGCAAAGTATCTGTGTATTGCCAGTGACTGTTTGAGATTATTACTTCTTGTGGGTAGTCAGATGTTAGTTGTATATAGTAACCTCTCCCTGTAGTTCCCCAACCTTGTTGTGAAAATGCTAGCCAATATTCCTCTCCCATACAAGTAAGACTTGTTAGAAGTAGGAATATTGACATTAACATCTTCATTATTTGCTTGGTTTAGGCTTAGGTTTGGCTTTCTCTATACGTTCTTTACTCTTAATCTGCTCACGGCCTAGTTTTTCATCAGAGTCTAGCTTCTTATTAGCTATCCTCTCATCAGAGGTGATTTTCCTATCAGCAATGTCCTCATCTTGATTGAGTTTCCTATTGGCTTGCTCATTCTGCATATCAAGCTTTCTCTGCTCCACTCTCTCTTTTATTATCTCTTTCATCTCTTCAAGTGATGTATCAGAGTTCATCGTAGCATTCTCTCTGTTTGCCTCAATCTCCATCTCTTTAATGAGGATGTCTTTCTCAATCTCTCTATCCTGAGTTTCAATCTCATGCTGCTGCTGATCTTCTCTATGCTCAATTTCTTTCTCTGCAAGTTTTTTCTCATGCTCTTGTTGTGCTTGTTGAGCTTGTTGTTCTTGTTGTTCTATATTAGCTTCTATTTCTTCAACATAATCTTTAAATTCATTAAGATCCTCAGAAGCTAAAAGCTTGGTTAGCTTAGACAGAGACTTCTTATCTTGCTGAAGTATAGCATGAGCATTCTGCTTAAGTATATTAAGTGCTTCATGACTCTGAGAAGAGTCTTTAACTGTTATACCAAAGTCTAGAGTATCAAACTCATTAGCTTCTATCTCTAGATTAGCTATTTCCTCATCAGATAAGATGTATCTAACTAAATGACTCTTACCATCAGAATACTTTTGTTGAGCTAACTGCACTAGTCCATTAAGTACATCTTCCCATAAGAGATCATGTAAGGCAAACACTTGTTCAGTAATATGTGAAGATTGTATGATATCCTGTTGATTATCAGTTACATTAGTTCCTCTCTGGGTTCTACCCTCTCTCTCTTTAGTAACACCGCTAGATTCCCCTATCTGCTCATCAATAAATCTTAGAAGCTCAGTATAATAAGCTAATTGTTGAGAGTTAGATAGATTAATAGCGTCTGCTGGCTTTTGTGAGTTCACTAAACCTGAAACTTCTGCATTAGCAAGAGGATTGTATATCTGTATTGCAGTGTCCATTACATACTGCATAGTAAGCTCTGGTCCTATATCTGGATCTACCATTAAAGCATTAATCATGTGGATCACTGATCTATCTTGAGATATAAGCTTTAACCATTTATGCATTACTAGATAATACAACTTTTGCCATGGTCTCATTCTATCCATGATAGACATGATTGGAGCATTTCTATTGTTATAAACAACTCCAAAGATTGGTAATTTAGCCTTAAAAGGATTCTCTATACTCTGATATTGATGAGGTAATGGTCTAATATTACAGAAGTAGTTAGTATGCACCCTTGTACCTTCCCATACTTGTGGAGCCCATTCCCATACTAGAGAATGTTGTTGACCTTCAATAGTAGTCCAAGCATACATAATCTTAGTATTATAGTTAACAGGGTCTGTAAACTTCATTTTCTCTGCCTCTTCTGGTATAGGAAAAAGTTCATCTACTATATCTTGCTGCTCTTCACCATACTCATCAGTATAAGTAAGAAAACCTATTTTCCTTAAGGATTTCCAATAGCATGTATATACAACCACATAATCATCACTGGCCATGCTTTGACCATATTTACCAATATATGGAACATTAGTTATGTTCCCAGTAGTAGGTCTACTATTACTATGTTCCCAGTGACTAGGAGAGAATGCATCTTTAGAGTACATCTTAGCATCTAATCCATACACATTACCCGAGTAGTCTTGTAACTCTCTAACATCTTTCTCTTTAAGATCATTACCATAGATATCCAAGACATCAGAGATTGTCATCTCCCTCTTATAAGTTACATACTCTCCATCCTGTATAAACTGTACTTCAGGAGATTTATGATATGCTATACCTAAAGGATTAACTATTTCAGCTGTAGGTTCACCATTAACCAGACATATTCTTACAGCCTCAAGGCCTGCTACACAAGCATCAAAGAAACCTTCATTCTTCTTATGTCTAAGCTTTTGTTGTATTTGTAGATGCTTGAGGATATAATGCATCTTTTTCTCTGTAGAAGTTTGAAAACTCCTATACTTCTCCTTTATCTGAGCAGGGTTCATAATCATCTGCTCTTCCTGCTGAAATTTCTTCTCAGCTTCTTGTATCATCTTTTCAGCCTCTTTAGGATCTAATCCCTCAGACTCTGCTTGCATTTGAATACTATGTCTCTCTTGCTGCATTTGAAACTCCTTTTTAAATTGGAACTCCAAATACTTTCTAAGATCTCTCTCTTTCTGCCTGATAACCTCATTGGTTACCTCTTTATTTATAGCATGCACTGTATATCTCCAAGGTCTTTTTCTTTCCTCTCCTTCTAGTACATTGATCTTATTATATGTCTTGTTAAAAGGCTGTATATAATCTTTACCTTTGCCAACATCTAAACCCAGAAGATCACAATATTGTTGATAATCCTCTTGGTTAATGACATTATTATGCATTAAGTAGTTATCATACATACGTGTCCTGGCAGTATCAAAGTACTCATCTGCTTGGCTGCAGAGATAATTTACATTATCTACCTTCCACTTCTTTGTTTTTTGTGAGGTAGACAGCCTTTGTATTGGCTTATTTACTAATCTGCTCATAGGTTCTAGGGTTGCTTGACACTAGGTGTCTTGATTGTTTTTTAAAGAAGCTTGCCACTGTGATAGCATTTTCTTCCTGTTTTATGTATTCATTCTGCATGTGTCTCATTTGGAGTACTACTCCCATTAATGCTGAGACTCTATCACAGTTTATATCTCTTCTATAGTGAATTAGTTCTTCAAGCAGACCTTTATCTACTATTAAATCTAGATTCCTATCATAAGTACCTGTTTCATCATTAAAACCTCTCCTCTCTAATAACCACTTCTTTGTATAGATTTCTCCAATCTCTTTCATAGAATCACTAGACATAGAGTGTCCAGTCTTTCTCATAAGTGTTTTAGAGTCTGTTATGTGTTTCTCAACAACAGATGCAGGGGGTTTTAGTAAGTATTTATAGGCTTTGTTTTTTATAAAATATTCTCTTACAATAGCACCATTTCTATCATTCTCATGGGTAACCTTTGCATTATAGTATTTAGCTATCTTTAGAAGGAGATCATTGGTGGTTTCTACAGGATCATATTTGGGCCTACCCACATAAGATGCCACAACCTCATCATGCCCAAGATGTGGAAACTTCTTAGTCTTAACCACATAGATAGCTATGAGTGATTCCCCACCATCAGAGTCTATACCAATAGGGTCAATAGAAGCTATATATAGTCCAGCGGGTATTACTCCGTACTCTTCTACAGGCTCTTCATAAATTATTAATGACCCCTCTCTATCCTTTTGTCCAGGCTTCATAGGGTATGTATCTATAGCTTCTAGCTTACCTTCAAGATCAGGTCTAAAGTTCACCTTATCTTTATGCTCAGCTAAGTAGCCTCTGGTGCCAAACAACCTGAAGTAATTATTGGATTTTAAGTAAGAGAGTCTCTCAAATAGGTCTTCTACAGGAAATACATTACCTTCAACTACTAAGAATGCCTCTGAAGGAGTCTTACATAGCTGAGTAATAAATGTATTAAAATCTTCCCTGGAACCCTTCTTAGCTCCAGCTCTCCTTCTATTTACTAGTATTTCTCCTACCCACCTAATAGCATTCCCATTATCATCCAAAGATCTATAATGCTTACCATTAATATTAACCTTACCTCCCTCCATAAACCACATAGCATCTATGAAGAATCCACACTTACCAGCAGAAGTTTCTTTCTCCCAGACGTTATCATAAGCCCTAAGTTCATATGCCTCAGGATTATAGAACATATCTGAGAAGTCCTGTGTAGCTCCATCCATGTCACCACCAGTACCATAGATAATACCAATACCCTTGTAAATACTACCAGACCTTAGGGTTGGCTCTGTAAATCTCCAAGCTTTCTTTAAATCCTTAATTAATCCAGCTTCCTCAAAGATTATCCTAGTAGCTCCTAAACCTGCAGCTGCATCAGGTTTTGAGTGCAGAGTTACAGTCTCTATAATACTTCTCATCCCCTTAATATACTTCTTACCCTTCCTAGAAACCTCAGCACCTGCTTTTACATAGCACTTATTATCTGTAGATCTCTTATTAACTGTAGGAGTTCCAAACTCTGTAGATTTGTTAAGGAAATCTAACATAGTCATGGCCATGTCAAAAGTATTCTTAGCCTTAGCTCCAAACTCACTAGCTATTACAGTTTTAGACTCCTTAAAGAATGAGAACCTCCAAAGTGCTCCACTAGCATTCTTATAAGAGAATCCCATACGTCTGGACTTTGCAGCTATAATATGCCCCTTAGTATCTCCCTTCTTAGGGTTCTGAGCTCTCTCAAGTTCCAAGAACCAGTAATAATCCATAGAACAGAACATAGGAAACTTTATCTCCTCTGTCTCTTCCCCAGTATCTTTATTTATAGCTACCCTACCTATCTGACAATAATTAAGATAAAAGTAGTGTTCTCCTGTAATCCATACATCATCTACACTATATCCCTGCAAACATCTCCTTCTCTCTTCAGTCCAGAATTTCCTATAAGGAATTGTCCCTTTTAAATAGGGACAGTACTTGGGCTCTATCCCCGAGCCTGCTCTTTCTTCTTCAGACTTCAAGTATGCAATAGCTGCAGGAGAGAACTTCTCAGAAGCTTGGAAGAATAAAAACTCATGTGGAAGATTAGTTACAGGATTCTGTATTGAGGATGGTATTAGCTTACCATAGATATCCTCATTATCTACTAGATAATCTAGAGGTATCTGCTCTGTATAATCTTTCCAAGGGATAGCTACTTTCATTACTCTTCAAATATATTGAACTCTGCTCCCCCTCTAACCTTCTCAACTTTCTGAGATTGCTCTTTCTTCACCTGATCTTCTATCTTATTTAAAGAGTCTATAAGGGGCCCTATCTTTTTCATGTTGTCTATAGTATCTTTAGCAGAGTGTAAGGGCTTTCCATTAGCACCTTTTTCTACAAAGTCAACAGAGTGTAGATAATTTGAGAGTTTATCTACAACCTCTTTAGAAGCTTTTAACAACCTCATTGAGTGTGTGGTTGTGAGTTTCTTATACTTCTCCTTAGCCTCTTTTACTATTTTAGTTTCTTTATAATCTTCATCTTTCATGAAGTCTCTTGCAACTTCCTTTTTCCTATCATCTTCTGCTAGTGCAGAGTAAACACTCTTAGGATTTACTGTATGATAAATATATGCTAAGATCATGTATGCCTTAGACTTAGTTTTAGTTCTATCTCCTTTCCAGATCTTTAGTAGTTCTGGTATAGATAGTCCTTCTGGTGTTATTGTAGGTACGTCATTTACTATTTCAAATATCATTTCACTCTTTTGCTTATATACTCAAATCTCAGAATATCATTCCCACTTACACTCTTTACTGCATCCATCAGTGTAGCTATGTTAAATGAGAAAGTGGTGGAGCCTATGATTTTACTTTTCTTCTCTATAAAGATTTCATACTTAGTTTCACCTTTTACACTTTTCTTGTGCTTCTTCTCATCAACCTCAATAATTACTCTTCCCATAGTTGGTAACCAATCCTACTGGCTATTAGTATTTGATTTCTATTTTCTCTCTCACTCCTATAACTAACATGCACCCATGCAGGATTTTTAACATCCCCATACTCCCATATTAGCTGATCAAACTTCAGATTATCTTTAATAAATTCAAAGATTTCTTTGTTAGTAATACCATTGTTATAAATGTCTGCATCTATATCTATTGCACAACCTCTACTATGGTCACTAGTTTTACTGCCTCCAATAGCAGTATTTAATCTAGGAGACCTGTAAAAGGAGCTAACTCCAATTGGTTTTCCATGGTTTACTCTTACAGGTTCAAAGCACTTAGTGGCTACCATTTCCATGTTCTTCAAATGCTCATCAGTAGGAGTATTATCTATCCCTATCCTAGTAGCTGTCTGGCTCTTAATAGCCTCAGTATAACTTATGTGTGGTGTTATTTTCATTTCATTGGCCCCCATTTTCCTGTAGGGCATTCACTATCTTCTGATAAAACTTTTTTTGGTAGTGGGCATCCACACCCATATACCCATTCATTTGTTTTTATATGCTTAGCTCTTGAATGCTCATTACATATATCATTGTTATTTAAATGGCACATTCTGCAGATCTCATATCTATCTTCAGCTTGTGCCTTTATATCTGGCTTTAGAAGATTATACTTATCTTTATAGTAGTTCTTCCAGCCATTTATAATTTTTCTTATTTGCATCCTTCTATTAAATCTAAAAACAGTATATATTCCTCCAACAAGCCACAAAGTTGTAGTTACACTATATAAAACAATAGTTTTGTAGCCTGTGAAGAAAATATATATACTGCCAAACTTAAAAAGTAAAAATATTATAGAGCTAAGTAAACCAACTAGAAATCCTCTCTTTGTAAGGTACCTAGCTTTAAACCTGCTCCATATTATCTTCATCCTATAACTGATTCAACTAAAAATGGTGATATTTTAAAATAACCTTTATGTAGAGGAAAAGGGTGTAAACCAGCCATCACATCTTCTTTAGACATAGGTTGGTCAATATTATCCTTATCTGGGTAGTACATAGCTCCCTGTATGTCAAACCTTCCAGATATCTCCACAACATCCCCCTCTTTAAAAGGGTGCTCTACTGTGGAGTTTTGTGCTATTCTACAAACAACTCCTCTCATCTTATAGGGCAGAGGATCTGGTACAAGTACTTGCTTAATACCTGAGGGAGTATCTGCCTCTATCCACCTTTTCTTCCTAGTAGTCATACTCCCTATAACACTAGATTCTATCTTTGTTATGTAGTCTAACTTAAAAAGTCTAATAAGGGTTTCCGAGTCTATCCATTTCTTGGATTTCAAGTCCTTATCATACTCATATATTTCTTTATTGTTGTAATTCTCTACTTTCTTCTGTTCTTCTTTCTCCAGTTTCTCCCTGGCTTTCACTGCCTTGTTCATATCCAAGGGTGCTGTATCTATCATGGTATTTGAGATGTCTTCTCTCATTATTTTTGTCATTCACTTTCAATTTTATTACCAACAGTATCATTGCTATTAATAGTGCTGTTAGCAGCATTCTTTTTATAATTTTTAAGGTATTCTTGATTTGCCAGAGTAGCTTGATTAAGCCTATCTATTTGTTCTCTTAGCTCAGGCTTATCAAGTGCCAATCTGTGTAGTATGTCTAATCTCTCATTTACTTTCTTCTGGTATAATTTAAAAGTTCCTAAACCATTATCCATTATCTGGACATAGTTCATATGCCTTAAATTATCTTCTATCCAAGCAGACTTATGTCTATGCACTTGATAGATTGTATTAGTGCTAAGATCTATTCCCAAGTTTTTCAGTTTCTCTTGAGCTTTTTTATAGATCTTAGCATTTCTCTCTTCTATAGTCTTCTTCAGTCTCATAAAAACCAAACATCATCCCCTGCTGCAGGTCTGATATGTATCATCCATCCTCTATAATCTGGTATCTCATCATAAGGGGGAATATTTAGTGCCTCTTTCAAGAAGAAGTAAGCTTCCCTTCCCAAGATTATATAAGTAGGTTCTACATCAGGATTCTGCTGTCTCCAAAGCTTTAACTTGCTCTCTATTGTGTCCTCCACTGTTATTGTCATTCTTTCTAATTGTAAACCCAAAAACATAATCTAAGGAGAAGTCTTTATTCTTTATCTGCTCCTTAATTACTGATCTAAGCTTCTTAATTTGATCTGATAGTTCCCAAAAATTGTCTTCATCTACTTTTAGAACTCCTTTCTTCTTTAAGTTTTTAATCAATGCATATATCTGGTGCTTAGATATACTCATTTCTTCAGCTATCTCATACTTCTTACTCTTCCCATTTAAACTCTTACTATTACTAATAAAGTAATCATTTGGTTTAGAGCATATAATACTTGCTAGTTGATTTTCTCTTTCTGTTAACTTTATATCCTTGCTTCTTTTTATATTTTGTAGTTCAAAGTATGTATGAAAGAAGGTATATTCATCTAACTCTAATTTGTCTTTTAATTGTGGAATCATAAACCCCTTTTTTGTAACTCTTTTTCACAGAGCTCTATTACTACTTCTGGCTCATCATACTGATGTAAACTGTGAACACTTAATCCTTCTAATTCTTCTGAGAGAGTATATTCAGTCATGTAGTCCTCATACTCCTTCATAAGATCATAAATGTCATTTATCTCCCAGTTACTTAAATTTAGTATCATTAGCTAACATTACTATATTTAGTTGTTATATAGACATCCTTACCTTTGTCAAACACAGTAGTTGGCTTTAAAGCCTCTAATACCACTCTCTTTCCTGTAAGTGGTACTATTGTGTTCATGCCAGTTGGATAGTCCATAGCATATCCAATAATCTTGTAATTCTCGTTATTATAAGTTACTTTGTTTCCTATCAGACTAGTATAGTCCTCACAGTTGGTTTTTAGCTCTTTTATGATCCTAGAGCTATTAGCCCAATGATAAATGTAATAATAGTCTTTATCTTCTTCTTTGACTTCTCCCAAGGTATTCTCAGGCACTCTTTTATCTTGAGGACTTGTAATCTTAACCCATTTTGCCATAGGCTTCCTAAATTTTGTATATAACTGATTCTGCTCCTAGGATTACTCAACATTGTCTTACTATGGAATATCAGAAATCCTATGAATTTTAATTCCTATCTTAATCTGATTGCTACAACTACACTCGTCCTTTACTATAATTCTATACTCTCCTACAGGAGCACGAGAAGGTATAAATCTGTATATTTTAAAAGTTTTAATAATTCCTCCACCAAAATCAACAAGTATTACAAAACTTCCTACAATACTTTGTGCAGGCAAAGAAGATGTTACACATGCAGTATCTGGTGAGAAATATAATAGTTGTTCACTATTATCATTTTCTGTCCAATTTAAAACAATAGAAAAACCTGGATAAGAAGTAAATACAACATTACCGCAACTCTGTCCCCAAACTACAGTACAACTAACTCTCTGATTATTACTTTGTAAATCTCCAGTTGTATATTTCTGAAATACTTCTATAGGAATAGTATCTTTAGATAACAATAGCTCCATAAATTCATTAGGAATTGTGGGCTCTTGTACTTCTTCTGTGGAAGTGTCTATGGGAGCAAACTCTGTTTTATTGCAAGATAAAGCAAATCCGCAAACTATTAATAATAGTGTAATTAAGTATTTCATGTTTATTATTTTTATTATTTCTCTATTAAACATAAGGAGGATTCCCTAGGGGATTTTTAATCACTCTAGCCAATCATAACCTTTTAGCTTTCTCAAGTCTAGTGCAATCCTCCAAAGCCATGTGGAATAGTTTGATAATCGGTGTTAATTCACCAGCATTGGTAGCTATTCTATTCCACCCTTTGTACTCACTAAAGGCCTCCCCACTATGTTTCCCTATTATTACAAGGGTGTAGGCATTCTTATTTATTTCTTATATCTTAATGCTTTGTCCTGCAAATTCATGACATTGCTTTTTTATCTCTTTTTGATATTTATCAAAGTTCTTCTTTGCCATATATACTCCACCACCTGCATGGTATAGTTTATAATGTACATTTCCCTCATAGTTATATATTCCAGGAATTATCATATCTTTTACATCACCAAATGGGACATCTCTGTATTTACTACTACTGTCAACTATATCTGAGAGATCTTCCCCACTTTTCTCCTCTACTAGAATATTAACTGCACCTTCTCTAGGTTTTTCAACACACTCTTTATGTTGTTTTAAAATCTCTGCTATTTCCATTAAGATACAAGTTCTTCACACTCTCTTCTAACTATCATCTCCTTTAACTTCCACATACCATAGTTTCCAAGTATCCCTGCACCTAAGTGGTATATTCCTTGAGTAATCTTGCCACACTCTGGGTATGTCTTATCCTCTCTCTCTTCAAACTTCCTATCTAGTATCATTTTTAACTCTTCTAGTATAAGGTCAGCATTTAATACTTCTTCATAGACATCTTCATTGTCATAGTAAGTGTAGCTATCTACTACCCAAGTAAAACCTTTATAAGGACTACTGGCAGTAAAATTTTGATATTCATAATTTAATACTTCTTCTCCAGTGACTGTTGTATCTCCACTAGTATCTAAAATTCCTTGCCCTGAAGCTGTATTATTCATTGTTTTCTTTTTTATCCCTGTTTAAACTCTGATAAAGAGTATAAAGTTCATTACTCTTCATCCTTTGAAGTTTCAAGCTATCCCATGAGCCTGAAACTGTTATTAACCCATTGTTCCTTAGTCTTTCAGCTAAGTCCCATCCTATGGGTTCATTGTTCTTTATAGCTATGATTATTTCTTGTTTATCCAGCACTCTGCAAATATAGGTAATTTTTTTCTAAATGATATAGTTTTTTAAGATTCTATATTAATAAAGTCCTCACACTCTTGTTTTATTTCCTCCATATATTCTGCCCAAGCAGGTTCTGTTATAAACACCCCATCTCCTTTGTGTATCATGAAAGTATGAAAAGGGTGTCTGATCCCTATAGGGTCGTTTTTAAAATAGTCTAAAACAAATTTATCTTCAGATATTACGTAGTTACTCAGATATACGTAGTTACTCAGACAATAACCCTTTCTTCTAGCCTTGCCTATGATTATATGTTTATCCATTCCTCACACTCTTTTTTAATTGTTTCCATATACTTTATCCAATTAGGCTCTGTTAAAAATTGCCCATTTCCCTTGTGCACCATGTAATTAAAAAATGGATGCCTTGCTCCTATTTGTAAATGTTTAAGGCTCTCTGCCCAGTATTGTTCTTTAAAACCATAACTCATCCCTTTTCTTCTTGATTTCATTATTATTGAATCCACTCTTCTAATTCTTTTTTTACATGTAATTCATATTCTTCAAGTACCTCTTTAGCCATGTATATACCACCAATCTCTCTTATCACTACTACACTAGCCATGTATCAAGTTCTCTTTTAATTTCTTTCATATACTCATTATGCTGTTCTTCAGTTCCCCAGAGATTTCCTCCTAAGTGATATCTTCCACCCCACTCTTCTCCTACAGGTAAGTCTATTTCTTCTCTCTCTCTAACCATCTTAGTCATATCCATTCCCATACCTGTAGCTAGAGCTGCAGAATCTGAGCAAAAGTATTTTGCTGCTTTTCCATCAGTAGAGCCATAAAAATATTGTACTTCTATTTCACTAGCAACCATCTTAAACTTTTCATACTCATCCATTGGCATATAAGTTATTCTACCCATTTTTCACATTCTTGTTTAATTTCTTTCATATACCTATCATAGGCTTTCTCTGTACCATAGATTCCATTGGCTATGTGTCTGTAGCTGGAGTTTACATAAAAATCACTTCTTCCAATAAAGACAGAATATCTATCTTTATTTGCAGAATTTTCTATCATCTCTCTTATATACTCTATAGGAGTTTCATCATAAGCTATGTTATCCGTGTGCAATGTCACTTCATCTCCACTGGCATATATTACATCTCCTGTGTAAAACCAGTTCTTATCTAGTGTTAGTTTGAAAGCAGTAGCATTTTTACCTGATGTGATTAAGTCATATTCCCAATCATTACCTCTTTGTACAGGGGGATTTATTACTATCCCCCTTAAGGAGTAATCTTTACCGTCTACTATTTTTGCTTTAATCATAGTACAAAGATACTAAATTTTTTTTTATTTTTTTACTTTTGGTGCATTATAGTGTACTTTTGGAGTAACTTTTTGTGGGAGTGTAGAAAAGTGTGGTAGGGCCTTATTAATTGAGAGTGCTGGTGAGGGAGTAAAAATTTATTTTTTTT
>Ga0098061_1000945_pt1 | contig 14208 bp, 10 predicted proteins | sample 22_taG_FD_92579 | JGI IMG/M metagenome (GOLD analysis project Ga0098061, IMG submission 92579) | Marine viral communities from the Subarctic Pacific Ocean - 22_ETSP_OMZ_AT15343 metaG | ecosystem: Environmental > Aquatic > Marine > Oceanic | place: Subarctic Pacific Ocean | collected 2015-01-20 | reverse complement strand
ATTAACTCACGCAGAACGTGATGACCTTTATGAAGATAGGGTTAACCCAATTGCTTCATTCCCAGGTCAAGGTGTTTGTGTTTGGGGTCAGAAGACCTTACAAGCTAAACCATCGGCGTTGGACAGAGTAAATGTACGTAGATTATTGATTAGATTGAAGAAATTTATTGCTTCATCTTCAAGATATCTATTGTTTGAACAGAATACGGCGGGAACAAGAAATCGTTTCTTGAATATCGTCAATCCGTTCTTAGACTCAGTACAAGCTAACAGTGGTTTGAGTGCATTCAGAGTTGTCATGGACGAATCTAACAACACACCAGATGTGATTGATAGAAATCGTCTTGTTGGACAAATCTACATTCAACCTACAAGAACTGCAGAATTTATTGTTTTGGACTTTGTTGTACTTCCTACGGGAGCTACATTTCCAGAATAATTAAACTCGATAGTTTAAACTTAAAACCCACCCTAATCGGTGGGTTTTTTGTTTATGTGATATTTATTATTGTGTTATGTAGAAGAGATATAACAAGATTATTTAAAATTTTACTTTTTTGTAGATAGATGATATTTATATATAAGAAAATTTAATTAAATTATTGGAGAATAAAAATGGCTGAATTACTCGACCCGTCAGAAATAATGTTCACTCCGTTTGAACCGAAGACGAAAAGTAGATATATTTTATACGTGGAAGGTATACCATCCTACTTAATAAAGACGGCAACCAGACCAAGTATAACTTTTGAAGAAGTTGAATTGAATCATATAAACATGAAACGATACGTGAAAGGTAAAGGTGCTTGGGAACCTATAGAGATTACGTTATATGACCCTGTTGTTCCAAGTGGAGCACAAGCTGTCATGGAATGGGTAAGATTACATAAAGAATCTGTTACAGGTAGAGATGGATATTCAGATTTTTATAAAAAAGATATAACTATTAATATGTTAGGTCCAGTTGGTGACAAAGTAGAAGAATGGACTCTTAAAGGTGCATTTATTGTATCCGCAGCGTTTAATGACTTAGATTGGTCTGTTAGTGACCCCGCGGAAATTACATTGAGTCTTCGTTACGATTACGCGATATTACAATTCTAACAATATTTTTTATTGGTGGATAGAGGGGAAGTTTGTGGTGGACTTCCCCTTTTTTATTGAAGGTTTTCTATATTAGATAGATACTTATTAAAAAGAGTTTTATTAATTAGTTTTAAATGATACATCAAATTATGATAGGAGAGAAATATGGCTAAAACAGAAAAGCCTAAATTTCCAACTGAGATAGTACCTTTACCATCAAAGGGTAAGTATTATCCAGAAGGAAATCCACTAGCAAGTGGAGAGGTCGAAGTTAAATATATGACAGCTAGAGAAGAGGATATATTAACTTCACAAAATCTTATTAAACAAGGTAAGGTAATTGACGTACTATTAGAATCACTGGTACAAGGTGATATTAATATGGATGATATGCTTATCGGTGATAAGAATGCCGTTATGATAGCGGCCCGTGTTCTTGGATATGGTAAAAAATACACTTTTGAGTTGGAAGACCCAGCAACTGGAGAAAAGGAAGAACATACATTAGATTTGACTACTCTTGAACACAAAGAGACAGATTTTGATGGTGAAGATTATACGTTTACATTACCACATTCTAAAAGAATAGTGGGATGGAAGTTCGCAACACAAGGTGATGAGAATATAATAGCAGAAGAATTAAAAGCTCTTCGTAAAATCACGAAAAAAAGTGGTATTGAACAAGAAGTAACTACTCGTTTAAAAAGAGTAATCACATCAATAGATGGTGACGAAAGTGTCGGAGCTATTAATAATTTTGTTAATAATGAATTTCTATCTCGTGACTCCAGGGAGTTCAGAGATTATTTAATGTCTGTAACACCCGATGTAGACTTAAATATCATTATTGATTTCGCTTCAGGTGAGGAGGTTGATACCACCGTTCCTATGACGGTGGAGTTTTTTTGGCCTAAGACCCGAAAATAAACCCCAGATACACGAACAAATATTCCAAATAGTATTTCATGGTAAAGGTGGCTTTACCTATGACGCAGTCTATACTATGCCTACTTATCTTCGTAAATTCTATTTCTTAAAAATGCAAGAGTTTTATAAGAAAGAAAAGGCACAATACGATAAAGCAAATAAGAAATCATCAGCTCGAGGGCCAAATATAAACCCTAAACGATAGATTATTTTGTTTATTTGATATTTATTATTGATAAAATCCCAAAGAATGTTATAGTATAGGAGAATTAACAATGGAAAATTTCAATGATATAAAAAAGATAGCAAAGAGATATATCAAAAAACCCAAAGTAGTTAAATTTAGACAGACTATTCAAGTTATAGCAACAAGTGGTGCTTGGATGGAATTAAAAGATGACAAACATGGTAAATATTATGAAATATTTGGCCCAGATGATAATATCATTGGTGGTGGTGATTATGATGTAGTGATAGAACCATTTGCAGAGTTTAAAGATTTACTACGTTCTATGAAATTAGAAAGTAAAATAAATTCTTTAATAGCAGAAAGAGATGATAAAATATACGAGGGTATTATCAGTACCCTATTTCAACGAGTAGTAGCAGGTGCAAAACCAAAAGACGTTGTAAAACAAGCTACTAAAAATCACCCAGACCTTGCAATGATGGAAAAACAAATTAGAAAAGATTTGGAAGACCTTCATAAAAGTCAAATAGAGTTACGTAAAAGATTACAAAAACGTCCTAAACTTGCATAGGTATAAAAAATAATGGCCGAGAAAGACAGAACTAAAGCTAATTTAAAAGCCCTTGGAGAAGAAAAAAAGATTCTAAAAGAGCTTAATAAAGAACGCAAAGAAATATTAATAGCTATTAATAAAGCTAAAAATATGGATATAAAGGGAGCAAAGGCTAAGGAAAAGCTTTTGAAAATGGAGAAAAAGGCCAAAGAAGAGTTAGAAAAGAATCAAGCCAAAATAACCGCGGCTACAAAAGAAACAACTATATACGAAGAAGATATAAAAGATTTAACTAAAGATATTACTAAGTCACTTAAATCTGGTATTAACATAGCCGATTCTATGGCCAAAATTGGTGCTAAACAACTTGTTACTACAGACGAAATAAAAGATGCCCATGGTGTCATTACCGATTTAGCAGGAACTGATATTGATAACCAAACAGATATAGCAAGTATATTAGTAGACCAAGCAGAAAAAACCAATATATTACAACAAAATCAAGCGGCTATAGGAACAGCCGCATTTCAACAATTAGATTATGATAGTTTAATAAATGATTTAGCCGATGAACGTTTAAAACTAATGACTGGTCAAACAGATTTATCGGCCGACGGGGTTGCAGATGCTCTTAAAACATTAGATGTAGCAGAGGAAAATTTAGAAGTACAAAAAAGTATAGCTAAATTCCAAGAAATGCAACATAAAGCGGTAGATGATTTACTTGACCCTATGGGTGATTTAAAAGACCAAGCAATGGGAATGGCCGCTCAATTACAAGCTGTATTTGCTAACCCAGCGTTAGCTCTTGTAGCTGGGTTGGGGCTCGCCGCGAAACAAATGTATGATTTGTTTAAAGGAGCTCAAGGTCTTAAAACAGAGTTAGGTATTAGTGATGAAGCTGCAGTAGGTTTACAGATGCAGATATCCGAAGTATCTAAGTCTATGAAGTCGGCAGGAGTAGAATCGGCCGATGTTGCTGAAGCTCAGATGGCGTTGATAAACAATTTTGGTGGAGTTGGTGCGGCATCAACAGAGTTATTGATGAATATGGCTAAACTTAAAGCTGACTTTGGTGTTAGTGGACAAGCCGCTGGAAACTTAATGGTTGTTATGCAAGCTACAGGAGCCGCATCCAAAGACGCCGCATTTGAAATGGCTAAAGGTGTTGCGTCATTAGCTCAAGCGGAAGGTGTAGCACCAGGTCAAGTTATGCAGGATATAGCTAATAATACTGAAGCTTTTGCTGGATTCGCCAAAGATGGTGGTATGAATGTTGCTAAAGCGGCTATATCTGCAAAGAAACTTGGTATTAACTTTGATACATCGGTTAAGATAGCAGATAATTTATTAGATTTTGAATCGAGTATTCAATCACAAATGGAAGCAGAGATTTTACTTGGTAGACAATTGAATCTTGATAAAGCTCGTCAACTAGCTTTGTCTGGTGATATAGAAGGTTTACAGAAAGAAGTATTAAAAAATGTAGGTACTGAAGCAGAATTTAATGCAATGAACGTTCTTCAAAGAAGAGCTCTAGCACAATCTATTGGTATAAGTGTAACAGAATTATCTAAGATGGTAGCTAATCAAGCTAATATAAATAAACAAACGAAAGGTCAAAAGGATACTGCAGTCGTGATGGCCATGATTATGAAAGCAATACGTGGATTAAGTGAAGATTTAATTAAGATTTGGATGGTTATAAAACCAATACTGATGATAGCGTTAGCACCTATTGGACTTGCAGTTTACGGATTAATTAAATTGGTTGGATTAATGGCCGATTTTATTAATTGGACAAATTCATACTTACCAATTGGTACGGCTGTATTGGGTTTATTAACGATGTGGTATACGTATACTTTGTTACGAGGTGCTGTAGAAGCTAAGAATAGAGTGGGACTAGCCTTAACGTGGGCGTGGAATAAAGCTTTAGTAGCTTGGGGAATGAAGGATTTAATTATAACACAAGCAAGAGCTGCGGCAACATGGTTCCAAAATTCAGCGGTAGGTGCGTTAATTATGTCGAATCTTACGTTGAATGCAGTCATGTCCGCGAATCCAGTAGGTGCTATTGTATTGGGAGTTGTATTGTTAGTAGCTCTTGTTATTGGATTAATTAAAAAGTTTGGATTATTGAAAGTGGTGTTAGGGGCAATAGGAGTGGCTATGGCTATAGCGTTTTGGCCAATAACATTAGCTATAGGAGCCGTATGGTTGTTATATAAAGGATTTATGTGGGTAGCAGATGCAGTAGGTGGAATAGGAAATTTGATGATGGGCATTGGTGCGGCTCTTTTAGTTGCAATGGGTCCAGTTGGATGGTTAATTGGAGCTGGAATATTGATTTGGAAAAACTTTGATAAAATTTGGGAGACTATTAAAGGAATTGGTAAAGCTATAATAGATTTTGTAATGTCACCAATAAGAAAATTAAAAGCTTTTATGGCTGGTTTGTTACCAGGATGGGCACTAAAATTATTAGGAGGTGGTGGAGACGCCTCCAAATCAGTAGCTACGAACACTGGTCCAGAAGCTCAAGATTTTATTTCAAGACCAGGTAGTGGAATGGAAAAGTTTTCTGAAGATGATACCGTAATTGGGGTGAAAGATGAGGATAGTTTAGGTGGTGGTGGTACTTCAATAGATATAGCACCAATAACTGAAGGATTGGGTGGTGTTATAAATTCGATTAAAGCGTTAGAAGCCTCAAATAAAGATTTAATGGTATCATTAACTGGTAAAGTCAAAAACTTAGCGGAGGCGTAAGATGGGATTAGTTGATTTAACAAGTGATTTATCACAAGGAGCAGGACAACCACTTGGTTCACCATCTGGTAATAGTATGGGGTCTGCTACCGCACCACAACCAGTAGATTTCTTTCCAAATATGCATGCAACTGGATTCACAATGAATTTCGGAGGGCCACCAACATTGTTTACTATGAATGGTGTTCCAGAGGTTGTTGATACAAATCCAATTGGTAGACATACAGCCGGAATGGATATACCAAGTTTTAATATGTCAGATGTTACTACACTTCAACAACAAACAACACCATTTGAAATATCAGATGTAACTTCTTTTCAACAAAGTACTAATCCATTTGAACAATCTAATATAACTGATTTTACAGCACCAGAATTAATTGATTGGTTTCAAGTCTCAATTGATAATAGCCCTATGGAACAAAGAGCTCCAAGACAACCATTTAACTTTCCAACTTTAGAAACTCCAGAAGCATATCAATATTATTCTGCTAATGGTAAGGTAGAAAGTGAATTGGAAAAAGCTAAATTTAGAAAAGGACAATACGATAAACTTCCATATAGAGATAATAATGTAATAGGGTTTGACCAACCATTTATTATAAAAGATATTGGTAATAAAGCGGGAATTGATGCAGTAAGTGGAGTACCTGGTCTTGGTATGGTTAGTACAATGATTGGTAGAACTACTGATGATGTATTTAGAATTGGTAAATTTTTATTAACACCACAAGGTATTATGTTTGGTGCTAAACAATGGTTTTTTCATAAGATGAATGTGTTCCCACATACAAGACAATGGAATCCAGAAAGTTTATTTTCAATAGTTCCATTAGTTCATATACCTACACATGGAAAACCAGGTTCGGTAGTAATTGGACCAGTTGCCGAAAAGATGAAACCTTATATAGAAGGTTTAGCAAATAAAGGTACTGAGGTAATTGGTAATTTAGCCGAATTACTTGGAGAGAAAGCTCAAGACGTTTGGACATTTGGTGGAGAAGTAAAAGATTGGGCAGGAGTTAAAATTGATAAAGCTCAAACAACTATTGCACCAATAATTGAAAAATTTAAAAATTATATGCCACACGCGGAACCAAAATTGACAGAAGGAGCTCCACCAGCGACAGACCCAAATAAAGGAATAGATTGGGATAAGGTTAAACAATCTGGTAAGGATATATGGGAAAAGGTACAAACATCGGCTATAAATATTGGACAAACAACTTCTAATTTAGCGTCAAGAGCCGCGGCAGCCGCGAGTTCGGGGATATATTGGGCAAAAGGTCAGATAACTCATTTAACTTCAGACCCCGTTATGAATTATATGAGAAGTCAATTATATGGTGGTACAATGTCAAGACATGAAGATAGTATAGCTGTAATTGCAGCTTCAAAAGCGGCCGGAGCGGGTATAAATCCAGGTAGTGGAAATTGGAGATTAGAAATACCATCTATGATTGGTAATGACGATAATGAAAGATTGATACATTTAAATACTATGGTGTATGGATTGAATTATAAATACACAGAACATGGTTTACCTGTACATACAAAGGAATTGAAATCTAACTTCGATACCGCTGGTGATGGTTCGGTTATAATGTGGTTACACCGAGGTGTGATGTGGAAACATAGTAGTAAAGCTTCTGCTGGTTCTGAAGGTGTTATAAACAGACATCCTGCATTAGAACCACAACAAGGAAGATTTTTTAAGTTAACCGACTCACCTTTAGCCGAGATGATTAATTATAAAAATATTGGTGCAGATTTTCCAAATGGTGATAATGCAGTTAATGTTATGTTACCACCAACTATTAAAACAGATGGTAACATTGTACAAAGATATGCTTTAATGTCATACGGACAAATACCAGGAGATGACACTCAAAAATATTCAAGTACATTACAAGGGTTTGGTGAAAAAGCTAAAAGTATATTAAATGACACAACTACTACTGAAGAATTAAAAACATTAGAAAAAGAAATTGAGAGACGTAAAGTTGGACAAACGAAAGTTTATGCGTTAGGTCAACCAGGAAAACCTGGTATGAAAGCTGTAGAAGATACTAAACTTGGTTTGATAAAGAAAGGTGATTCTAATTCATTTACCAATGAATTAACGGATAGAATTAATATGACACCATATGGTACTGATTCGGATATGGATTTCATTCCATTTAAATTTAAAGATTTAGTTAATGGTAAATTTATTGTATTTAGAGCAACTTTAGAAGGAATTAGTGATTCAACAACACCAGGTTGGAATGAAACTCAATATATTGGTAGACCAGATAAGGTTTTTACATATACTGGTGCGGATAGAGCCATTGGGTTTAGTTTTAAACTATTTCCAAATTCAAAACAAGAGATGATTCCCATGTGGGAGAAATTAAATTATCTTGTTGGTCTTGGGTATCCACAATATAAAGATGCTGGTAATTCTGGTGGTAGATTAATGACACCACCATTTGTTGAGTTGACAATTGGTAATTTATATAAAAATACACCAGGTTTGATTGATAGTATTGCGTTAACAATAGAAGATAGTGGTGGATGGGATATTGATATACCAATGCAATTACCAAAATTTGTAACAGTACAAATAGGATTTAAATTTATCGGTCAATACGCATTATCAATGACAGGTAAACATTTCGATTTACCTTGGTTAAGTGGTACTGAAGAATATGGAACGTTTAAAAGTGACCCACAATCTAATGAACCACAAGACCCAGTTAGAATTGACCCAGACAACACGTACTTAACTATACAAAATTCAGGTAGAGGATAATGGATAGATATAAAGATAGTAGGATAAAGAGAGATAGAAATGGTAATCGTTCCTATACTATTACATTATATCCAGTAATTCCAATCCAAGATACAGATACATTTCACTTTTCTCGTGACTTTGAAAGATTCGATTGGTTAGCGTATAAATATTATGACGATTCTACTTTGTGGTGGATTATAGCAAAAGCAAATGGTTATTCACACCAATCGAGACCAAAAGTTGGAGATAAAATTCGTATACCAAGAAATATAAGTGTTATATTAGACGAGTTTAAAAAAATAAATACTAAATAGAGGATTTTGAGTTGTTAAACTTATCAGAAATTCATCCAAACGTTAGAAAAACATTACATGAAATAGAAAATGCAATGGTTAGGGATATTTCGCCTAATACGACACAAGCAAGTGTTGGTCAAAAAATAAAAGATATTTACGCAAAATCTACATTTACCCGAATGTTTTCGGCGGTAGATAGTACAAAAGTTTATGAATTAGATGATAAAGGAGAACAATTTGACCCACCACGAGTTATAAAAAATAGCGATGGTGGAATGAATATGGTTTCTATAATGGGTGGTGAGTTATCAAAAGATGGTGATGGTAATTTTAAACATATAAGTGGGTTTCAAGAAATGTATAACGCCAATAGGTGGGATGAGATTAATGAAAGTAATACTACAAATGGGAAATTATCCGATAGATACAGACCATTGCCAGGTATTACTTCTGTTAGTGTAGAGTTTGCAGGTTCAATGAAAGCAATTAGAAATGCTACCATAAATTGGACTTGTTTTTCTTTTAGCGACATATCAAGATTAACACCACATTTTTTAGCTCATGGTAAACCAGTAGTCTTGGAATGGGGATGGTCTTCTACAAAGGATATGAACGATGTAAGAATGATGGATATAGAAAAAATATCAGATGGTTCGGCGTATAAACAAATTCAAAAACAAATTTGGGATATGAATGGTAAGTATGATGCTATGGCTGGTCTTATTAAGAATTTTGAATGGAAGACTCGCGATGATGGTGGATTTGATTGTACTACAGAAATTACTTCACTTGGAGTAAATACATTAAATCAACAAACAAAAAATGAAATGGGTGGTTCTGTAGATAATATTAAAAAACCAGAAGGTGAAGAAGACGAAGGAAAATTTAGAACCGTACCAACTTTTGAAGAGTTTGTTGGACAATTAGATAAAGAAATAGGTGCACTATGTTCTGAAGGTGGGTTTTTTGGTAGTACATATTTCTCACCAGAAATCCAACCAAATGGTTTAATGTATTTTGAAAGTAAAGTTAGATTATGGGGAGATAAAACATTTGGCCCTTACTTGACATGGGGATGGATGGAAGATAATATCATAAGTAAGTTTTTGGGTAAGATAAATAAACCAAAGAGTGGAGAACAAGTTTTTTCTGATTTTAGAAGTCTTGTACCAGTTATGGAAGATGGTAAACCAAAATATATAAATAATACTGGTGATATGGAACTTGAATCTGTTAAAATAGCTAATCATCCAGCTCTAATTACTGCTGATATTGCAGAATTTATTTTTCCAGGTCAATGGCCATATGCTGGAAATCATACCATAGATGGTTTTTGGGGAGTTGGTGAAGATTGGAAGGTAACACAAACATTACATAAAATGATAAATGAAACGAGACGAGACGATTTTCCAACTTTTGCAGTCGAAGGTGATGCTACTAAAGGTTATTTGAGAAATATTATATTACATTGGGAAGTAGTAAAAGAAGCATTCACAGGAGTTACTTCTGTAGAAAGTGGTTTACAAAATATATTTAATAAATTAAATGCAAGATATGGTATTTGGAATTTTAAAGTAACTACGTCATCTATAGGTAAAGAAGGTAGGTGTATGGTTATAGATGAAAATTATACACATCGTAGTGTACGTGAATTATTAGACAATGAAAGTAAATATGTTGGGCCAGATTCTCCACCAGATGGTTTATTATATAAATTTAATGTTATGAATGAAAGAAGTATTGTGAAATCCCACAATCTTACGGCGAAATTACCAAGTTCAATGCAAACAGCCGCTATGTTTGGTGCTAATAAACGTGGGGAAACTACAACCTCGGCAGGTAACCCTGGAGCCGTTAGGTTGGGTAAAATATCAAGTCAAAATCCAGATGAGTCTATTGGTGAAATGGATATGGCATGGAGTAGACCTAATTTTGGTACAAATGAATCACAAGACCCAAATTATAATAAAGGTGACTTAACACTTGATGATGGCCCTGGTATAACAATAAATCCAGGAGAGGGAGAGAGTACTGATACAGAAAAGGATACGGGTACAGACCCCGCTAAAGAAGCAAGAGATAAATCTATGAAAGCTCAATTACTTGATGAAGAACTTGAAAAAGTATTTGTGACTAACTTAACTCATGCTAGAGATAGTAGTAAACCTAAAGCAGGAGAAGTTGCTACATTTATAAATGAAGATGGAGAACCAGATAAAGCTCCAGTTTTTGAAATGACAGAAGAAGACCAAAAACCATATGATGAGTATGGTTGTTTAAAACAAGTTGGTGAAATTAAATGGTCAGATGTTATGAAGGGTATAATTACATCAGGCCCAAAGAGTAGTAACGCTCAAAGGGATTTATTAATTCCAATGGAACTGGAAATAGAAGTAACTGGTATTGGTGGTATAGTTCCAGGTAATGCTTTTATAACAAGTTATTTACCAGCTAGTTATCGTGAATGGGTAGCGTTTCAAGCAACAGATATTTCACATACAATAGGAACGGATGGTTGGACTACATCATTAAAGGGTTTAATGAGATGTGCCGGAACACCAAAAGGAGCGACAATACCACGAGAACAACAAATTCGAAATTATGAAGAAACTAAAGATAAGATGGAGATAGCGGCAGAAAAGGGATATGATACAAGTGCAGCTGCAAAATTACTTGCGGCGGGAAGAGGTGAAACTTATGGTGAAGAACCACCTTTTGTAGGGCCAATATGGAAACCTGACCCTGACCCAGAAAAGGAAAAGGAAAAAGAAGCCGCAAGATTAAAAGCTGAAAGAGATGCCGCAAATAAAAAGAAAAAGGCCGAAGAAGAAAGAAAACGTAAAGAAGCTGAAAGAAAGAAGAAAGAAGCTGATAAAAGAGAAAGTAAACAGAAAAAACAAAAGAAAAGAAAATTAATATCAACATATAAAGGTCATCACAACCAAAATGACAAGATATTATATGTGAGACAACCACAATGGAGACCAATAAAAGCTGGTGGTACGAAGAATTATTCATTTTTTGGTGAAGGTGCAAAAGAACCAGTAGATTTTGTTATTAGACAACAATATTGGGATAGAAATATAGAACGACCAACCGTAGATGGAGTGAGTAGATTACATGGCCCATGGTAAGCTTGCCATGGAGCTCCAATAAAAATTATGCCTGAAGATACAACATATATAAAACAATTGATAAAAAAATCAAATAGAATAGAAACTCATGCAGGAACTACTGGTTTAAATGATTTCAAATATCTCGATGGTGACAAGGTTAGTCCAAATGTGCCATACCATGTTATGTATATGAACAATGGTGCAGAAATATATGTGACGGAATTAGACTTTAACGAAAGTAAATCTGAAATCATTATGAGACAACGTAATGAAACAGATTATAAAGAATATGTTAGAAGTCGTAGTGATAACCAACCACCATTTTTTAAACCAACACCATATAAATTTGTAAGTAAACCTACTGATGCTAAAAAGGGGTTTATAAATAGAGTTTTTATAAGAATAGCGGCCAATGAAGAATCTATACCAGTGGAGATAAAAGCAACTGGGTTTGCTAAAGTACCAAAAACTTATAAAAAAGTAAAAGTAAAATGGAAAATTACTGGCGATATTGATGAGATAAAAAAACACAATATTAATGCAATAGAAAAAGCTGAAAAAATAGTGAGTAACTTGATTATGTTACCAATAACAGCGTTAGATGGTTATGTTCCAAAAGAAAAAGACAAAAAACTAATGGATTTGCAAAAAAAGCTTGATAGGATGGATATTTACTAAACTATTTATTACTAAATAAAGGTTATATATGAAGCATAGTGTTTTAGATAAAGGTTATATAGAAGTTGTTGATGTTCTTGGAGACGACTTAACACCCGTAAATGCCGCTAGAGTATCATTTGGTGGTCGTAGTGATGAATTTACAGAGAAAGATAGGAAACTATCCAAGTTCTTAATCAAAAATAAACATTTTAGTCCATTTAGACACCAACACGTGATGATGATTATCAAGGCACCAGAGTTCGTTATGCGACAATGGTATAAACACGTAGTAGGAATTGAAACTACATCATCATCTTCAACGAAAGACCATGCTTGGAATGAGATAAGTGGTCGTTATGTTCCAGTAAAAGAGTATTATTATCCAGACACTTGGAGAAAACAATCAGAGGATAATAAACAGGCATCAGAGGGAGAATTGGATTATGATGGACAAGAAACTGCAAGTTCATTGTATAGAACAGGAATAAATGAGATAAAGAGAATTTATGAAGAACTTGTTTATCTTGGAGTAGCAAAAGAACAAGCAAGAGCCATTTTACCATTGAGTCAATATACACAAGTATGGTGGACAGCATCATTTCAGTCCATTATGAATTTTATAGAATTACGAGATGAACCAACGGCTCAAGTAGAAATACAAGAATATGCAAAAGTAATGAAAAAGATGATGTTGGATGTTTTCCCCGAAACCACTAAACTATGGCAGGAAGCTTATTTGAATGAGTAAGGGAAAGGTCTCGTGGAGTGCAAGAAACTTGGGAAAGTACATACACAAGAGAATGAAAGAGGAAAATATAACGAGAGATGAATTAGATGAGAGTACGATTAATTTTTTCTATCAACAATTTAAAACGAGAAGTTGTAATGGTCATTCAGAGTGGTCAGAGCGATACCAATGTAATATGTGGGTAGATGATAATGATTAAAGAGTATTAATAAATGGTTATAGTAGAATCCCACAAAGAATGGGAAAAGTTTATGGTGAAGTTCAAACGGAACGAGTCCGTTGTACTTCCTATTCATTGTGATTTAAATAAACATCCAATTGACACAAAATTATGCCTTATTTATGTTATATTGTTAAACGACACTACAGACGAGTATGTATTACCATTTAGTCATTCTGATGCAATAAATTTAGAAACTAAATATATTAACATGACTAAAACATCAAAGAATGTTTATACATATGATAAAAAAGTATTGTTGCATTCTTTAAAGTTGGAAAATGTATATGATATACAAATGATACATTATCTACGTAAAAATGAACCATTGTTAATTGATGACATAACTACTAATTCACATCAATATTTTTATACATACTTTCGTAAATTCCATAGCATAAATTGTGTTGTACCAATACTAAAACACGTTGAACGTTGTAGAAAAGTTATTGATAAAATTAAAAAGGTAGCTTTTATTAAGAAACAAGATTGTTACGAAACATATAATTTTGAAGTATTAGAAAATTTAAAATACATTGAAAAATCTGGTTTGATGACGAAAGAAGGATTGGTATATTCAGAGTATAATCCGTATACAAGTACAGGTAGACCAAGTAATAGATTCGGTGGTATTAATTTTGCAGCCTTGAATAAAAAGGATGGTAGTAGGAAACAATTTATTAGTAGATATAAAGATGGTATGTTGGTAGAGATGGATTATGATGCATATCATTTAAGGTTGATTGGTGATGTGGTTGATTATAAATTTCCTAATGGTTCAGTACATAAACATATGGCAAAGTTTTATGGGTGTGATTATGAAGAAAGTAAAAAACTTTCATTTAAATATTTATATGGTCATAT
>Ga0098061_1000944_pt1 | contig 14211 bp, 15 predicted proteins | sample 22_taG_FD_92579 | JGI IMG/M metagenome (GOLD analysis project Ga0098061, IMG submission 92579) | Marine viral communities from the Subarctic Pacific Ocean - 22_ETSP_OMZ_AT15343 metaG | ecosystem: Environmental > Aquatic > Marine > Oceanic | place: Subarctic Pacific Ocean | collected 2015-01-20 | reverse complement strand
TAAAGCATCTTGGTCTAATCTGTTTAAAACACCAGACACCATATATGCTTGGTCTCTACTAAAATTAATATCTAATTTTGAACCCATATTTAAAAATGCTTTGGTTCCTATAGGTAGTCCTTGGCCAATTGTTTTTTCATCTATGTTTGGGTTGGTTGCTTGTGCTGGTGCGTCCATATTCATTTGTGTATCTACATCATGTGGAACTTCATCAGGCTCTGGCATTTCGTCTTTAGCAGAACCGTCATCGTCAAATTTATCATTAACTATTTGCATAGCAGTTTCAATTTCGTATGATTGTGGGAAAGGTGCTTTTTTCGCCGCCGCCGCCATTGCTTGTAATACCTGTGCTTTTGGCATTTTTAAATTCCCGTCATCGTCAACATATTCGCCTACTTCTTCTTGAGCACCGATATGTACATCTGACATTCCGCCCTCGTTTTGTTTGTCAAGAACTTTATCAGCAATTCTATTTACTGCTGTCGAGCCTGCCGCCGCACCTGCTGATTTAGCCGCTACTCTTCCTAAAGCCATTAATGGATTTTCATTTACTTCTTTTGGATTTGTTCTTTCAACATTTTCTACAGCGTCTTTTACTAATTCTGGTTTAGTTTCTGCGATTTCTTGAAGTCGTCTTAAAACGTCGATCATTTCCATAATGTTATTTCCTTTTTGGATCTGGATGTGGATTAGTAGATTTTGTTAAAGGTGAATCTGCTTGTTCATCTTCTTTAGTTGTTATGCCTTTTATATCATCAGCGGCTTTACCACCATCTATTTTATGCGGTTCTGCTTCTCTGTCTTTTAATAATTCTTTTAACAAACTCATGTTTGCTTCGTGTGAATGAAATTCTTTTGCATCTACTTTTGGTGCATCTGACATTTCGATATCTTGTAATTTACATTTATATTCTGACTTCTCAGCAGTTGCCATTTCTTCTTGATATTCTTCACTAGGTTCATTTGGTTTTCTTACTACTAAATGTGTTAAAGGCAAGTTCATATAAGTTGCAACATACTCTTGCATTTCTCTTGATGATGCTGGATAGTTTGTTGTAACATCAAAAATTGTTACAGATTCATTATTTAATTGTGGAAAATCTAAAGGTAAACTTTGTATTGGAGTTTTCTTTCCTGCTGACATTTTAGCAACTTCAAATTTGCCTAATGCAGTTTCCATTTTTGTTGCAAACTCTTTGCGGTCAATATCACCCGCTATTTTAATTTTGTAGTCATATGACTTTGCTGATTCTGTTAGGTAGTCTTTGAATGTGCTCATATGCAATATTTAGTCTTTTTTAAGTAGTTTCTTCATTAACTCATTACGGTCTGATATAACAAATCCGTCTTGTTCTTCTAAAACAGGGCCGTCTTTGCCACCCTGGTCTATTTTCATTTTTTTAAGTTGTAATTCCACCATTTTTAACTTCTTATCTATTTTAGAGCCTTTAGCATCAATGGCATTACGTAACATAGTACTTGCAACCTCAAATATACGGCCAGAATAACGTGAATCTACGTTCATTCCTAAATCCATTAAATTCTTATAACTTTCTTCTGCTTCTACAGCCAACTTATCTAATTCTAAATCTGATAATTCTCCTAGTCCTTTTACTTGTGGCAAAGCGGCCGCAATTTTGTCAAATTCAGCATAACTTTTTTCAAGATTTTTTTGTGTTTGTGGATCTAAATTCTTTGATTTGCCATTAACAGTGTTTTTAGATTTTTTGGATTTTTCTTTAGCATCTACTTCTTTAAATGCTTCTTTGACATTTGGTAAATTTAAAATATCTTCTAGTTTCTTTGTCATTGTTCTATTTACTTACGTGTACCGTTATGAAACAATTGCTCTTCTGATAGCACTCTAAAACGTATTTTATTTTGTTTTGCGTAAGCATTTGCGGCTTCCCATTTGGCCATATTTAATGCTACTTGTTTTCTTTTAGCAAAACTTTTACCAGCATCTATCATGTTTGTTTGCGACTTAGGTTTTACTTCAATAAGTTCAGCGTTCTTTCTTCCGTTTTTGTCTACATAAACTACAAAAAAATCTGGAACGTACACAGTATATTTGCCTGTAAACGGATGTCTGTATGGAATTTTTATTGATTCACTTGCCCATTTTGCCACGTTAGGATGTTCATCACACAATCTCATGAATGCGTGTTCCCAACTAGAACGGTATGTAGGGGTTTTAAGTCCAACATATTTTTCTTGATTTTTACAAGTAAATTTTCCTTTTGCGAACCTTGGTAACATTAGTCTAGTATATTTCTAGACACAGTATCCTTTGTAGCAAGAGTTTGTCTTACACCCAACCTACTAGACTTGTATCTGTTGGCGTTAAGTATTATAGTCATTATTTCAGAAAGTTGTGCGTCAGTTATACCCGATAATTTGTCAAGCACTTCTTGTGAATTTATACTATCTATTTTTGCTTGTGCAAGAATTACATATGCAGTCGATTCAGCCGATACTCTTCCAAAACCTCTTTTTACAAAAAAAGCAATTGCGGCGTCGTACTCTCCAACATTAAACTGATAATCAGTTTCGTAATTTGTAGTTGTTAATTTTCTAATTGTTTTATCTAAACTTGTTTCGTCTCTTGGCGGCAAGTTTGTGTATATTTCTGTCATTATATAGTTGCTTTCTCAGTTGCGATATTTACATCTAATGTTTGTCTTGAAATTCTTAAGTAACCTTCTGTAACTAATTTTCTTACATTTGTTATTGCTTTGTTTTGGTATACTCTTTGAGTTGTTGCATTTGAACCAGCAAATTCTATATCACTTTGTGCAACTGTCAGGCCTTTTCTTGACCCAATGTCTTTGTAGTACATACTCCCAGCCACTTCACTTCTAACAGTAGAATTAGTGGATACAAGATTATATGCCTCGTCTGCTGTTAGATATAATGTGGTATCTAGTTTAGGTGCCGATATCCTTTTAGTATTTGCTTTATTTTGTTGATCGTTTGTGCCTTTAGTGTTTGTGTTTAGTTTATGAATTCCAGCAATTGCAACTGCACCAACGGCAAATTGAGCAATAGGATTAGATATCGAACCTGCTTGTTTTCCAACTTCTAATATTCCTTTTTTAGCAATACCTTTTAACTCTTCTTTTACATCGCTCTTTTTCATTTTTTTTGCATTGTTGTAGGTATTAACCGCTCCTAAAATTGCACCAAGAAAATTTCCTTGTTTCCAATTGCTAACTGCTGAACCTATTCCATCTACAATACCTCCAGGGCCAAATATACTGTTTGCGCCTCGACCTAATACCCCCAAAGGAGATGGTTCTTTGTCATAATTGATAGTAGCAAAACCTGGAACACCTCCTCTTGATACTCCTCCCGACGCATATATAACAGTCTCATAATAAATTGACATAGTGTTTGACATAATACCTGTTCCATCTGCTTGATCCATATTGTCATGAGCGAATGATCCTATAACAGGATTTACTAAAGTCATTGAAGTAAAACGCTGTTTATGTAATACAAACATTTGAATACTTCTTAAATAAGGTTTTTTACGTTTTACTGGTGTATCCATTCCAAATTTTGAATAATGTTTACTACCAATGGGATCATAGGTATCATCTTTTGTTCCGAGAACGGTATTAGTATCATTCATTCCAACAGAATCAGCAATATAGTATTCATAATACTTTTTCCAAAAAGCATTAACAGTATCTGCTTGATCATCATGAAACACAATGTTTACAGGTTCGTAATTAATTCTAGTAGCCGCATACATTTTTTTATTGTATTGAACTTTTTCTTCAAGATTCATACCGTATTTTGGTAAGTCACAATTTTTAACCAACATGTTTAGTTGGCGTCTTTCTGCAGAATTAAAACCACCGTAAAATAAAGTTTCGTCTGTGTGGAATACTACATGAAATAAAAATTTATTTTTTGGTGCTAATTTAAAATTATCATCTAGATACAATCTAGATGCATGACGGAAATCTTTCATTCCTGGAAGATTGTCTTGAAACCCTGTTAAGAAATCGTTTATCTTTGGCATAGTGTTATTTATAGTCACAAAAAAAGCGCCTATAAAGACGCTTTTCCTGTATTATAAATGCTAATCTAATTCTTATTAACCACCAGTTGTCAAAGTACCAAGTGTTCTTGCAACTGCTGTTCCAATTCCTGTTCCTTGTGGAGTTTGGATTGCGTTGTCATATTGGATTGACATAGTGATTGTTACTGGATCCGATGTATTGTATGCTAGTGTATTGTAGTTAACGTTTTCAACATAAGCACCGTACAATTCCCAAGTTTCTAAAACATTAGGTGCACTTGCTCCGTTACCACCATCAAGCATTTCAACTCTTCCTGTGAATTTGTAATCAATACCAGATGCCGCACTTGCTTGTTCAAAGAAATCAAATTGTTTCTGTATTTGTTCACCAACTAGTTTACTTACAGTATTGTTAACATCATCTCTTAAAGTAATTGTTATTGGTTCCCAAGTGTGTTTACCTGCTACATATACTCTTGAGTTGTAAACATCTAGTGTTACTTTGTCAAAAGTTAAATTTGGTCTTGTTATGTCCATTACTTGTTTTGTAAGTTCTGAACGTGGTGTTGATACTCCAAAATTTTCCAGGATCGCTCTAAAACGATATTGAAGTTTTGGCATCAATAAGCCTTGTGATGATGAACTTTGATCGTTTGCTAAAGGTACTGTAAATTTTGATAAAGTTGATATTGCCATTTGTTTCTCCTATTTATACAAACTTATTTCCCTAAATTTGCTATTTCTCCTGTGTTTTTAATTCTCAACGGTATGTAAATAAATTCAACTGATTTTACAGGTTCAATCGCTATATCTACATAAAGTTCGTTTCTGTCTATTCTTGTAGAAGTGTTGTTTGTGTCATCACAAACTACTAAGAAGTCATACAACGCTCTTTGACCAACTAGTTCTAGAAAGAATGATTCAATTGCTTGTTTAATTTCATTTCTTGTTAGTTCGTCATTTGGTTCAAAGATAAATGGTTTAGCAATAAGATCTAATTGTGTTCTTAGATATACTGCTAATCTTGCAACGTTGATTCTGTCTAGTGAAGATCCTGCCGTAGTTTTTGTTAAGTTACCAAAGTTTACAATTCCTGATCCTGCGAAGAATGTAATTGGGTTAATTTTAACCTCATGCATTGAATCTCTAACTGACTCAGTTACTGAAATTGTTTGCAACTCACCACTTGCTGTGTCGATGTAACCAACTGCTGTTGCGTTATCAACAATACCACGTCTTGTACCTGCTGGTGCAAACCATGGGAATGCAACGTTATCATTGTTTGCTAGTGTTCTCATAATCATGTGTGATGCTGGAACAACAATTGAACTTCCGCTGTTATCTGTTGTTAATCCTGATGGATAAAACACCCCTAAATAATCACTTGAACTAACTAAACCGTCTTCGCCGTTGTCTGTCGCACTTGCTGAGTTATTTGCCCAATTTTGAATTTCAGTTGATGTACCTGTTAATCTCATCGGAGTATCACCTACAACAAATGCTGTGTAGTTTCTGTCAGTGTTTAAATCGATCATGTTCTGCATAACTTCTGGATAGCCTGGACAAGCAATAACATTGAAGCCTCTTTGGTCTTCTCTGATTGCTTGGTTAGTACCAATCTCAGATTTAAGTTGTTGTACAACAACTTGTCTCTGTGCTTTTCTTCCAAAAGTACCAGAACCATCTGCATTATTTTCTGATTTAGTTACCCATCTGTCCGGATAGTAACCTGCAACTGATTCGTTGCTGTATCTAACGTTACCTAATCCACTTGATCCTGAACTTGGATATTTTGTAGTTGTTATGTAATTATTTTTGTACTCTTTAACATTGTATCCACTTCTTCTAGTGTTCCAAAGCAATATACCTTGTGGGTAGTTTGTTGGATCTGGTGCATCTGGATCTAAGAAGTTATCACTTAATAAATCTTTAATACTTGATGCATCACCAGCCGCTGAACTATTATTAGCATTTCTTTCAACTAATGTATGCCATCTTGCATCTGCAAAAAGTACTCCATCTTCTGTTGTTTGATCTGCTTTATCAACTAATTCCCAAGCCGCTCCCGATGTTGTAACTGCTACTTGATTTGAAGTATTAGTTGAACTTAAAGTTGCTGTTGTATTATATTTGTAAAGTTTTGGATAGTTTTCTAAATCACTTGTGTCAATCCATAAATCTTTGTTAACAAGAGGAGTACCATCACTTTGTGTAGTTGGTGCTGTTGCACTAAACTGTGGTCCATTTGGTGACGTTGATCCATTAACATTTACGTAACCTTGCCAAGTTGTTCCGTTGTGTTCTAAAATATCTGCTTCATCAGTTTTAGTGTCATACCATAATGTACCATCTGTTGGCTCAGAAGTTGGTGAACTTTCTGACGCAGTGTAACTTAAACGTTTCCAGTTTGAAGCAATTGTTTCGTTACCTACAGTTGAATCTTCTGAATCACCTGCTGGTGCAACGTATAAGTTGTCAAGTTTTGTTGTTGAAAGTGCATCATAACCACCGTAGTCATGTGCCTGTGATGCACCTAAACCTGCATCATCAAGTACTGTACCTGATGTTTGATTCATTCTAAACTCACCACCTAGTGTGTGTTTAATTTGGATAGCGCCTGTGTACTCACCTGATGAAACTACAGATGCTACTAGATTTGTAAATCCAGCGGCAGTAAATGCTGTAACAAAATCTTCAGCATCAGCCAATGTAGATCCATCTGGAGATGTCATTGTTACAGTTTTTGCCGCATCTAATGCTTCTTGATTTTTTAATGATTCTCTTACTGTAAAAGTTTCACCTGATGTAAATGCACCTGTTAGTGCTGTTGTTTTTCCTGAAATTATTGTTTCGCCACCTTCATATCTGAAAAGTTGTAAATCACCAACGTTTGGTGTTCCATCTGATTGTCCATCTACAGTTTGTTCAGTGATGTTGTATTGTGTGTATAAATCACCAGCACTTAAAGCAGTTCCACCATTTGTTGGATCTAAATTATAAATTGCTGAATGACCAGTTGCATACAATGGTGCACCTACAGAACTGAAAGAACCGTCTGCTGTGCTGTAAAGTTTTGAGACTATATTAGCACCTGAATTAGCACTTGTTGTTTTATGCCAAACAGAACCATTAGGTCTGTTATCGTCTGCTGTCTTCCAAGTTGGTCTGCTAGTATGTTTTGCTTGTAGGAATTTTATACCATTATAAGTTCCTGCTGTTATTCCTAAATCTGCTAATAGTGTACCATTTCCTTCTTCAACTCTAATTGTGTTGAAACCTGCTGTTGAATCACCAAAACCTAAACCATTGTGGAATATTTCAAGGTTACTTGTTGTTGAGTTAATACTTGAAGTTACGCCTGCAACACCTGCGGCATTAATTGCTGTATTAACATCTGATAATGCAGTACCACCTGTTTGTACTTGAATACCATTTATCTGTATGTTGTTTCCACTTGTTACTGTTGTTCCTGAAGCAATTGAAAATACAGGTAAAGTTAAATGCCAAGCACTTGAACCTAATTGTACCCAAGCATTTCCTGAAGATTTTTTATAAATCTTATTGCTTACGTGTGTTGTATTAATTGCATAATCACCTTGTGAACCTATTGAAGTTTTTGGTGCACCTGTTGAACTGTTACCTACCAGGTCAGTAACTGATGTAATCAACGTTGGTGTTTTTGCTGTAAATTTTTGATCTGTTTGTGACCACTCAAATAATCCATAATCGCTTGATGCAAGGTCAAACCAGTATGTTCCATCTGTTGGGTCTGCTGTCGGAGCCGAAGCACTACCAATTAGGTCTGCTGTGTCAACGTTTACTCTTAACACATATGCTCTATTAGCAATTCCTAAAAAAGAGTAAGCCGCTTGTAATCCATATTCGTTTAATTCATAACCGTGTAATGAATTTCCTGAAGCATCTGAATAAAATTTTGGATCTCCGAATGTTTCTGTTAATTCTCTTTGTGATGAAAGTAGGTATACAGTGTTAGCATTTGCAGTTTCTGTTCCTGCCGCTGTTCCTGAACCCGCTCCATTATTTTTGTCTTGACTAGATGCTACTATAAAAAGAGGTGTAGTACCCGCATCTGATGGTACATAAAAACTTTCGTTTATTACTGAAACCTCTACTCCTGGTGATGTTAATGCCATTTTTCGTATTCTCCTTGCAAGTTACGTATATACTAGAGTTATTTATTCAATCGTATCGTTTTTACGACAAATCTTACCATTTTTAGGTGCCTATATAGGCGACGTAAATAGTATATATGAACAAAGTTGTACGACCTTTATGTGTAGAATGTAATGCAAAGCCTAGAGCATATGCTTATCAGAAAGCAGGTAAAGTTTACTGGCGTAGACTGTGTGATACTTGTAGTCGCAAAAAAGCCAAAAAGAAAGTTGGAGGAGTTACACATTTACAACGATCAGGATACAAAAAACTAAAAAAATGTGAATTGTGTGGCTTTAAAGCACAGGATTTATTACAATTAGATGTGCTGTTTGTAGATGGCAATTTGAGAAATACTACAGACACTAATTTAAAAACTGTATGTGCTAACTGTCAAAGATTAAACAGTGTGCGTAGATTAGGATGGCGTATTGGTGATCTTATTGCTGATGAAATCAATTTTAGCAAATAGTTCTTCTTTAGTTCCGTTGTTATCAATCATATAATCAAAGGTGCTATCTAACCAATCCCACTCAGATTGATGAGCACCACGTTTTTTCATATCTTCTTGTGTAGGTAATCCACCTCTTGTAACGCATATAATTTTACCGCCATATTCTTTAATGGTTTTAATTTCGTTTATGAATCGTGTATCTGAAATAACAGTATTTTTACCTTTATATCTTCCTATACAACTGTCTACCCATATTCCGTCATACATTTGTCCACGCATAACTTCTGTACCAAATTGTTGTAGAATTGTTCGTGGTGTAACTAGTTTGTTAAACTTTTCACTCCAAAATTTATCTGGTTGTTCTCGCCATTCTCTGCTTTCAGATGTGTTTCCTTCTAACATTTCTCTATCCCAATTAAACATTGATGCTACTGCATCTTTTAAACTTTTAGCAAAACTATCTCTAATATATCCGTGTTTTTCTACCAGTCTATTTGCGACTGTGTCTTTTCCAGAACCCATTAGTCCTACAATTCCTATTAGCATTTATTGATTATACTATTTTTTGAGACGTTTTTCAATCTCTAATTTGGCTTCTTTTACCGCACCTAATATCTTTTTTCGTATGTCTAATTTTTTATTTTTTAAAGCATTAATAGACATATTTTCTAAATCGGTAACAATTTGTTCTAGATCATTTATATCACACTCAGAATATTTCTTATAACGATTGTCGTTTTTCATATTCTTTTATTTAAAATGATATTATTGTGAATTAACCAATAACAAAACTATGTGGAGATCCGCCCTCTGCAAAATCGCCAATTTCGTTATCTAATTTTTCTATTTCGGCAAGGCCTTGTTGTTTAAGTTCAGCACCATTTAATGTTGTACCACCTTGTGGTCCTGCAATAGTATTAAATTTGCCTCTTGCTTCACCTAACATAATTTTTGATACTGCTAAAGTGTAATCTCTTATCCAAGGTTTAGAGTAGATATCTTTGAACAATGTAATATCAGGTCTAAAATTATCTGTATGCATTAAAATAGTTTCGTTGTCTGCTCTTGGACGTTGAGTAATTGTTAATTTTTTTGTTGCTACATCAAAATGGAATTGTATGAATGAACCAAACATTTTACCTACCAACTCTTGATAAGAAGCAAATGCAAAGTAAGTGGCTAAACCACCTGTAGCACCTGCTCTTAACAAATATGTGTTAGTGTAGGCTAAATTGAATGGTTCAAACAATGTACCACCTTCGCCGCCTTCAGTCCTGGAACCTACGGTTCTTCTATGTAATCTTCTTACGTTTATAACTTCATCTGGTAAAATATATGTGTTTTGATTTTCTTGTAATTCTAAAAAAGCATAAGATTCTTCAACAGCATTTGATGAACGTTGTCTATATCTGTTAATTGCTCTTTCTAGTGCCGTTTGATAGTGTTTAGGGTCTAATTCCACATCTATCATACCCTCACCTAGATTATTTTTTACGTAATCAAATATTTCCTGTTGACCTGTTTGAAGTTCTGACATACACATATTTATAGGTTTGGTGTATACAATAAATATGTATGATATGCCAAGATTATCCATTTTTAAGCCAGAAAAAGGTGCTGACTATAAATTCTTTGATCGGAACATTCGTGAGATGTTTACTGTGGGAGGTACTGATTTACACTTCCACAAATATGTAGGACCCTACGATCAAGGTGATACAAACAAGGACGGTGAAGCATCTCCAACACAACCACAGTATTCTGGAGACAGTTTAAATGAAAGAACAATACAAGATTTACTATTTTTAGAAAATAGAGACAGAAAATATGACGCAGATATCTATACTATTAGGGGTATCTACAATGTACAAGATATGGATTTCAATCTAAGTCAGTTTGGTATGTTTTTACAAAATGATACTTTATTTTTAACTGTACATATGAATGATGTTGTTGAAAGATTAGGCAGGAAACCCATGGGTGGTGATGTAATTGAATTTCCACACATGAAAGAAGATTATAGTTTAGATGAATCTATACCAATTGCATTAAAAAGATATTATGTTATTGAAGATGTAAACAGAGCGGCAGAAGGATTTTCACAAACATGGTGGCCACACTTATTAAGACTAAAATTAAAATCAATGGTTGACTCACAAGAGTTTAGAGATATTATTGGTGATGCTACTACTACTGGTTCTCTTGCAAGTTATATGTCAACTTACAATAGAGAAAAAACAATTAGTGATCAAGTTTTAGCACAAGCAGAAGAAGATGCACCTAAATCAGGATTTAATTACAAACAATATTATGTTGCACCAATCGATGAAAGAGGAAACATTAGAACAGACAATGTAAATTCAACAGAAAGAGTTGCTACAGATAAATCAATAAATGCTGTAATTGATACACCAGCCGCAAGTCATTATGGTTTCTATTTAGACGGAGATGGTGTTGCACCTAATGGAAATCCTGCAGGTTTTGGAATATCTTTTCCAAGTGCAAATGTTGATAAAGGAGATTATTTCTTGAGAACAGATTACTTACCAAATAGATTATTTAGATGGGATGGAGCCAGATGGGTTAAAGTTGAAGATTCTGTAAGAATAACTACATCTAATACTGACAGTAGAGCAACGCAAAAAACTGGTTTTGCTAATACATCAGGAACAACAACAATTAATGGCTTAACAGTGAATCAAAGACAATCATTGGAAAATGCATTGAAACCAAAGGCTGACAATTAATGAAAATAAATGAAATCACTGAAGAAATTGTAACTCGTCAAAGCATTATAGATGCTATGGTGGCAAAAAATTGGCCACAACAATTACAAACAGAATTTGGAACTGAAGCACTATTTAATCCACCTTTTTCTCATGGTTTAAATTTTGTAAACGGATTAGATTTACAATCTACTATGCCTCAAATGGTTTCTACTCAAGAACTTTTACAAAATAAAGAAAACCAAGATATTATACCCATGGTCCCGCCAGAGGTTGTAGATATTATCAATAAAAAATGGGGTACACGATTTCAATCAGATCCTGCAAGGCAACATGATGCAAATCCAAATAGATTCATCAAATATTCGAAGATGACTGCGTCAACTGCCCGCCCTTCTACTATAGTAGATGGTGAAATTATTTACGGTAATGGTAGATTTATTGCCGCTCTATTACGAGGAGACAAGCAACTGAAAGTGTGGAATTTAAAAAAAAACAGTAAGGCAACAATATAATGTTACATTTTTATTCAGGACAAGTTAGAAGATTTTTAACGCAATTTATGAGAATCTTAAACAATTTTTCTGTTGAAACAGGAAGAGGATCCGATGATCAAATTGCTTTAAGGCCTGTACCTGTTGTTTATGGTGATGCTACAAGACAAGTTGCAAATATAATTAGAAATAATTCAGAAAATGCATTAAATTATGCACCAAAAATTGCATGTTATATTAGAGAATTAAATTATGATAGGGAAAGAATGCAAAATCCATATCATGTTGAAAAACAACATCTTAAAGAAAGAGATGTTTTAGATGACGGAACTTACAGTAATAAATTAGGTGCTGGATATACTATAGAAAAAGTAATGCCATCACCTTTTAGATTAGAGGTTACAGCAGACATTTATAGTTCCAATACAGATCAAAAATTACAAATTTTAGAACAAATTTTATACTTGTTTAATCCGGATTTTGAAATACAAAAATCTGACAATTATATAGACTGGACAAGTTTAAGTTATGTTGAATTAACAGGTATAACTTTTAGTTCGAGAACTATACCTATCGGTGCTGATTCAGAAATTGATGTTTCAACAATGACATTTAGTATGCCAATATGGTTATCACCGCCTGTAAAAGTAAAGAAATTAGGCGTAGTACAAAAAATAATTATGAGCATATATGACGATGATGGCGGATTTAACAAAGGATTAATCAGCGGACCATTAATTTCTCAAAGTTTTGTAACGCCAAACAATTTTGGACTATTAGTAACAGGAAACCAACTAAGATTGCTAGGTTCAACTGGTACAACTACATCAAGCACAGATCCAGCAATCGGAACAGGTGGCAGTGGATATTACACAGGTGCCAAAGAACCATCAAATTTTGATCCATTCCAAACGTTTGGTCCTCCAGTTAACTGGAAAGTATTATTAAATCAATATGGAAAAGTGAGAAACGGAACTAGTCAAATAAGATTAAAACAACCAACAGGAAATGAAATTGTAGGAACTATTGCTACTACTAGTTTAGATGATACAATTTTATTATACACAATTGATAGTGATACTATTCCTGCAAATACTTTAACCGCGGTTATAAAAATTATTAATCCAAACTCTTTTGCCCCAGGTACACCAGCAAATGGAGACAGATATTTGATTATTGATCAGATAGGAGATTCAACTGCAACTGTACAAAGTTCTACTTGGGGGACATTAATTGCAAGTGTTGGAGATATTATTGAATATAGTTCTTCACAAGGTAAATGGTTAAAAGTATTTGATGCTAGTAACCCTGATTCGACTTTACATTATGTAACAAACACTAATACAGGAATTCAATACAGATTCAACGGCTTCGAATGGGTAAAAAGTTATGAAGGAATATATGCCGCTGGTAATTGGACAATCGTATTAGATGGTGGTTATATTGCAAATGACGATGCTTCAGGTCAAGACGCAACAACTCCGTAATTTATTTCACTAAATTATAGTAATGAAAGAAAATATTATTTGTTCTGGTGCTTTGTTTTATTCTACAAGTACTAAACGTTTTTTGTTTTTACAAAGGACAGATGTTAAAACACAAGGAACATGGGGGTTAGTAGGCGGCCAAGCACGATTTACAGAGTCTGCATTTGAGGGATTAAAAAGAGAAATAGATGAAGAAGTTGGCAGTACTCCAACTTTTAAAAAAGTAATTCCTTTAGAACTTTTTACATCAAATGATCAAAAGTTTTTCTTTCACACATATCTTATAGCAATTGATGGAGAATTTATTCCAAAATTAAATAAAGAACATTCAGGATATTGTTGGTGTGCTTTTGAATGCTGGCCTAAAAACCTACATGGTGGTTTAAGAAATACTTTGAATAATAAAAGTATAAAAGGTAAGTTGCAAACTATTTTAGACTTAATTGTGTGATCAGAATTGTTTTAAAACAATTTTTGAACCACCATATGACTCATATATGCAGAATTAACAAACTCAAATAATATTCAAATTTGATATATTTTATATAGATACTAATATAACGATGCAACTTTTACATTCTCGCTCGAGTTGACACCGATCATTAAGCATCGTTTTTAACTTGTGTTAACGTGTCACGTTAACACATTGTGTTAACGTGGATCAGACCTATAACCAGGTGCCACGTTAACACATATCGTAGAGGAGAAGAATGACCATATGATTGAATGTAATAAATGTTATCACCCTTGTCACTGTGATGAGGAACTTCACGCAGACGAACACGGAATATGTCCTTGCGAACATTGTTATTGCGATGTTGTGATTTAACTTATTTTAACCAGCACT
>Ga0098061_1000943_pt1 | contig 14218 bp, 24 predicted proteins | sample 22_taG_FD_92579 | JGI IMG/M metagenome (GOLD analysis project Ga0098061, IMG submission 92579) | Marine viral communities from the Subarctic Pacific Ocean - 22_ETSP_OMZ_AT15343 metaG | ecosystem: Environmental > Aquatic > Marine > Oceanic | place: Subarctic Pacific Ocean | collected 2015-01-20 | reverse complement strand
GCATTGTGAATTAAGTTGACTACACTTTTTTGTGCAATGTTCAAAGCATCAAGCTTTGCAGTTTGAGTAAACGAAGATTCTTCCGGATCTTCCAATCTCAGTCCTAACGTGGATAACATTTCGTTACCAGTCATTTTCTTTCTCCTTATTAGAGTTATTAATAATGCCGGGGGGATGTATTCCCCCCAGCGTTAATTTTTAGAGTTTATATGGGAATTTCGCTGGCTGGACCCAAACAGCCGTTATTGCTTATGCTCCCAACTTCACTCTACAATTTTGATTTCTTAGAAACGATTAATCATCTGCAGAATCGTCCACAAAAGGACGATTACACTCAACGTATGCCAGTCCACCGCTAACAGCGGAACGACCTATCATACCTTTGACAAGATCCCCACCAACATCTGCATCATCTACAGAACCAGCTGTGCTGGTTAAGTAGCATACACCATTATCTGCAAAACTAGCTAAGACCTTGGCGTGAGCTTTTCCACTAATTTGATACCAGCCATATTGACTAGCGACATTAATGGACATAGCGACACCAACTCTTCCTTTTGCATTTGCTGATGCAAGTGTAGTAGCTGCAGCTTCGTCAATTGAAACAACTGAACCGACTACTGTACTAGCTACACCAGAACAATAGATAAATTCCCCTACGCCTAGGGCGGTGGAACTATCTTTGTCTTCAGCACGGACAACCGTGCCTACAGGAACCTTGGCTGTGGTAGAAGTTGAGCTTATAGGCTGGGGATTAATCCAAGCTTCTGTTGAAACGAATGCCACAATATATTCCTAATAAGATGTGGGAAGACCAGTGATCTTACCCATCATTCTTGGATTAGAAACAGTGAGTGCACCGAGCCATAGAACCTTGGCAACCCTAGCATCTTGATTAATCGGTTTTTGAAATCCTTCAAAAGCAAAATTCCGTTTTCTGTGATGACGAAAACCCATATACTTTTCATTAAGCATAAACATTTTCCCTGCAGGGCAGTGATCATCAACAACAACAGGTGTTCCACGATAAAGCAAATTCTGGAAACCAGCATCTGCTAAAGACTTATCACTCGCACCAAATCGTTTTTGTGCAGTCAGAGCTTCCTCGTATGCATCGAATACAATTTGGGTGGTCACAATAAGTGTGGGCGAATCGTTGTCTACACTACAAGCACCGTACATTTTTCTCATCTCACGGCCAATAGAGCTAGCACCAGAAGCTGCTGCTACATCAGAAAAAGTACTGGAACCAGCGGCTTGTTCTTGTGCACTCCACCAACTATAATCTGCTCTAGCAATTCCACCAATAGTCCCAGCAGAATCGATGATTGCATCGAGTCCTAAGAAACCACTAGCCGAAGCACCGGAAGTAGTAGTTGTTGAACCGTTATTATCAGAATACAGTTGAGTGCCGAACATATCTTTTAAAGATTTTTCAGCATTCTTAATTTTGCTTTCAAGTAAATCGATTACTCGTTCAGCACCATCGTTTAATGATTCTTCTTTACCAGAAATAGAAATCGTAGCATAGCCCTGGACCCAGTCATAACTGGCCGAGGTCACTATCTCACTTGGGGTCGTATCGAGGATGTCATATCCAGAATAGAAACCCTTGGAGGTAGATTTTCCATATTCAAGCGGTTGCAATATTTTGTTACCACTTGCTGCTGCTTTTGATTTCCGAAGCATCCGGTGAGTAAGAACATTAGAATCGAAGATGTTGTCGACTAAAACCGGGATATATTTATCACGAGTTAACGCAGATAAATTATCATAACTTAAAGCCATTTATTACCTCATTCATAAAGGTTGTACTCATTTAAAGCCATATCACGAACTTCGTCATAATTCGCAGGGACTTTAGAGGATACTGTGCGGTCTGCACGGTTTGCTCCTTCGGCCTCCGGAATTTTCCGTAGTTCTTTGGCTTTTTCCACATTTTCAATAGCCTTCTTCAAAGCTGAATCATTCGCAGATTGGTGCATAGCCACAGCATAGGCCACGTTTAAGTCCATCAGATTATTATCAATGGCAGCCTTTAAGACCTGGTCCATAGCTTGGGCATTATCCCGTAACTCTGGATGGGTCTGAACTAAGGTTGCCACATCACTTTCGACCTGCTTTTCAGCTTCAAAAGTTTGAATCTTTTGTTCTAATTCGTTTAGCCTTTGTGTCTCTGCCGGTTCCGCTTGATCAGCTTCTTCTGGCTCATCGGATGTTAGATCTTCTATTAACAGAGGATGGTCCGAATCGACATAGTCTTTAATGGTTTCCATCAAATCTTCATCTTCCTTCAACGCCTTCCATTTTTCCGATTCAGCCCGGATAGCTTTACGTTGTTCGGCAAGATCTTGGGATCTCTGAGTGTTTTTACGTTGCCACTCATCCTTATTTTTGGAATCATTAATAAACTCCTTGATTTGGTCCACTGTATAAACTTCACCATTAACCTCGACCTGGTCTGGGCTTAGTTTATTCTCTGTCTCCGAGGGTGTTGATTCCGGCTCATTAGGTTGCTCAGTCTCCTGAGATTCTGTTGGTTCCGCAGTTACTTCCTCACTGTTTGGTTCTGCCGGGGCGGCATCTTGCTGTTGGTCTAGTCCCCTCTGGGTGTTGGGATGATCTGGTTCCCCCCACTCAGGATTGGTGAATAAAGACTCAGCTTCAGCTGTGCTTACTCGCACAGAATCGCCATATACAGTTCCTTCAATAGCATCACTCATAGGTGTTACTCCTTATTTTATTAAGTCTTTTTTGCAACTTATACCTCTCCTCTGCTGCTCATATTTTCAAGCCTGGACATAAGCTCCGGGTTCTCGTTCATCCGTCTGTATATCTCATCTTCGTTATCACCAAGACCTGCTAGGTCTTCTTCAGACAGAGGTTTTTGCATTAATTCTTCTTGTTCCTGGAGGGCTGCTCTTTCATCTCTCATTCTTTGAAGGAGTTTTTCTTTGCCAGGTAAATCCACATTTTCAATGATAAACTCAGGATCCGTAATGAGGCCCATTTGTGCCAATTGCATAATTTTGTTTTCCACATACATCTTATTCTCCGGTAACATACTACCAGCTTTTGCCCGGACATTGAATTTCATATTCTGATATTCCATCCCGATATAAGATCGTTTTTCTTCAATCTGGTGAGGCATAACAACTGAAACATTCTGTGGCCGTAAACTCATATTGGATATCATTGCTATCCACATTTGACCTAATGTTGCTATTGCCTGGTCCAAGGTTCGAGATTTGAAATCTATTTTTGTGGTTGCTGCTTGTTTATATATCTGGGCTTGTACACCACTGGTTACACTACCGGCCTCCTTTCCTTGGGTGGCTTTATTTACGCCACTAACAGTTTCAAACACATCATATAGTAATTCATAGAAGTTGAACACATAGGACGGCATACTTCCTGGTGTTTTCATATCCACAGCACCAGGGCCTTTCTTCCGAATAACGGATCCAGGCTTATTAGAAATTTGATCAGTAACATCGGCTGTTTCATCGACAACCCACATAGGATTTGCGGTTAAGTGGATGTTGTCCATCATTTGTGATGATATCCTATCCATCGCCAAGTTTATTGATTTCAATCTCCTAGGTTCGGGTTTACCCCAGAAGGAGTGTGCCGACCCTGCGTTCTTTAGCACAACATATGGGAATGGGTGTGCAAGACTGTTATCTTTGTTAAAAAATGGGTATCTGGTTGGACCATCATAAAGCAGCACTCCATTTGAAATAACTACCTGCCTTACCTGTCCGGGGTACTTATAATTTTCCTGTGAATATGGTTTCCCATTTTCATCTTCCATTTCCACATATTCCGTGGTACCGTCACGTAAAAAATATTCTAATACCAAAGCACGTTCTTCTAAATCTTCCATAGCCTTTTGTGGGGAATCATAATAATGAGTCTCCTTGGCCTGGGTATCTGTAACCTGAATACGTTCATCAGCCATAGGTGCCGTATTCATTTTCATTGCTTCGTACTTTTCTAAATTGCCCTGGGCTTCCACATACTTGCCGTTCTTGTATAATTCTTTAATTTTCCACATCGGCATTGGAGATGCCTGACAAATCCATTCGGTATTTTCTAGTTTTGTAGCGGAAGGATTAACGTAGATCGCAAAAGGATCAACCACATCTGCATCAGGCATTTCATCCGATTCGTTAAATCTTACTTTTAATATCCCAGTCCCATAAACTAAAAAGTCTAATAACCACTCTGGCACCAGGTTCTGTAAATCCCTTATCATCCATAGTTCATCTATAGTGGCCTGAAGATTTTCCGCAGCGAATAATGTTTCTTGACCATAATCAACCGGCATAACATCTATCTTTGGAGGACGAGATGATAGGATCGGAATCATAGTATCAATAGCTGATGCAATTAATTCTAGAGTAACTTGGTTTTGGAAGTTGGGCATTTTAAATCCCTTCCAGTGATTACCCATATATAGGTCTTCACTATCTCTCCATACCTTTTCTGTCTCTCCTCTAGCTTTACGTGCCATATCAAACATCGCATCGCAGCGTTTTATGGTCTTTGCTTCTTCCTGTGAAGGTACATATTCCATTTTTTTAGGTTCAGCCATATTAGTCTTTTTCTATTTTTTTATTTATGTTACCGGACATTATTAATGATATCTTTACGATATCATCACAAGCTTTGTTTATTTGCTCTTCTATATCCGATAGCGGTACTGGTGAAAAATAAGAATCTTCAATTTCTTCTTCTTGCCATTTTTGGGTGACTTGATTAAGTTTTTCTGTTTTTATTATTGGCATAACTATTAAAAGGTTTTAGCATACTGTATAGCGTACTAATATTATTGAAACTCATCTGGTGCAATTGTTTACTATATCCTGGTTTAAAGTGAACTAGAATTTCCGCAATCATTACTTTTTTATCGTGTTCAGTTCCTAACACCTGGGTAATCCGTTTCTAGTTTTAAAAGTTTAGCCAGTTCTTCATCAACCCACGATTTCTTTTTTATTATACTTGGAGAACCAAGATGAGCCAGCCCATATCTGAGAGCATCAACCCCGTGATCCTCTTGTTTTGTATCTAAATCCTCTGGTCTTTTTTCATCGTGTATCATTGCTGGTAAAGTTCTAATCAGGTTCTCACAGTTAGAGAATATCTTTAATCTAGATGGGTTATCATTATCCCAGTCCAGGTAGGACCGAATAAGATTCCAACCATTTATTCTATCGTTGTTTGCCTTGATACAATTAATACCAGCAAAACCCATTAAATGAGATATGCCCTGGTGGGATGGGGCCACTCCATCTGATTTGTTTGTATTCTGAGGATTACGTATCCACATACTTGGATCAGCTAAAGTTCCCATATAGTCTTCCTTGTCACTGAATTCTTTTATTTTTTCTATATGATAGGTGAGCTCCTGGCCAGCTTCATAATGTTCTTTATAAACATATACATTTTTGTCATAATCCACGGCGAACCATAAACAGCAAAATGGTGCCGCATAGCCATAATCTATTGCTCTGTACTTAAACCAATGCCTGGGGATCTCGAATGGTTCTATAACGTGATGGTCTAATCTGAACTTTTTAAAGTACTGTCCAGCAAAAATGTCCCAGTCCCCCTCTAACCAGGCTCTTCTTAATTCTTCTGGTAAAGCCTCTAAACTTTTTACATAATCAGGGTCCTCCCTCATTAAGGTTGGGTTATCCTTAATTAAAGCTGGAATGAAAATCCTTGATCGCCCCGATATAGGATCATTATAACTTTTGTTTCTACAAGTGTTGACAAACCTTTCCTTTAACCAGTTATGTCCTGGTCCACCTGGGTTTGTAGTTAAAAATATCTGTGGCCTTAACTCTGGTACTGTAGATCGTAAACTCGATATCAATCGTAAATACTCTACCTCCTCCGGTATCAATGTGGCCTCCTCTACAACCATCCTGTGATACTCGTGACCTAAATACTTGGTATATGCATCTTTGTCCTGTAAGTGACCGGTCCTGATCTTGGCCCCACTAGCAAATCTAAATTCAGCTGGGTTTCCAACAACAGTCATATCAAATGATCTGTACATAAACCTTGCCCTGTCTATCCAATCTCGTAAATCATCATAATTACGCCTAATAACTAATGCCCTGTATAGTGGGTGCTGTACATATCTAGGATCAATAAGCCAAGCCATACCAGCTATGCTTTTGCCGCATCCCCTGCTACCACCATATAGTATTTCGTATTCAGATCTCTGGAGTGCCTCTGTCTGTGGCCCAGGGTGTGGTTGAAATATTATGTTTTTATTCAATTATTTTGCCCTCAACCTGCGTGTGAAAAAATATATATACGCACCGAGGGTAGGATGGGGTACCTCCAACGGACTCGCCCACCCCCCCCCAGGGGTCTAATAAACAAGGGTTTTGTATGGCAGATGTATGGCCACAAACAACTTTCTCCTCGTGAGAAGCCCGGTAAGATACCAGACTGCTAGGCCTCAGCATCAATGTCCTGGATGAGTGTTGGCTCATTAGATATAGGTGCACCATCAGGCTTGGCTTCAGGTATGACTATGACTGGCACCTGGCCTGAATCCTTAACCTTCATCTCAGTAGCCTTTAATGATGGGGCTGTACGATCTGCAACAAGCTTCCAGGCTATTGTCTGCCTTGGGTCATCGTCTGATATTGCTGCAGTTAGAATCTTTCCCCATACTGTCTTACTTCTCGGATCTGAACGTAGCCAGTTGCCGAATTCAGTACCCTTACGGCCTCCTGGATTAGGTGATTCACCTTTGCTGAACCTTCCATTCTTATCTCTTAATATTTTTTTACTCACACTATCTCCCAAAAACGTGTTGTCAGGATCCTAAACTCATATAATAAATCACAATATCAAATACTATAATGGGTAACTAACCCATATATATATTATAGCTAATCAAATACTACACTTTAACTATTGCATAGTTAGGTTACTTAGGTTACCTTACCGGTGTGAAATACAATAAATACACAGCAATATCGTCAATAAATGGCCAGATTATTAGATCGGCGGCCAATGATTTAGACGGTATAATAGCTAAACTAAAACAAAACACCAGGGGACAATCCAGGTGTTTGATCAGTGCTAATGTATATTTTGGTGATGAGAAGATTAACATCACTGATAAGATTAGATCACTGATAAGATTACCGTGGCACGGTAAGAGAGGACAAAATGAAGATATTTAAACGGAAAAACATAAGGACTTGGTATGTTTGGGTTAATAGAAAACAGGTAAGTCTGGGTACATCTGATGAGAAGGTGGCCAAGCAGTTAGCTGCAGAGATGGAATTGCAGAAGCTGCGAGGCACTCTTGGCCTAGTTTGTTCACAATGTAATGGGTCAATTCACCAGCAGAACAATGTTGGCCAGGTACACGTTGTTAGACCTAATAATAATGATGGCCATAAAGATAGTATAGATCAATTCCATAATCGTTATCTTAGATGGCGTGAAGAGGATGGAACTAGTTCATACCTTAAAAGCCAGAGAATGATCATCACCAAACATTGGGCACCATTCTTAAAGAAACGTGGCATTGAATTCCTTAACCAGATTACTGCAAAGATAGCCCAGGATTTTATATCACAATTAAAAGACCTGGACAAATCACCGAAGACAATTACAGGATACTTCTCAATAGTTGATCTTAGTCTTCATCAGGCAGTAGCCTGGGGTCATCTTGAGACTAATCCATTCCATAGTGGTGGAAGAAAATTAGTCACACTTCCGAAGATAAATGGCACCCAGTGTAAACCAAGGATATTATCTAATGAAGAGTTAGCCTTGTTGTTTACTCACAAAACATACGGCCAGTATTATGAATGGTTGTATTACACTGGCCAGAGGGCTGGAGATGTGTCAGCACTGGTATATGAAAACATCGATCCACTTAAACGTGAATTAAGATTATGGATCGAAAAAGGTGATCGTTACCAGACACTAGCACTGCACCAGCACTTAGCTGATCAGGTAGCTGCAAAGAAAACAAAGAAGGGTCCATTATTCCCTACACTGTTTGACCTGGACAAAAAGAAAAGATCAAATAAGTTCACTAAGGTCAGGAAAGCTCTGCAGAAGACTCTAACCGATAATGGGTTCACCTTAGTTAATGATGAAGGTGATAAGGCCAAATTACACAGCCTCAGAGCCACTGCTGCACAATCAGTACAGCTTAATGGTGGTAACCGTAAAGATGCTGCAAAGCATTTGGGCCACAGTAGTGATAAAACAATCGATGAATACATTCACCAGGATACCAGGGTTGGCAATGCAATGCTAGATAAGATCCCAGTGATTAAACCGGAAGGAGTTGCATAATGAAGGATGGTGATATGATTAAAGATGCTCCAATCTTAGGAGCACATAAAATAGCAATTAGTTTCAATGTCAAAAAGGAACTAAAACGGATTGCAGTGGATCACGAAGTTGGTGTGGGTCAGCTAATGGGTACGATTCTAACTAACTTTGTAAATGTTTATGAAAAAGATGAGGAGAATAACATAGAAAAAGCATAAAAGCAGCATAAATGAGCAACAACATTTAAGCCCCTATTTTTAGGGGCTTTTTTGTACCCTCTAGATCACATCAAATAGAGTGGCACTTGGGTATGCCTAATGACGAGAAAGTCTGTTATACGGCATCCTGGAGGGTCTTTTTTTTACCTTTTTTCCTTGCAGCCTTCTTTTTGCGTTTATAGGCCCTAATCTCCAGATTTTTCTGTTTTCTTAATCTTTTTCGTTCTTTTGCTTTGCGGTTTGGGATGATACAATTCCTTTCTAACTCTTTTATAGTGTTGATTACAGGCAGCGGCTACAATAATATGTTTCCCTTTTTTATAATCAGTAAAAGCATAGATGGGGGGCTTTGCACAATAGGGACAAGTAGAGCCAACATTGCGTGGTGGCACTGATTCCCGGGAGTTCATTTATACACTTCCTTAAACTTTCTATATATTTCCATAAAAAGAATGATTAAAATCATTAATCCAAATGCCAACATAACAACACCAGCCCCTAAGCATAATATTGAACCTGCTATTTTTACAATTATATCAATCATCTTTCTTCTCCTCTCATTGTATCCTCATCTGGCTCCGGAAGATCTAATTCTTTTCCGCAGTCATCACAATAATAACTCTCAGCAATATTCGTGTCAAATTCCCTAGGTTGGTAGAACGGGTTTTTGTGTTCGCACTTCTCTTCTGTATTTTTTTCTGAGTGCTGCAATGAGTTGTCTAAGGATTCTGATATCGACTTTGGTAAGGCAGTGCTTAGGACAGATATTAATCTTTTCATCTAGGGCCCAGTTCACGCCCATCATTGCCTGGGCTTTGGCAAATGATCCAATTAGCTGCCATCTCTCATCTCTCTCCATTCTTCTTTTTGTTTATCATTGTCACCAGGGTTTTACCTAGGACAGTGGCGTAGACCACAGCATCTAATAGTTCCTCGTATAGTTCCTGGGCGAAATCACGTTTATCGTTTATCGATATGTTCTCACCGTACTTTTTGGCACCACCTTTTAGCCTGGGGCGAATATCATCCAGGATATCCTCATTCGTATCATAAAGATTTTCAGCATCTTCCTGATCATACACAACAGCCATTCCACTTGGGCCAGTATGAGTCACATTATTTTTATTTTCTTTACCCAATACACCTCCTTACACACTCGGCATACTCTTTTATTACTAAAAGTATCCCTGGCTACAGTCTTTCCACAGAAAATATCTAAGCTGCGGCACCAGTTACAGGTGACCATCATCCTGGATATTACTTTTTGGATGAAGCTTTTTTTCTTCTTGACCATAATTTTCTATCTAGTTGCCTCAATCTTTCTTCTAACCGGGATGTATCTTTTCCTTCTTCTTCAAACTTCACGATCAAAACTCGATACATCTGCGTTATCTCTGATTCTTTTTTCCAATCGTTTCCCCCGTTCAATTTTAGTCACATTCATAACAATAGTTAGGTCCACTCCTGGCTGTTTCTTCTAGTATTACCTGATTATTTTTTTTATCACTCTCAGCTTTTATACTCTTGAAGAAATCCAGGAGAGGGCCAGCACCTATGTGATGATCCTTACTTTTCATTTCAACAATACACGTTAATGATTCAATCAAAGTGTTGATCTCCTCTAATGTAAACTTGATTGTGGCAAACCATTTTTCATCCATTCATTTTATCCAGTTTGGTTTTTAAGTCCTGGTTTATCCTTTTTTTCCTCTGAGTATCATACTTAAAACTTTCTCTATCCTCGTATAAATCATTCAGTACATTAAATGAGACTATATTTATCCTATTCAATAAAAATTTAAATGTCACTCCAGGATGTGAGCCCATCCACTGGTGACAGAAATAACACAATGCATAACATTGGAGTTCATTAAATCTTAGTATCCTGATCCCCCGACCATACAGCAGATGGCAACAATGAAGTGTACGCCTATTACCTTCCTCGAAGTATTTACCACACCTCTGACAAGTCCATTCATCCCTGGCCCGGATATAGTCACTGAATAGTTTATCATTCATATCTCTTTTAATTTTATAGTTATTCATCCAGCATATTTCTTCAAGATTTGAGTCTCTTTTAGGACCAACTGATCACGACACTTCATACAGACTCCTCTAGTGCCTCTTTTCATCATACGTATACCCGGATGACCATTAGGGCATACAAATTCAAATTCTTCTTCTTTCCCCGGCCTATACTCAGAGCTATCATTGCTATTGCTAGACCACCTACCTAAGCGTTTCCCAGTATCCCAAGTCTTCTCCATTTCAAAACGCATCTTAGTATTAGTCTTATTAGTCTCAGTCCAATACTCAATAAACTGTTTTAGTATTTTTTTGGAGTACTTATCTGAATGTTGATATACATCATCATTAAACTTTTCTAGCCTCTTCTTAATATTCTTCTTAATGATACTTAAAGAGTCTTCTTCTTTGTCTTTGTCTTTAGCTCCGTTAACAGACCGTTGACGGTCCGTTAACAGTCCGTTCTTTTTTAGTATTTGGATCACTTTATTATGAACTCGATTGTTCTCATTTAACTGAAAACCATACTGGTATTCAATAAACTTTGGTATAAACCACCGATCTTTCCTTACCACTTCAATCTTATTTGCAAACTTATCCAACAACAACTTTTCATCCAACTTCACACCCATCTCCCACTCAGCACGCTCAATATCAACCTCATACAAACCAGCAAAGTCACAAGAATCCAATAAATAGACCCAGAAAAGCTTATATTTTGGGGGAAGTTTTCTATACCAGGGGTTTCTCCATTTATCGGATGAGGTGAATCTTTTAGCCATCTGTAGTAATCGTTAAGTACGCCCTCTCTTTAGGAAGCAGCCCAACTTTCTTCCAGACCAATTTTGTGGTGCCAAATTCTGTAGTCTCTGGCAATTGTTTCCAGTTCCAATCGAATTCAAATCCATCTCTTCTAAGTTCACGAATGTTGTACATATAGATTTTATTTTTATACTCCGATGCGTATAAGAACCCTAAATTCTCGTATTCTGCGAATGTTATGTTGTAAGCAAACTTCTTAAACTCTATATACCAGTCCTCATAATCATCATACCTATGCTTTAATTCAAGAAGGTAGTACTTAGACCTACCATCATACTGACAGTACTGATATGTAGGTTTTATAAAATTAAGCCCCGTGAATGCACAAATGGTTTCACGCATAATTTCTTCCGGGGATATTAAAGGTGTTGGCTTGGTTTCGATATGTGTACTCACTTCTAAGGGCTTGGTGTTCCTGTGAATATGAAATAAAATATTGTCGCAATGTAATGATCATACTGTGCGGTAAGAAAAAGGGAAAGGGACAGACCTCGCAAGAAGTCTGCCGCCTTTTCTTTTTGTTCTCTAGAAATCAAATGGATCATCTTCTGCAACTTTACCGCCGGGCCCACCCTGTTTAGGGGATGTTTTAACATTCATCCTCGGTTTATCAAGTCTGTTCCCGTCCCGGTCCCGAGTCTGTTTCCAGACAGCCAGATTCAAGAGGGTTCCATCTGTTTCCATTATGTTCCCAGTGAAGTCAGGATCCGTGGGCTTACTTTTTTTCTCGTTAGGCCACAGGGTTCCTGTATTGGGTTTGTGTTCATATGCCATTTATTGCATCTCCTTAGTTAAATTCTCCAGGAAGACAGATTAGTTTGCCAACTATCACTTTTCCGGTCTTATCAGTCTTTCAAATCCCACAACGATTTTACGCTCGAATTTCTTCCAACCTTTTAACACACCGGTTGGCCTTCCTGGTGAAACTTTGTATCCAGCCGCTCTGGTAGTACCTACTGGTCTACCTATCTTTGCTTTTGGTTTGTCCATAAAAAATGACCCATTCACCCACACCTTCATTTGTTCATCTCCATCGACACTTCTTTAGAGGGCGTATCCTTCTCTTTTCCAGGGGAAGGGCTTGTATATTGGCACGGGAATTTCCTCCGGTGAGATTTTTTCTTTAGGGCACTTTTTTTCTGGGCAAAATGTAATTTCCAATTAGTCATAATAAGATATTTCCCTCATCGTCTATATATCTTTTATTAGATTCTTTCCATTTAGCACCAGCACGTTTAACATTATTTTCCCTGGCTGTCCTTTTTCGCCGTCTAATCTTCTTTAGCCTTCTATTCTGTTGGGCTTGTGTCATCCTTTTACTGATCTTTTTTTTAATTGACTTCATCCTTTTCCTCATATAGTGAAAAAGATTTTGGTGGTGGGTCTTTAAATCTTGGGGATGGGTGGGCTCCTCTGGCAGATGTATTGTTCCACTTCCACATCTCAAAAGCACTTTCAAAAGCCTTTAAGTTTGGTTTTTCAACCTTTATGGTGTACATCCCCTTTTCAGTCCTAAAGGTATCCTTCAGGTAGAGGCAGCCAATATGAGTTATAGGCTCATTCGGATAGATAGCATCCCAAATATTTTTATATGCCGTATTCTGTAAAACAAAATAAGGGCTGGCAAAACCAGTCTTAATATCCAGGATACATCGAAACGGAACACCCTTCTTATCTTTCATCATTAGGATCATATCAGTACGACCAGCATAAGGTATACCCTCGTGATATAAAGGATATTCAACAGCCACTGGGACCGGATCCCATTCTTTCCAGAATTTCACAAAGCCTCTCAAGAATTGTCTGGTGCTGTAAACTAAGGATGGTGCTGTCCAGATAAGAGGCCACATATTATTATTCGACTTCTCTATATAATCATATATGTCCTGTTCGGCTATGATCTTTCCATAAATAAGTTCTTCACAAAAATGATGAACCAAAGTTCCACGGAAAGCCTTGCCGCTGCTAATTACCTGGTGCCACTGTCCCATCTTTGCTTTCCAGTCAGCAATGCCAGGCTTAGATAAAACATTTAATACAGTTGTTACACTGGGTACATACCATTTATTTTCTCCCTCACAGCCCTGTGGGTAGTACCAACGGCCATTAGATAGATCAGTGTGGAAGACTTGGTGCTTAGGAGTTTTTAATTTATGCTTCACCGTACAACCATTCATCCAACCAGGACTTTTTAGTTAAAATTTTTCCAGTCACCCGTGAAACTTTAAGGTCGTTGGCCAGATAAGCCTTTCGTACCCTACCTACACTTAGATTTGTATATGCTGCAGCGGCCCGTAGGTCTAACCACGGCTCCATACCTAATATATTCCCGTTATTTCCCATATGTAACTCCGAGTTTTTACAAAAAAAAGGCACCCAACCTATACAGCGTTATATACCAGAGGACAATGACTGATGTAGAAAGAACGCTTGGTGGATGCCTAAATGTGTTATTTTGTATCTTTTCTTTAAATAGTTTGATTTTATTGTCCTTATGATGTTATTTTGTTTTTATGATATCAAAGAATAAATACTCATTTAATTAATGCTATTATACACTATTTATTAATTTTTGCAAAGCTTTTTATTAACCTAGGAGGACAGTGCAATGAATTTAATTAGAAATATGTCAGCAATGGAGTTTGTTGATCACGTAAAGAAGAAATACAATTTATTCACATTAAAAGAGGTCAGTGAACACTATGGATTATCAAAATCCAGAGTTAGTCAATGGCTAAACAAAAACACAATACCACCAAAGTATCTCAAAATGGAGATGACCAAAGCCAACCCACCAATTAATCGACAACCGGTAAATAAGAAAGGAG